>FYBJ01001627.1_pt2 | contig 13236 bp, 16 predicted proteins | sample 1134611 | NCBI WGS metagenome assembly FYBJ01 (sample SAMEA104116008, study PRJEB20421) | marine metagenome | isolation source: marine | reverse complement strand
GAGGCGCCCGAGCGTCTGCCGATGCGGCCAGAGCAGCCGAACGCGACGTGATTCAAAGGAACTTACGCAAGTTTCACGCAATTAGTTTTGTAAACCCATAAAATAGAACAAAATTTTGGTGCTTCTCGACCGCACCAATATTCTTGAAATATAGATCAGACGTCGATTGACTGATGGATTGCGGCTGTATCGTGTGCTTCTTTCAGTCCCCCTTTCTGCTCACCGTAGCGATGTCTGCAATAACCTATGGGGCTAGTTCTCACATCTGGTGAAGTGGGTATTCCGCCGATTTCTGGGGAGGGGCAGTTGTCCTCGCCATCCCAATCCTGTGCACAGCAGCCAGTTTGTCCTGGTCCGGGCGCCTGTCTTCAACGGTAAGCCATGAAGCAACGTAGAAGGGGCAGTACCTGCGGTTGCCAGTTCTGGAAATAGGGACCAATTTGGGAAGGGAGTCTTGTAGCTGGCTGTTCGCGCTTGCGCTTGACGTGTCGGTAAAGTTGAACAGCGGGTCTGAACAGCCAAAGGAGGGGGAAGTGTCGCAGGTCACTTTCACTGTGGCTCATTGACGTTCATATTGATGTAAGTGGTGCACGCGACACACTATACCAACGAAAGCACGAATTGGGGGGGGTAGTGGTGGGCGACCCTGGAATCGAACCAGGCGTGCGTCTCCGCGAGGGAGTTACAGTCCCCTGCCACACCTTGCGGCCTGTCGCCCACTGTCAGGCGTTGCACCTGACGTGGAGGCGTGATTACAAGCGCACCAAAGGAGCGTCAACAGGAAAATATCACCCTGGCGCAGGAAACTGAATTCAAGGTCCGGAGACCGATAAAATGAAGAAACCCAAATGGGTCGTGGAAAAGGAACAGGCGCGCAAGGCATCTGGGGCCGAAACCGTGTGGTTGTTCGGGCTGCATGCAGTCAGAGACGCACTTTTGAACCCGAAACGCGAGAAATTGCGCCTGATCGTAACAAAGAACGCTTCTGACAAGTTGGCGGATGCAATTGCTCAAGGCGGGATCGAGCCCGAGGTCATGGATCCGCGCAGGTTTTCTGCGCCGATCGACTCCGGTTCGGTCCATCAGGGGGCGGCGCTTGAGGTCAAGCCGCTAAACTGGGGTGGGTTGGCTGAAAACTGCATCGGCGCAGAATCGCCACGGCTCATCCTTTTGGATCGGGTCACTGATCCACACAATGTGGGTGCGATTTTGCGCTCGGCCGAAGTGTTGGGGGCAAGTGCCGTGATTGGCACCCGGCATCATTCGGCGCCTGAAACCGGGGCACTGGCCAAAACTGCCAGTGGTGCTCTTGAACGGCAGCCGTATCTGAGGATGCGCAACCTGTCGGACACGATTGTGGAACTGCAGCGAATGGGCTTCCTGGTGCTGGGATTGGACGGCGAGGCAGAGGAGACCATCGAGACCGCTCTGGAAGGGCGCCGGGATCGTCCGGTGGCGCTTGTGCTGGGGGCCGAAGGGCCGGGATTGCGCCAAAAGACCAAGGAAACCGTGGATCAGCTGGTGAAAATTGACGCCGCAGGAGGATTTGGTTCGCTCAACGTTTCAAATGCGGCGGCGATTGCCCTATATGCATCTAAGGCCCATTGAGCAGGCCACCCAAGATGGCCCGATTGGCAGGAGGCAGAAATTTCACATCCGACCAAGATTGCGACCTGCTGTTATTGTGGGACACGAGCGGCGCTCGTGCTGAGACAGGATGGCCGCCACGAATTGAGTTGTTCTGCCTGTGGTGCGCCCCTGCATGACCTGAAGATGTTGCGACAGGGCAAGCCGGACGGCGCGGTAAGTCATCGGCCCCGACCGAAGGTCCAGAAACCCAAAAAGACCAAAAGAAAGCAGGACTGGCACGAGAAGCCTTATGTCAAAACCAAGAAGGCCAAAAAGCGCAAGGGCCTGATGTCGCGTTTTCTGGACGAGGCTTGGGACGCGGTTGAGGACATATTCGACTAGAACCGCCGGTCACAGGGCTGGAAACAACATGACAAGTTCGATCACATCCCCGTCAGGGGGGCTTGGCTCGGGGGCAGGATAAGGTCATTTTGAGCACCACACACTATTGAACGAACTGAAATGCTCAACCGACGCACCATCCTTTCATACGCCCTCGGCGCGCTCTGCCTTTCTGCCCCGGCCGCTCAGTCCCAGCAGTCCGAGCAGGTTCAGATATTCTATACTGCCGAAGGCGCGGCGATCGATGGGTATGACACCGTGTCCTACTTCATGGGAGATTCACCTGTACGGGGGAACCCCGAGATTGCAGTGATGTGGAAAGGGGCGGTCTGGTATTTTGCAAGCCACGAGAACCGCGAGGCGTTCGAGGCCAACCCCTATGCTTATGCGCCGCAATTTGGTGGATATTGCGCCTATGCGGTGTCGCGCGGTTACACGATCGGCACGGACCCCATGGTTTGGAAGATTGTAGACGACAAGTTGTACCTTGTTAACTCGTCATCGATCGAAAAGATGTGGGAACGGGACGTGCAGGGCAACATCAAAATGGCCGAGGATCAGTGGCCGCAGGTGTTGCGCAACTGATCGAATCAAGCTTTTCAACCCGAATCACTTCCAGAATCATATGCATTTTGGGAGGTGATATCGTTTTACCAGTTGATCTTAGTGGAAATGGACCGATCTTCGACGACGGTCAGGAATTTTTTCCCGTGTCACCAAAAAAATTTACCCTTACCTCTTTTTTTGTCTCAACTCGGGCTTAAATGACACAGTGACCGCGGAACGGAACTGCCGCGGGTCATTTCACTGTCCCTCGTTCCATACCTCGCGCCCATGGCATCGTTCCATGGGCGCTTTTTTCTTTCGGGACATACGCCATGGTCTGGCCCGGCCCCCCCCATTCAATCACCGCAAGACAATTCGAAAAAGCTGACTTAGGGTGCGCGGTATGAGCGACTATTCTGACAATCACCTCAAGGCTATCCTGACACGCACCAAGGTCATCGCTGCCGTCGGGGTGTCCATGAACCCGGTGCGGCCAAGCTATTACGTGGCGCGCTATCTGGGACAAAAGGGGTATACCGTAATCCCGGTCAATCCGGGTCATGCGGGCAAGATCCTGTTTGGACAAACCGTGCGTGCCGGATTGAGCGAAATTTCCGAATCCGTGGACATGATCGACATCTTTCGCCGGTCAGAGGCCGTGCCGCCCATCGTGGACGAGGCGCTGGAGCTGTTTGCGCAGCTCAAGACCATCTGGATGCAGATCGGTGTGGAACATGCCGAAGCGGCGGCCAAGGCGCAAGGGCAGGGCGTCGATGTGATCCAGAACCGCTGCCCCAAGATCGAATATCAGCGTCTTTTTGGTGAGCTGCGCATGGGCGGTTTTGCAACCGGCATCATCTCGTCAAAATTGTGATAGAACCCCCGCGGCCCGTGCAGCCGCGAATTCTTCGGGAAACTTCTCTTCCAGAACCTCCATCCGGGGGCGCCAATTGTAGCGGGTGTCTTCCCGTGTACGCGACCAGAACAGATCGCCGGCATCTCGCCAGGGGTCAAGGACCACGCCCGCATACATATCGTCGCCCCGACGACTGATGATGGCGGTGCTGTGGTCGATGTTGAACAGTGTTTTTGGCAGAGCAATCGCGCGATGTATTTGCAGCGTCTTGAAACCTTCCTGGTTCAGACGGCGTTGCATGTCTTCGGCGTAGTCCACGCACAGGCCGCGTTCTTTCTTGCCCTCGTTGACCAGAGCATTGTGAATGATGGGCGAGGTGGTAACGTTATAGTCAATGGCCAACTGACGGGAATAGGAGAAGGCGATCTGCGCTGCCCTAGTTGCCTCGGCCGGGTCCACTTCGGGGCCAAGATCACGCAAGGTGCGTTCCAGCTCGTTCACGTCGCTCTGAGCGTATGTGGGAACGGATGTTGAGCAACCGCTCAGGATCAGTCCGGTCAAACAGGCGAGAACGGTAAACAAGGTCTTCATGTTGATACGGTCCCGCGCTTAACTGGATAATCCTGTAAAACGATAGCAAATATCGCCGCGGCCTGAGAACCCCTTAATCCGGGTCGCGAGCGGCCTTTTCCGCCAGCCCGCTTACGCCCTGGCGTCGCGCCAACTCGGTCAGCACGTCATCCAGCGGAATATCGCGTGCCGCCAGCATCACCAGCAGGTGATAGAGCACATCGGCAGCCTCATACGTCAGGTTCTCGCGGTCATTCTTGGCGACGGCGATAATTGCCTCGATCGCCTCTTCTCCGAATTTCTCGGCACATTTTTCGGGACCTTTGGACAACAGTTTGGCGGTCCAGCTGCTGTCCGGGTCGGTGCCCTTGCGGCTTTCGATAAGGGCGGACAGGTCGTGGAGAATGCTCATGTCAGCCTCATCGGGATGCCGGCAGCGGCCATGTGTTCCTTGGCCTCTTGAATGGTGTAATCGCCAAAGTGAAAGATCGAGGCCGCCAGCACCGCGCTTGCGCCGCCCCTGGTTACACCCTCGACCAGGTGATCCAGATTGCCGACCCCGCCGCTGGCGATCACGGGGACATCCACTGCGTCACTGATTGCGCGTGTCAGAGGCAAATTGAAACCCGCCTTGGTCCCATCGCGATCCATCGAGGTCAGCAGAATCTCTCCTGCGCCCCTGGCGACCACTGTCTTGGCAAATTCCACTGCGTCGATGCCTGTTTCCTTGCGGCCACCGTGGGTAAATATCTCCCATTTTCCCGGACTGACGGTCTTGGCGTCGATGGCGACGACAATGCACTGGCTGCCGAACTGATCGGCGGCCTCGGCCACCACGTCGGGGCGGGCCACGGCGGCGGAGTTGAAACTCACCTTGTCCGCCCCTGCCAGCAGCAGATCGCGCACGTCTTCCTTGGTGCGCACCCCACCACCCACGGTCAGCGGGATATAGCACTGTTCAGCCGTGCGCTGGACTACATCAAACATGGTGCCACGGTTTTCATGGGTTGCGTGAATGTCCAGGAAACACAGCTCATCCGCACCCGCGGCATCATAGGCCTTGGCCGATTCCACCGGGTCGCCCGCATCACGCAGGCCAACAAAGTTCACGCCCTTGACCACACGGCCATCAGCGACGTCAAGGCAGGGGATGATACGGGTCTTCAGCATGGGCAATCCTCTAGGTCGGGGCACGTCTAACGGCAAACCCCTGCCGATGCCAGAGTCGTGATTGGATGTACCTCTCAGGCTGTGAAAACTGATCCGCGAATTCAATCAAAGGAGGTTTGACAATGCGCGCTCTGATTTGGGCAGGACTTCTGGCAATCACAGGTGGGGCAGCAATGGCTCAGGACATCATCAGGATTAAGACGGACAAAACGGTTCAGGGCGCGATGGACGCGCTGGAAACCGCGGTCGGCAATGCGGGCGCGACCGTTTTTGCGCGCGTCGATCACGCGGCCGGGGCAGGTCGTGTGGACATGGAACTGGCCGACAGCGAGCTTCTGGTCTTTGGCAACCCCAAGCTGGGCACGCCCGCGATGCAGGTTGACCCGTTGGCGGGTCTGTTCCTGCCGCTCAAGGTGCTGGCGTACAGGGACACCGACGGGCAGGTCTGGCTGGCGTATGAAGACCCCAAGCACACGATGAGCGATCTGGACGGAGTGAGTGACGCGCCGGTGATCGAAAAGATGCAGGGCGCGTTGAAAAAGCTGACCACGGCAGCCTCGCAATAACCTCGCGGCCCGAGATTGGGGCAAATCCTCTCTTCGTGTTAAGCTGGGCGCGAAGGGAGGACCCCCATGCTGAAACAGATGACATTGGCCGTGACACTCGTCACTGCGCCTGTGCAGGCGGGCGAGATGATGAGCGCGCAGGATCTGATGCAGACCATCCCCGGCGCCACCCTGTCGGGGGTTTCGAATGAAGATTACACCACCCGCTGGGTCCAGACATATGGCCCCGGAGAGACGTCCGGGACGGGCGCGGGCACCTTTGGAGAACGCGCCTACACCAGTTCCTGGTCGATTCGGCAGGACCTGTGGTGCGAAAGCTGGAGCAACCGGTCCGATTGCTGGCGCATCGAACGCGTCAACGAGACGACGTTGCAGCCCTATATCGGGCAGCAGAAGCTGCCCAACGCCTGGACCATCGTCGAACCCGCTGGCGGTTAACCCTTGAGGGTTGCCAGGGCCTCTTTCAGGTCAAGGGCGCCATCATAAAGCGCGCGACCCGAGATGGCACCGTTGAGTTCAACGCCGCAGTCGCGTAGGGCAATCAGATCGGCCAGCGAGCTGACTCCGCCGCTGGCGATCACCGGGATCGATACGGCGCGAGCCAGATCAGCGGTGGCCTCGATGTTGGGGCCTTGCATCGCGCCGTCGCGGTTGATGTCGGTGTAGATGATCGCGGCCACGCCCGCATCCTCGAAGGATTTGGCCAGTTCAGTTACCTGCACGTCGGTTTCCTCGGCCCAGCCCTTGGTGGCGACACGTCCGCCGCGCGCATCTATGCCCACCGCCACCATACCCGGAAAAGCGCGCGCCGCGTCGCGGACAAGCCGGGGGTTTTCCACGGCCACGGTGCCCAGGATCACCCGCGCCAGACCCTTTTCGATCCAGGTCGCGATGGTGGCCATGTCGCGGATACCGCCGCCCAATTGGGCAGGGACGTCGCAAGACGTCAGAATCGCCTCGACCGGGGCGGCATTTACCGGCTCACCGGCAAATGCACCGTTCAAGTCGACCAGGTGCAACCATTCGCAGCCCGCGTCCACAAAGGCCCGCGCTTGTGCGGCCGGATCGTCGTTGAACACGGTCGCCTTTTCCATTTCGCCGCGCAGCAGGCGCACGGCCTGGCCGTCCTTGAGGTCGATGGCAGGGTAGAGGATCATGGTGGGGCAGCCTTTCGCGTCACATTTGCGCGCGATATGGCATGAGACGGCCCATGGATGCAACGCGACCCAAAGTCAGCCTTGCCAGACAGGGCATCGCCGCGCCACAGTTGGACAAAACAGGGAGACATTCACATGAAAAAACTGATCTTGGGCGCAGCACTTGGGCTTGGTTTTGCCGGTGCGGCGGCAGCAGATCCGGTGGACGGTATCTGGAGAACGGAAAAAGCCGATGATGGGGCCTATCTGCATGTGGGCATCGCGCCGTGTGGAAGCGCAATCTGCGGCACCATTGACACTGCCTTTGACGCATCGGGCGACATGTCGCCCGATTATGAGCACCTGGGGAAGCAGATGATCTGGGACATGGTACCCGATGGGAATGGCTCGTACTCGGGGGGCAAAATCTGGGCCCCGGATTCCGACAAAACCTACAGCTCCAAAATGTCGCTCAGCGGCAATACGCTGACCGTCAAAGGGTGTGTCGCTGGCGGTTTGATTTGCCGCGGTCAGAACTGGACGCGAGTCAAGTAATCACGGCGCCCAGGTCAGGAAATTTGCAATAAGCCGGAGCCCAGTGCCCTGGCTTTTTTCCGGATGGAACTGCATGCCCACCATTGTATCGCGTCCAATCACGGCGGTGACGTCGCCCGCATAATCCACATGCGCCAGACGCTCGGCAGGGTTCGTGACGCGGAAATGATAAGAGTGGACAAAATAGGTGTGATCGCCGGTCTCAATACCATCAAAGACAGGGTGAGGGTGGTCGATGACCAGATCGTTCCACCCCATGTGCGGAACTTTCAAGGACGCGTCGGCAGGTTCAATTTTTACCACATCGCCCGCAATCCACCCCAGGCCGTCGGTCTCGCGGTACTCATGTCCCTTCGTGGCCATCAGCTGCATGCCCACGCAGATGCCCAGGAACGGGCGACCTTTGACCACGACCGCTTCGACCATTGCATCATAGATGCCCTTGTGCCCACGCAGCTCTGCCGCGCAGGCCGGAAAGGCACCATCGCCGGGCAGCACCAGCCGATCGGCCCGCGCCACCACATCGGCGTCCGAGGTCACAACAACCTCACCAGCGTCCGTTTCGCGCGCCATGCGCTGAAACGCCTTTTCTGCCGAATGCAGATTGCCCGATTCATAGTCGATGATCGCGGTCAGCATCGCTTTGGGTCCAGTTCTTCTTTTTGTTCCAAATACGGCGGGGTGAATTGGCCAAAGGCCAAGAGGGGCAGCGCCCCTTACATCCGCAACCTAAAGCGCACCCTTGGTCGATGGGATCGCATCCGCCTTGCGCGGGTCGGTCTCAACGGCCGTGCGCAGCGCGCGGGCCACAGCCTTGAATGCGGCCTCGACGATGTGGTGGCTGTTGAACCCGTGCAACTGGTCGATGTGCAGGGTGATGCCGCCGTGCGTGCTGAAAGCCTGAAAGAATTCGCGCACCAACTCGGTATCAAATGCACCGATCTTTTGCGTGGGCAGATTCACGTTCCAGATCAGAAAGGGACGCGCCGACAGGTCCAGCGCACAACGGACTTGCGCGTCATCCATCGGCAAGTGGCATTCGCCATAACGATTGATGCCCTTCTTGTCGCCAAGTGCTTCGGTCAGGGCCTGTCCAAGGGCGATGCCGGTATCCTCGACCGTGTGGTGATCGTCGATGTGATAGTCACCCTTGGCGCGGATCGTCATGTCGATCAGCGAGTGGCGCGCCAGCTGGTCCAGCATGTGGTCAAAGAAACCGACGCCGGTCCGGTTGTCATAAACTCCTTTGCCATCGAGGTTGATCTCGACGGAAATCTCGGTCTCGGCGGTCTGGCGGGTGATGGTGGCGCGGCGCATGGCGGTCTTTCCCTGATGATCACGGAGGTGCTTATAGGCAAAACCATCCGTCCAATGCCACCCCGCATGGGCGCACTGCGACACAAGTGTTGCGGAAACCACCTGTCAGGCAAGGGATTGCACCCACCAGCACCGCGTGGCAGCTTGACCGCAGATAGACTCCCCCAAAAATAAGGGCGACCGCATGGCCACTTGTGTCTTTATCCAGATCCGCTGCAAACCCGGCTCGACCTACAAGGTGGCCGAAGATATCGCCCTGCGCGAAATCCACTCCGAACTGTACTCGACCAGCGGCGAATACGATCTGTTGCTGAAACTCTACATTCCCGAGAGTGAGGATGTGGGCCATTATATCAACGAACACCTGCTGGTGATCCCCAACATCGAACGGTCACTGACCACAATGACGTTCAAGGCGTTCTAAGCCGTCAGCCCAGTTCAAACGTTGTGACCCCAAATATCCGGTCCACGGCAATGTCAGGGGCCGGGCCTGTGTACATGCGCGCGGTTTCAAAAACAGGCGTCAGCCCCATGGCCTGCGCAATTGTGACGGCTGCTTCATTTGTTTCCGGTACATCCAGAAACAGGTCCTGATCATGATGGGCTGCGGGCACCGAGGTCAGCAAAGATCCAGCAAGATCGCGCGCGATCTGTGCGGTTTCGGCAAACAAAGGCCCGATCTTGTAGCCGCTGCGACAGGGCCGGATAACGCCGTATCCCTTTAGCGCGCCATCTTCGACAACAGCGCGTGCCTCATGCCCATTTGAGCCCAGCCACAGCGCCAGAAACGAAGTGCGCAAGGCAGGGAATGCAGTACGGTCGAAATGCTCCAACTCCGCCGTGACGCGGCTCAGCGGCGTCGCAAGGGTGCCGTCGGGCAAATTCGCCAAGGCCTGACCGATCCGGCCACCAAACCGGATGTTGCGATAAGCAAGCTGAAAGCCGGACTTGGTGTAATTCGCCTGCTCCTCTTGCACCCCATCCAGTCCTATCAGGCGACGGCCTGCATGTTTGACGGCAGCTTGCCACAGACGCAGACCGGCTCCTCGTCCTCGGTGGTCCGGGTGCACGATGTAAAACCCCAAGAAGGCAAACTGCGCGTCATAGTTCACAACCGAGATCGTCGCGATCAACTCTCCCTCCAGAAACCCGCCCCAGAACCCCTCTGGATCGACCGATAGAAAGCAGGCCGGATCAGACAGTCCGGGGTTCCATCCCTCGTTTGCGGCCCAATCCACTGCGATCTGCACCTCGTCTGGCGCGAGGGGACGTATATAATAGTCTGAGGACATGAAATGCACCTTGAGGGTTGAACACCCCAAGCATGACGCAAAAAGCCCGCCGACGCCAAGTCACCAATGTTGTGGAAGGAAGGAAAGATATTGGAGCGGGCGAGGCGATTCGAACGCCCGACCCTAACCTTGGCAAGGTTATGCTCTACCCCTGAGCTACGCCCGCAACCTATATCTTTTGTCTCCGGATGGGTGATCCGGATCTTGATGGAGCGGGCGAGGCGATTCGAACGCCCGACCCTAACCTTGGCAAGGTTATGCTCTACCCCTGAGCTACGCCCGCACTATCAAGTCTGTGCCCGGATGGGTGATCCGGTTCTCACTGGAGCGGGCGAGGCGATTCGAACGCCCGACCCTAACCTTGGCAAGGTTATGCTCTACCCCTGAGCTACGCCCGCTTCCTTGAGTGAGGCGTGAATTAGAATTTCTGGGGCCGCACCGCAAGAGCAAAAGTGCAGAAAGGGTAAAATTATTCGTTCAGATCGAGCGGCGACGGAAAGGGTTTGTTCACCCGTATCATCCAAACTGATCCCATCCGTTTTCACAGTTGAACGAGGTATCCCATGGTTTCGGGAAAATTCTTCATGACAGTGGGGCTGTTGGCCGCAATCGGGTCATTTGCGGCTTTCAATCCGGCGCGGGACGCGACCCAGCCTGAGGATTTGCCGATCCTGCATCCACCGACGCCAATTGTGGCTCAAGTGTTGTCCTGACCGGTTGGCCAAGGCCAGGCGTAGCTGCCCCGGCGTGATGCCGGGACAGTGTTGTCATGAAGCGCAAAGGTTTTACTCGAGCTCGATGAGCAGGTCCTTTGCGTCGATCTGGCCACCCGGCTGCACATGCAGCGCCTTGACGGTGGCTGCGCGTTCGGCGTGGATGCCGGTTTCCATCTTCATCGCTTCGATGGTCAGCAGCAGATCGCCTTCGCTGACCTGCTGGCCTGCCTGCACGGCGACACTGGCCACAACACCGGGCATTGGCGCACCGATGTGGTCAGCATTGCCAATTTCGGCCTTTGGCCGCTGGATGGTCGAGGATTTGACCAGGCGGTTTGGCACCCGGATCACGCGGGGTTGACCGTTGAGTTCAAAGAACACCTTCACTTCGCCGTTCTCGTCAGTCTCGCCGATGGCCTGCAGGCGGATTTCCAGCGTCTTGCCGGGGTCGATCTCGGCCGCGATCTCCTCGCCCGGTTCCATGCCGTAAAAGAACGTCTTGGTCGGCAGGGCGCGTACGGGGCCATAGGTGCGATGACGGCCCATGTAGTCCATGAAGACCTTGGGGTACATCAGGTACCCATTCAGATCCTCGTCATCGACCACCTTGCCTTCCAGCTCTTTCGAGATCTGTGCGCGCAGCCCATTCAGATCAACAGGCTCCAGGTGCTTGCCGGGACGCTCCGTGTTTGGCGCTTCGCCCTTCAGGGCCTTGCCTACGATGGTATCGGGGAAGCCGCCCGGAGGCTGGCCCAGGTTCCCGCGCATCATGTCGATCACCGAATCCGGGAAGGCCACATCCGTGCTGGGGTTTTCCACGTCATCGCGGCTGAGCCCCTGGCTCACCATCATCAGCGCCATGTCACCCACCACTTTTGACGAGGGTGTCACCTTGACGATATCGCCGAACATCTGGTTCACGTCGGCATACATCTGCGCCACCTCGTGCCAGCGCTCCTCCAGCCCCAGCGAACGCGCCTGTGCCTTGAGGTTGGTGAACTGGCCGCCGGGCATCTCGTGCAGATAGACCTCGGAGGCAGGCGCCTGCAGGCCGCTTTCAAAGGCGGCGTATTGCCCGCGGACAGCCTCGAAGTAGTCGCTGATCTCGCGGATCGCCTTGATGTCCAGCCCGGTGTCGCGGTCGGTGTTGCGCAGCGCCTCGACCACAGACCCCAAAGTCGCTTGGCTGGTGTTGCCCGAGAAGCTGTCCATGGCGCAATCGACCGCATCCACGCCCGCCTCTGCGGCAGCCAGGATGGTCGCGGAGGCGATGCCCGCCGTGTCGTGGGTGTGGAAGTGAATGGGCAGCCCAACTTCTTCTTTCAGCGCCTTGATGAGCACGCGGGCAGCGGCGGGCTTCAATAGACCGGCCATGTCCTTCAGGCCCAGAACATGGGCGCCTGCGCCGCGCAACTCTTTGCCCATGGCGACATAGTATTTCAGGTCATATTTCGACCGCTCGGGGTTCAGGATGTCGCCGGTGTAGCAGACCGTGCCTTCGCAGATCTTGTTCTGCTCGATCACCGCATCCATCGCAACGCGCATGTTTTCGACCCAGTTGAGGCTGTCGAAGACGCGGAAGACGTCGATGTTCTTGGCCGCTTCCTGGACGAAGGCCTGCACCACATTGTCGGGATAGTTGGTGTAGCCCACTCCGTTGCTGCCGCGCAGCAGCATCTGGGTCATCAGGTTGGGCATTGCTTCGCGCAGATCGCGCAGACGCTGCCACGGGCATTCCTGCAGGAACCGATACGCCACATCGAATGTCGCTCCCCCCCAGCATTCAACCGAGAAGAGCTGCGGCAGGTTCGAGGCATAACTCGGCGCCACGCGGATCATATCGATCGAGCGCATCCGGGTTGCCAGCAGCGACTGGTGCCCGTCGCGCATGGTGGTGTCGGTGATCAGCAGCTGGCGCTGGGCTTTCATCCAGTCGGCGACCGCCTGCGGCCCCTTCTGCTCCAGCAGATTGCGGGTGCCCATCATCGGTTCCGCGCGACGCTCAGGCGCGCGCGGGATCTTCAGATCGGCGGCGGGCAGGGGGCGATCCTTGGTCTCGGGGTGCCCGTTTACCGTGATGTCGGCGATATAGGTCAGCACCTTGGTGCCCCGATCGCGGCGACGCTTAAAGTCGAACAGATCCGGCGTCTCGTCGATAAATTTGGTGGTGTACTCATTCGACAGGAAGGTCGGATGTTTCAGCAGATTTTCGACAAAGGCGATGTTGGTGCTCACACCGCGCACCCGGAATTCGCGGAGCGCACGATCCATCCGTGCAATCGCCTTCTCCGGCGTCGGCGCCCAGGCCGTCACCTTGGTCAGCAGCGAGTCGTAATAGCGCGTGATCACGCCGCCTGCATAGGCTGTGCCGCCGTCCAGGCGGATGCCCATGCCGGTGGCCGAACGATAGGCGGTGATGCGGCCATAGTCGGGGATGAAGTTGTTGAGCGGATCTTCGGTGGTCACACGGGTCTGCAGAGCATGGCCGTTTAGCTGGATCTCATCCTGACCCGCTTTGCCGGTGGCCTCGGCCAGGGGTTT
>FYBJ01001920.1_pt1 | contig 13255 bp, 15 predicted proteins | sample 1134611 | NCBI WGS metagenome assembly FYBJ01 (sample SAMEA104116008, study PRJEB20421) | marine metagenome | isolation source: marine | reverse complement strand
CTCAACGAAAACACGATCTGGACCTGGAACGCGATTGGCAAGCGCAAGGGCGCCTGGGCGCTCGAGAATGATGCCCCCGAGGCCACCAAAGGCTTCCTGCTCAATCACCTCATCCACGAGCTGCTACCGCCCAGGGGCGACGGGCTGCGCTGGGCCAATTCCGACCCCGTCACCGGCCAGGCCGCCTGGTTCGACCTGCGCGTGAAGATCGCAAAGGTCGACGCCCCCGCGCAAAGCCAGCCCAGCCTGCCCCCGATCAAATCGCCCGTACCCACCGGCCCCGACAAACTCGCCTGGAAGGTAGGAAAATGACCCCCTATCATCGCGTCCTCATGGCCATCGCCGCCTGCGTCGCCCCGCGTCTGAGATCGTTCATCCGGTTCGTCTCCGCACGCATCAGCCCGCAGAAAAGCGCCGGCACACCGCTTCTTCTGGCTGAAAATATCCCGGGGGTGCGGGGGCTGGCCCCCGCTCCGACACCAACCAAATACGGAGTGCCCGCATGACCACGCTTCCCTCCGCCACCCAGAAAAAACTGGGCCTCGTCATCGACCTGGATACCTGCGTCGGCTGCCATGCCTGCGTGGTCTCCTGCAAAGGCTGGAACACCGAGAATTATGGCGCGCCGCTATCGGATCAGGACCCCTATGGCGATGATCCGCGCGGCACTTTCCTCAACCGCGTGCACAGCTACGAGGTGCAGCCGCTCGCGGACTCGACCAAGGTTCAACCGGCGGCCCAGCTCATCCACTTTCCCAAATCCTGCCTGCATTGCGAGGACGCGCCCTGCGTCACTGTCTGCCCCACGGGTGCCAGCTACAAGCGGGTCGAGGACGGGATCGTTCTGGTCAATGAAACGGACTGCATCGGCTGCGGCCTCTGCGCCTGGGCCTGTCCTTACGGTGCGCGTGAACTCGACGCCGAAGAAGGCGTGATGAAGAAATGCACACTGTGTGTGGACCGCATCTACAACGACAATTTGCCCGAGGTGGACCGCGTCCCGGCCTGTGTGCGCACCTGCCCGGCAGGCGCGCGACATTTCGGCGATTTCGCGGACCCCGACAGCAACGTGAGCAAACTGACAGCCGAGCGCGGCGGGATGGAGCTGATGCCGGAGCAAGGCACCAAACCCGTCAACCGCTACCTGCCGCCCCGACCCAAGGACCAGATGGACGACGCAGGCCAGCTTGACGTGCTCGCCCCCTTCCTTGCCCCTGTCGCCGAAGAGGCCACCGGCTTTCTCGGCTGGCTCGACAAGACACTGGAGAAACTCTGATGCATCCAGCCCCTTCCGTCATCGTTTTCACCACGCTCTCGGGCCTCGGCTTCGGCCTGCTTTTCTGGCTGGGTCTCGGGTTTCCGCCGGTCACGGGCTGGACAGCCTTCACCTTTTTTGCCATCGCCTACGCGTTGGCTGTGGGCGGGCTGGTCTCCTCGACTTTTCACCTTGGCCACCCCGAACGCGCGTGGAAAGCCTTCTCCCAATGGCGCAGCTCCTGGCTGTCACGAGAAGGCATCGCCGCCGTTCTGGCGCTTGTCACCATGGCGCTGTTCGGTGCGGGTCTGGTGTTTCTCGGCACAGGCGTGGCGGTCCTCGGCCTGCTTGGCGCGGCGCTGTCGCTGGCCACCGTCTATACCACCTCGATGATCTACGCACAGATGAAGACCATTCCGCGCTGGAACACCGCTCTCACCTCTGTGCTCTACCTCGCGATCTCGGTCGCGGGCGGCGCGCTCCTCGCGGGCCAGACCCGGTTTGTCCTGATTCTGCTGCCCATCGCGGCCGTGGTTCAGGTCCTGTGGTGGATGCAAGGGGACAAGGCCTTCTCGGACAGCGGCACCAATCTGGCCACCGCCACGGGCCTCGGCTCCATCGGCCGGGTGCGCGCCTTCGAGCCGCCGCATACCGGCACCAATTACCTGTTGCGTGAGTTTGTGCATGTGGTCGGTCGCAAGCACGCGCAGAAACTGCGGGCCATCGCGTTGATCCTGGGCTACGTCGTGCCGGTGTTGCTATTGGTTCTGCCCTTCAGTCACGCCCTGGCCGCGCTCGCGATCATCAGCCATATCATTGGCATCTTCGCTTCCCGCTGGCTCTTTTTTGCCGAAGCTGAACACGTGGTCGGCCTCTACTACGGCAAGCGCGCGGCCTGAGACAGGATCATGAAAAACGGTCGGGGTGATTTGCCCCGACCGCTATTTGTTGTCGGCGCGGTTCAAACGGCGACGGGCGATTTTCCGCGCGTCCATGCAAAGGGTTTGGCAAAATCGTCCAGCGGCGTATCCGCGAAGTGATTGATGTAATTCGACATCGTCTTTTGCGCGAGGATCAGGACCACTTCGAGCACCGCCCGATGATCAAAGCCCGCGTCAAAGAACTCCTCCACATGTGCCTCGTCGACAGTGCCGCGGCCTCGCAACGTGCGCAGGGTAAAGCGGCGCAGCGCTTCGAGCCGCTCGGTCGGCAGGGGCGTTTCATCGCGCAGCGCATCCGTCACGGCGTCCGCGACCTTCATCATCTTGGCGATCCCGGTATGGGCAGGAACGCAATAGTGACACTCATGCTCCACATTGACCGCCTGCCAGACAACGGTCAGTTCTTCGGCGTCGAACGCCGTTTGCTGCGCCAGGTGGTGCAACACCTGATACCCTTCGAGCACCTGAGGACTCTCGGCCATGACCCTGTGCAGGCCAGGCAGGCGGCCAAAGGCGGCTTGCGACTTTTCGAGGAGGGGTTTTGAGGCCTCGGGTGCGGTGTCTAGGTCATGCGAGGGGAAGGGTGTCATGGTCGTTGTCCTTTGTGGAAAAATTACCGGGATGCCCCTCATGTAGACTTTCTTTAGCGATCACTCAATAATATAATGTAGCGATCGTTCAACAAACCGTGAGCCACCCATGCCCCGCAAGCCCGCCTATGACCGAGACCTTCTGATCGACCGCGCGCGCGATATCTTCTGGCGCAAGGGCTGGGCGGGAACCTCGCTCAAGGATCTCGAGCGGGCGCTCGATCTGCGTACCGGCAGCTTTTACGCGGCCTTCGGGTCCAAGGACGCTCTTTATGAGCTGGCCCTGGATCGCTATGCCGAGGATGGGGTGGCGCGGCTCAGAGCGCTGGCAGACAAGCACGGCGCGCTCGAAGCGCTGCGGCGGCACCCGCGTTGGATCGTCGAAAACTGCGCGGCGGCGGCCAAGGCGTGTATGCTGTCCAAGACCTTACTGGAGCTGCACGCACAGAACAATCCGCTCTCGGACCATGCCAGCGCGCATCTGACCCGGATGGAGGCGCTCTTTGCCGAGCTCTTTCGCCTGGCACAGTATGCCGGCGAGATCGGCACCGACCACGATCCTGCACAACTTGCGCGTCGCTATCAATCGGATCTTCTGGGTCTCAGAGTTTCGGCGGAACGGCCGAATGTGAACGCCAGCGCACTGGCCGACGATCTCGCCGCCGATCTCGACAGGCTACGCCCCTGATACCGGGGGTCGTTTTCCGTGCGTAAAACGACCTGGAAAATAAGGATTTTCCACATCCGGGATCAGCCGGCGCGCCTGTCATTGACGATCGTTATCCGGTTCATGCGGCGACAGTCCGGCAGGTAGTCTGCCACCGCGTAATGCATCGTCACCCGGTTGTCCCACATCGCCAGGTCGCCAACCCTCCAGCGCCACCGCATCTGGTCCTCGGGCTTGTTCATATGCGTGGTCAGCCAAGTCTTGAGCGTATTCGCCTCGCTCGTAGTCAGGCCTGCGATATGCGTGACAAATGCCTCGTTGAAATTCAGAAAACTCCGCCCCGTCACCGGATGCGTCCCGATCAAGGGGCGGACACAATGCCCGAACCGTGCCATACCCTCGTCCAATCGCTCGGTCGCGCTCCTGCCACTCTGCGCCACGGCAAAATTGTTGCGGAAATCGCCCATGTCGTGGATCGCCTCCAGCCCTTCCAGATCACGCCGCATCCCGTCGGGCAGCCGGTCGTAGGCCGCATAGCAGCTCGACCACATCGTATCGCCGCCCACAGTCGGCACCTGACGCGCCACCAGAACCGATGCGAAGGGCTGCTCGGATTTGAAGGTCAGGTCCGTGTGCCAGCTATTGGTGTCGGGCGGCGCGCCGCTGTCATTTTCCAGCAGCACGATCCGCTCGTACCCCTCGACATGCGGATAGACCGGATGCGGCGTGTCCAGCTCGCCAAAGCTCTGGGCAAAGGCCATATGCGCATCCGGCGTGATTTCCGCCCCGCGCAGGAAGATAACCAGGTTCTCCAGAAGCGCCTCGTAGAGCGCCTCCTGTACCTCGCCGTCCAACGGTCCCGACAGGTCGATCCCGGTTACTTCCGCACCAATTATGGGCGTGATCTTTGTAACCTCCATGGCCCGTCTCCCGCCTGACCCTGATACCCTTTCTTATTGCCACAAATATCCTCGCCGAAGGCACAAAATCTTTGTCCCGGCCAAAAACGAAAACGGCCCCGCCGATCTGGCAGGGCCGTCCTCTGTCTCAATCCGAAAAGGCTTACTTCTCGTCGTCGCCCTTGAGCGCCGCGCCAAGGATGTCGCCCAGCGAAGCACCCGAGTCGGACGAGCCGAACTGTTCCACGGCTTCCTTTTCTTCGGCAATCTCGCGCGCCTTGATGGAAAGGCCCAGACGGCGGGTCTTGCTGTCCACGTTTGTCACGCGCACATCAACCTTGTTGCCGACACTGAAACGCTCGGGGCGCTGCTCGGAACGGTCGCGGCTCAGATCGCTGCGGCGGATAAAGGACTTCATGCCCTCGAATTCCACCTCGATGCCGCCATCCTCGATCGACGTCACTTCGACCGTGATGATCGAGCCGCGCTTCACGCCGCCAACGGCCTCGGCGAACTTGTCGCCACCGACGCCCTTGATCGAAAGCGAGATACGTTCCTTCTCGACATCGACTTCCGAGACGACGGCCTGAACCACATCGCCTTTGCGGTAGTTCTGGATCGCGTCCTCGCCACGCTCGTCCCAGCTCAGATCGCTGAGGTGAACCATGCCGTCGATGTCGCCATCCAGACCCACGAACAGACCGAATTCGGTGATGTTCTTGACCTCGCCCTCGACCTGCGTGCCCTCGGGATGGGTCTCGGCAAAGACCTCCCACGGGTTGCGCATGGTCTGCTTCAGGCCAAGGCTGACCCGGCGCTTGGCACCGTCGATTTCCAGCACCATGACTTCGACTTCCTGAGAGGTCGACACGATCTTGCCAGGGTGCACGTTCTTCTTGGTCCAGCTCATTTCGGAGACGTGAACCAGGCCCTCGACACCGGGCTCCAGTTCGACGAATGCACCGTAATCGGTGATGTTCGTCACGCGGCCCGTATGGGTGCTGTCCAGCGGGTACTTGGCGGCCACTAAATCCCAGGGATCGTCCTGCAGCTGCTTCATCCCCAGGGAGATGCGGTGCGTTTCCTTGTTGATCTTGATGACCTGAACCTTGACCGTCTCGCCGATCGACAGGATCTCGGACGGGTGGTTCACACGGCGCCAGGCCATGTCGGTCACGTGCAGCAGGCCGTCAACACCGCCAAGGTCCACGAAGGCTCCGTATTCGGTGATGTTCTTGACGACGCCGTCCACGGCCTGACCCTCGGTGAGGTTGCCGATGACTTCGGCGCGCTGCTCGGCGCGGCTCTCTTCGAGGATCGCACGGCGCGACACGACGATGTTGCCCCGGCGACGGTCCATTTTCAGGATTTGGAAGGGTTGCTTGAGACCCATCAGCGGGCCTGCGTCGCGCACGGGGCGCACATCGACCTGAGAGCCGGGCAGGAAGGCCACGGCACCGCCAAGATCGACGGTGAACCCGCCCTTGACGCGTCCAAAGATGGCACCATCCACGCGCTCTTCGTCGGCATAGGCTTTTTCCAGACGATCCCAGGCTTCTTCACGGCGGGCCATTTCGCGGGAAATGACCGCTTCGCCGCGCGCGTTCTCTGCCGAACGCAGGTAAACCTCGACCTCATCGCCAACGGCGATTTCGGGCTGTTCCCCGGGATTTGCGAATTCCTTGAGCTCGACACGGCCTTCCATCTTGTAGCCGACGTCGATGATGGCCTGGCCCGCCTCGATGGCGATGACCTTGCCTTTGACAACAGACCCTTCCTCGGGCGTGTCCATTTCGAAGCTTTCGTTCAGGAGGGCTTCGAATTCCTCCATGGATGCGTTCTGAGCCATGTGGCGTTTCTATCCTAACTGGTGCTTTTCGGGCCGTGCGGTTGTCTCCGCCGGTCTTTCAGGTTGCGTTGGTCAGGCGGGTTTGAACAAACAAAAGAGGGCCGGTGTGTCCGACCCTGCTCGATCTCCTGGATGTTCAGCGTTTCCCGCCGTTATCGACAGGCGCGCGTATAGGGGAAACAGCGGCGAGGATCAAGGGGCATATCCGATGAAGGGACCCCGAGCGACCTGGCGCCAAGCCAGAGCGCCTTCAACTTGGGGACGACGCCAATCCGACGTCTCTCTGCCTAACGGCCCTCGGCCATTCGACGCTCTGTTTGGGAAATCGCTGCCGCCACGGCATCTTCAATCGACATCTCGGAGGTGTCCAGCACAACCGCATCCTTTGCCGCCTTCAGCGGTGCCGTCGCCCGGGCGCTGTCCCGCGCATCGCGTGTTTGCAGGTCGGCCAGCACCTGGTCCAGCGTTACCTCATGCCCCTTGCCCGTCAGCTCAAGATAGCGCCGCCTGGCCCGCACCTCGTCCGAAGCCGTGACATAGAGCTTCACATCCGCATCGGGGCAGATCACCGTCCCGATGTCGCGCCCGTCCAGCACTGCGCCGCCAGCACGGGCCGCAAAGGCGCGCTGGAAATCCACCAGCGCGGCCCGCACCTCCGGGATTGCGGCCACCCGGCTCGCGGCCTGAGCCACGTCCGGTGTGCGCAACGCGTCTTCGTCGGACAGGTCGTCCTGGCTCAGAAATCTTGCCGCCGTGACCGGATCGGTGCCGTCGAGCGTCAGCAGCCCGGTCGCGCGATAGAGCAGGCCGGTGTCGAGATGCGCGAACCCGAAATGCGCGGCCAGTGCGCGCGCCACGGTGCCCTTGCCGGCGGCCGCGGGGCCGTCGATGGCCACGGTGAAGGAGGTGATGCTCATGCCCCCTGACTACGGCAGGCGCGCGAGCGTCTCAAGCCTCAAAGCCGGGAGGCTGCATCCACGTGGAATGCGGTACCGGAGGCCTGCGCTTGACCCTTTCACCGGTGGCTCGGCCGCTGTCCTGGCTCCAGCCCGGCGGGAGGAGGCGGCGCTGCGGGCCGGGCCGGGACCGTAAGGTCAAACCGGAAATGTGGCCGTGCGGAGAGAAGATTTCTTTCGGCGGCCACATTCCGACTGAATTGTTGCCATTTCCGGAAAATAACCATTTGCAATCAAAGTACTGTGGAAGGGTAGGAAACGATGACACATATGAACGCGATCGAAGCGAGCAAAGTGCTCGATATCGTGATGCGCGAGCGCGGCATGGCCGTGTCCGAGCGCGAATGGCAGCACCGCCTGAGGGGCTATGGCTATGCGATCCGTGACACCGCCGAGGGGCGCTTTGTCACCTCTCTGGTGAAGAATCGCGAGATCTGCGCGCTGCCTGCCTGAAACAGGTTTTCTTTTCGCACAGGCTGCGGAATGCTGTGATCCGGACCGACGGGAGGTTGGGACATGGTGAAAATCCGCGCACCGCGCGAGGCCGAACTGGCCGCGCTGAGCGATCTGTGCATCCGCTCCAAGGCGTATTGGGGCTATGACGCGGCCTTCATGGCGGCGTGCCGGGAGGAGCTGACGCTTTCTCCTGCGGACCTTGCAACCAGCCGGATCGGCGTGGGCGAGGTAGAGGGCGACATCGTGGCCGGTGTCTGCCAGGTGACGCCGCTGGACGGCAATGGTGATCTTTCGATTTTCGTGGACCCCGACTGGATCGGACATGGGGTTGGCCGGGCGCTGTATGCCTGGGCACTGGAGCAGACACGCGACATGGGCGCGGCACGGCTGATCATCGATGCCGATCCGAACGCGCTGAACTTCTACCTTCGCATGGGGGCCGTGGTGATCGGCGAACACCCTTCGGCGTCGATACCAGGGCGGATGCTCACACGGTTGGTAGCCGAAGTCTGATGCGGCAGGTGGCGGGGTGAACCCCGCCCTACGCGTCCTCGGCGTACCAGTTTTCGATGATGCCCGCAGCCTCTTCGGCGGTCTCCACGAATTTGAAGAGGTCGAGGTCTTCGGCGGAAATCGTGCCCGCCTCGGACAGGTTTTGCCAGTTGATGATCGAGCGCCAGAACTCTTCGCCAAAGAGCAGGAACGGTACAGGATTCATGCGGTCAGTCTGGATCAGTGTGAGCGCCTCGAACATCTCGTCCAGCGTGCCGAAGCCGCCGGGGAAAACGCAGATCGCCTTGGCGCGCATCAGGAAATGCATCTTGCGGATGGCGAAATAGTGGAAGTTGAAGCACAGGCCCGGTGTGACATAGGCATTGGGGGCCTGTTCATGGGGCAGCACGATGTTGAGCCCGATGGAGTGGCCGCCCGCATCGTCCGCGCCGCGATTGCCGGCCTCCATGACGCCGGGGCCGCCGCCGGTTGCGACGACGAATTCACGCCCGTAGGAGGCCATGGATTTCTCGGTCATGAGGTGGGCGAATTTGCGCGCTTCCTCGTAGAAGGACGACAGATTGGCCAGAGTCTTGGTGCGCGCAGTATCCTTTTTTGCAGGCTCGGGGATGCGCGCGCCGCCAAAGAGAACGACGGTGCTTTCGATGCCACGCTCGTTCTGGATCATCTCGGGTTTGAGCAGTTCCAGCTGCAGGCGCACCGGGCGTAGCTCGTCCCGGCACATGAAATCGGGATCGTTGAAGGCAAGCCGGTAGGCGGGCGCGCGGGTCTGCGGTGTATCGGGGACCTGTTCGGCGGTTGTCCTGTCGGAATGCGCGTCGCGGAACTGGCTGTTGCGGTCGTCCTTCATCTCGTGCTCGATCCTTGCTTGGGTCTTTCCGACAAGGGGTATAGGTTTCGCGGCGACTTGGCCAGCAAGAGGCGCGGGATGAACTGGAATTCTGAAATCGAGGCCGCGCGCGCGCGGGTGCGGGGGCACATACGCGAGACACCAGTGATGGTGGTGGACGGGATTTGGGATGGCGGACCGGTTGCGCTGAAGCTGGAGCAGATGCAGCACACCGGCAGCTTCAAGGCGCGCGGCGCGATGAACACGGTCCTGTCCGGCAACGTCCCCGAAGCCGGGCTGGTGGCGGCCTCGGGCGGCAATCACGGTGTTGCGGTGGCCTGGGCTGCGCGGGCTGCGGGACACCGGGTCAGGGTCTTCGTGCCGGAACTGGCAGGACCGGCCAAGATCGCGCTGATCCGGGCGCTGGGCGCGGACCTGGAGGTGGTGCCGGGGGTCTATGCCAACGCGCTGGAGCGCGCCCAGGCCTGGGAGACCGCGACAGGAGCCATGCAGGTACATGCCTATGACGCGCCTTTGACCGTCGCTGGTCAGGGGACCTGCATGGCCGAATGGGAGGCGCAGGCGCTGGAGGCCGACACGGTGCTGATCGCGGTCGGCGGTGGAGGGCTTGTCGCGGGGGCGATGGGTTGGCTGGGTGGTCGGCGCAAGGTCGTGGCGGTCGAGCCGGTAACTTGTCGCGCGCTTCATGCCGCGTTGGAGGCCGGTATCCCCGTGGATGTGGATGTCTCCGGCGTGGCGGCCAATGCGCTGGGTGCACGGCGGGTCGGGGCGATCTGTCTGGAGCTCGCGCAGGCGCAGGGCGTACAGTCCGTTCTGGTCGAGGATGCAGCCATCACCGCGGCGCAGAGCCTGCTCTGGCGGCAGATGCGTCAACTGGTTGAACCAGCGGCGGCGGCGGCCCTGGCGGCGCTCACCTCCGGGGCCTATGTGCCAGAGCCCGGTGAGCGGGTGGCGGTGTTGGTCTGTGGCGGCAATATCGCACCGGACCCGCTGTGCTGAGCCCTCTTGCGGTTGCGCGGGATCGGCGTAGGGTCTGCTTCCGAAAAGGAGGCTCGCCATGTCTGACCGCCGCAACCGCCCGCTGTCACCTGCCACGAAACTGGCCCAGGCGCTAAGGTTTCTGGACGAAGAGACCGGGGCCATCGTGCCGCCGATCCAGCCTTCGGCCACCTACGCGCGGGATGCCGACTATGCGGTGCGGCGGGACTACATGTATCGCCGTGACACCAACCAGACCACGGAACATGCCGAGGCGATCATTGCGGAGCTCGAAGGCGCCGCCGATTGTATGCTCTTTGCCAGCGGCATGTCGGCCTGTACCGCGGTGATCGACCTCATGGATACCGGCGCGCATGTGGTGGTGCCGGACGTGATGTATCACGGGGTCCTGCAGCAGTTTCAGCGTTGTAAGGCGATGGGGCGGCTCGATGTGAGCCACTACCGGACCGGCGACCTGGAGGATATGGCGCAAACGGTGCGCAAGGGCGAGACCCAACTGGTCTGGGTGGAAAGCCCGAACAATCCCGATTGGGACGTGACCGATATTGCCGCCGCTGCACGGACTGCCCATGACGCGGGCGCACGGCTTTTCACGGATTGCACGGGCACGCCGCCATGCGCCACGCGGGCGCTGGAGCTGGGTGCGGACATCTCGTTTCATTCGGCGACAAAGTACCTGAACGGGCATTCGGATGTGACGGCCGGGGCGCTGTCGGTGCCTGAGACCGGGGACTGGTGGGAGGCGCTGGCAGAGCGGCGCAAACTGCAGGGCACGGTGCTGCACTCCTTTGATGCCTGGCTGCTGATCCGGGGGATGCGGACGCTGATGCTGCGCTACGAGAAATCCACGGCGAATGCGCTGGCCCTGGCGCGGCATTTCGAGGGGCATGATGCGGTTGAGACGGTGCTGTACCCCGGGCTGCCCTCGCATCCGGGGCACGAGGTCGCCGCGCGGCAGACGGGGGGCCTCTTTGGCGGGATGCTGTCGATCATCGTCAGGGGAGGCGAACACGTGGCAATTGACGTGGCGCGGTTTTGCGAGATCTTCTATCCCGCCACCTCACTTGGTGGGGTCGAGAGCCTGATCGAACACCGCAAGACGGTCTCTGGCGAGGGGTTCAAGGTGCATCCCGCGCTCTTGCGCCTGTCAATCGGGATCGAGGATGCCGACGACCTGATCGACGATCTGGAACAGGCGCTGGCGCGGGCGGCGGGCTAGGACAGCCATGAATTGAAAACTGGCCGTGTAACGTCTGCAGGTTGTTCGTGTCCAAAGCCGATCGGCGGCTTGGAGGGTGTGAACGCAGCGCGGCATATGATCGTTTCCGCGCGTTTCGCCAAAAGCCGCAATACAGGACCTCCACACAACGCTTTGACATGCCCTCGGGCCGCAAAAAACCGTGCAAGACACTTGGGGAAATCCTCACCACACCCCTCGCGCCAAAGTAAATTCCGAAAGACACGGAAAAGCCCGGTGCCGGACCGCGAGAGAATGATCTGTTGGGCACAGAAATCACGCGCCCATGGCGTTCGCAGACGCGCACTTCGCCCGGCTTCAAACCGGCGACCGAGTGACCCGGCGACGGCGCCGTGACGAAGGCGCGCTGACAAGTGGTTCAGATCGCGACGCCACCCGGCAGGCGACACACTTCGACGCCATGCGGCAGGGTGGTCACGAAGGTACCATGCTTCGTCCGGGCCAAGCCGTAACCGAAACTTTGCAGGGCCTTTTCCCAGTCCCTGCGGCTGCGTGCCCTGCGCTTCTCGCGCAGCACCAACGCCATGACGCCTGCCTCAACGGTTGGGTCCTTGTGGACATAGACCATTGCCTAACCCTCCTTTGCGCATTCACGCTACACACCGAAATCTTAAAATCCGGTGTGCGCAGCGTTCCTTGCGAAGGTGGCAGGAATGGGGAAACCCGAAGGTTCTTTCGGGCTGCTCAGTCGCCGCGGGTTTCGGCCTCGATCTGGGCGCGGCTCTTGCGGGCGCGCTCGGTCGCGGATTTGAGCTGACCACAGGCGGCCATGATGTCTTCACCGCGCGGGGTGCGGATCGGGCTGGCATATCCGGCCTTGTAGATAATGTCGGCGAACGCCTCGATCCGCGACCAATCACTGCGCTCATAGGGCGCGCCGGGCCATTCGTTGAAGGGGATCAGGTTGATCTTGGCCGGAATGCCCTTGATCAGCTGCACCAGGCGGCGCGCGTCCGCGTCGCTGTCATTCACACCCTTGAGCATCACGTATTCAAAGGTGATCCGCTCGGAATTGCTGAGCCGCGGATACTCGCGCAGCGCGCCCAAAAGCTCTTCAATGTTCCAACGTTTGTTGATCGGCACCAGCTTGTTGCGCACCTCGTCCGTGGTCGCGTGGAAACTGACGGCCAGAAGGCAGCCGATTTCCTCGGCAGTCCGGGCAATCTCAGGTACCACGCCGCTCGTACTGAGCGTGATCCGGCGACGGCTCAGGCTGATGCCTTCGGGGTCCATGGCGATCTTCATCGCGTCCCGCACGTTCTCGAAATTATAAAGCGGCTCGCCCATGCCCATCAGCACGATATTCGACAAAAGCCGCGTCTCGTCCTTCGGCGCGCCCGGCTCCGGCCATTCGCCCAGATCATCACGCGCCAGCATGACCTGCCCTATGATCTCGCCCGCCGTAAGATTGCGCACCAGCTTCTGCGTGCCGGTGTGGCAGAAGGAACAGGTCAGCGTACAGCCCACCTGGGAACTGATACAGAGCGTGCCGCGATCGGCTTCGGGGATATAAACAACCTCAACCTCATGCCCGCCCGCGATACGCACCAGATACTTGCGCGTGCCATCCGCGCTGACCTGGCGACTGACCAGTTCAGGCAGCGCGATCACGAAGTTTTCAGTCAGTTCAGCACGATAGGCCTTGGCAAGGTTGGTCATTGCCGAAAAATCCCGCACGCCCCACTGGTAAATCCATTGCCAGATCTGTGCGACCCGCATCTTCGCCTGCTTTTCCGGCGTGCCATGTTCAATCAACGCCTCACGCAGCGCTTCCCGCGTCAGCCCCACAAGATTCACCAACCCCTCCGGCAGCTTGCGCGGTATGGTCAGTACATCCTGGGTGATGGGCGCGTCAGGCGACATGGCAGCCTCCAAGCAACAACGTGATCCGCCCCTCTATACCAGCTTTCGGTCAAAGAAAACCCGGACCATCCCGATCCAAAGGAGTGGCTGCGCCACGCAGGTTTGTCTTGGTCGAGGGGCCAGCCCCTCGAGCTCCCCGGGATATTTCCGGCCAGAAGA
>FYBJ01001756.1_pt1 | contig 13263 bp, 14 predicted proteins | sample 1134611 | NCBI WGS metagenome assembly FYBJ01 (sample SAMEA104116008, study PRJEB20421) | marine metagenome | isolation source: marine | reverse complement strand
GGTTGGCCCAGCCTTCCTGGAACAGTCCCATTTTCGAGAACTTCGGTTTGGGATCAGCCACGATGATCTTGGCCGTTGGATTGTTGGTCTTCAGATAATGCGCCACCATCGAAATCCGCTCGTAAGGGCCCGGCGGGCAACGATAGGGATTCGGGGGCGCGACCATGGCAAACACACCGCCCTCGGGCATCGCCATCAGTTGCGCTTTGAGCAGTTCGGTCTGCGATCCGGCCTTATAGGCATGCGGCATCGCGTTCTGTGTGGTGATGTCCCAGCCGGGCACCGACATGTCGACGAAGTCGATACCGGGGCTGAGGATCAGCTTGTCGTATTTGATGGATGCACCACCTGCCAGGGTCACAGTCTTGGTGTCGCGATCCACACCCACGGCCCAATCGTGCACCACATTCACGCCGCCCGCCGCCAGGCCACCATAGCTGTGCCCCAGGTCACTCATCTGCTTGAAACCACCCAGATAGAGGTTCGAGAAGAAGCAGGTGTAATAGGTGCGCGTCGGCTCGATCAGAGTCACGTCAACCGCGCCCTTGCTGTCCTTGGCGATGTAGCGCGCGGCTGTTGCGCCACCTGCTCCGCCACCAATCACAACCACGCGGGATTTGCCGTGACCGTCAGCCAGGACCATCGGAGCAGCCATTGCAGCGGCTGTTGCCCCCATAAACATGCGTCTGTTCAATGTCATTTCGCGTTCTCCTCCCACTGGAACCTCAGTTGTCGAGGTTCTTGAAGTATGCCGCCAGGGCGGCGATCTCTTCGTCGTTCAAACGCCCTGCCATCATCTGCATGACCGGGTGCTGGCGTTGTTTGGTCTTGTAGGCGTGCATGGCCAGGACAAATTCTTCTTCTGGCCAATAGACGATGGACGGGATGCCATCGTCACCCCCGCTGGCCTGATGGCAGGTCGTGCATTCGCTGCTCAGGTATTCGCCGTATTCCGGATCACCCTGAATGGCCAGAATGGCCGGATCGATGTCGTGATCGGTTGGAGTGGCGGTCGGATCGGCCTCGGGGATGTTGGACGGGTCGTCCGAAAACGTCCGCAAGTAGGCAATCACGTTGCGACGGTCTGTCTCGTCCTTGAGCCCGCGAAAGCTCATCCGGGTTCCTGACGCATAAGAGCGCGGGTTTTCCAGAAAGGCATCCAGCGTTTGTGCATGCCATTCCAGCCCGCTGGCTCCGGCGCGCTGAAAGCTTTTGGAGTATTTGAAATCCTCGAGCCCCGCAGCGGGTCGGCCAAAAAGCCCGTTCAGATGCGGGCCGATGCGATGCGTCGCCCCGACACCGACCTGATGACAGCCCTTGCACTGGGAATAGACCTTGGCTCCGGCCTCTGGGTCGCCAAATTCATCGGCTGTTGCGGAAGCTCCGATAAGAGCCGCCGAAACCAATGAAAGGGACCGAGAGAGCCATATCATGGATCAGTTTCCGAACGAGGCCAGATAGGCGTTAATTGCGTCCAGATCACCGTCCTTTTTCAAGCCCGAAAACGACATCTTGGTGCCCTTCATATAGGCCTTGGGCTTGGACAGGAACTCGGCCAGCGACGCCTCGTCCCAGACGCGGCCCTCCTCCATCGCGGCTTTGAACGTGTTGGAGTATTTGAACCCGTCAACCGAGCCAAAGGTACGTCCGAACACGCCATTCAGATGCGGACCCGTCTTGTTCTTGGCCCCATCGCCAACCTGGTGGCAGGCCTTACACTTTTTGAACACCTTTTTGCCTGCAGCGATCATTGCCTCGCCATCGTCGGACTGGGCCGGTTCAGGTGCAGGTTCAACCGCAGCCTTGACCGGCTTCGGGGCAGCCACAGGAATAAACGACGGCCCATCAGACGAAAAGCTTGGGAGCCCTTCGACCTTGGCCGGGTTCATCATGGAATTGGTGCCGCCCTCAGCCGGGGTTTCAACCAAAAAAACAGAGCGCATGGTGATCTCCACCTGCTCCTTGCAGTTTTCCATGCACGGTTCGCTGCGCCAAGCTACATATTCCAACTCAGGCCGGTCATCGATGACAAAGCCATCCTTGTTGTGCATTTCAAACGAACCAAGGTTCTCGTGGGTCAGCTCAAACTCATCATCAATCAGGTCGTTGGAATAGAGGATGTAGGCAACAATGGCATAGGTCTCATCCGGGGTCAGTGTCCCCGCCTCACCAAAGGGCATCGAGCGATAGACATAGTCATAGACCGTCGACAAATGGGGCCAGTACGAACCCACAGTCTTGACCGGATCCTTGTCGGCCAGCGTGTCAAATCCACCTGACAGAACGGGCCAATTGTCTACGCCTTCGGCAAAATCACCGTGGCAGGACGCGCATTTGTCGGCAAAGACCTCTTCCCCGTCAAAGGCGTTTCCACTGCCCACCGGCAGGCCCCGCCCGTCGGGCAGAACGTCCACATCCCAAGCGGCGATCTCTTCGGCCATGGCCACGCGGCCCAAACCATAGGCACCTTCCATTTGGGGTGCCGGTGACGTCAGGTTGGTGCCCTTGGCAGCCTGTTCCTGCGCCTCGGCCACGGCAAGTTCCAGCGCGGTGGCGCGCTCGGCTTCGGCCTTGGCCTGATCGCTCGCGGATGACACACGCGCTTCGGCCTTTTCAACGCGATCTTCGAGCAGTGCAATGGTGTCGGCGCCATAGTTGCGGGACGAAAACCCGTAAGCGGCCCCAAGCATCAGGGCGATCCCGCCAATTGCGGGGAGCACAAGGTTAGGAGATTTCGACATTCTCGACGATCCCTTCTGCATTCACGTACCAGGTCTGGATACAGTTGTTGTGGTAGACAGAGTTTTCCCCGCGCTTTTCGCGCAGTTGGTCCTTGGTCGGTTGGACATACCCAGTTTCGTCCATCGCTCGCGATTGCAGCAGCAACGGTGCGCCGTCCCATTCGGTGTCCAGATAAAAGCGGGTCAGTGCCTTGGTGTCGCCCTGCTTGCCAAGGCGCGCGGTCTCCCATGTGATGCCACCATCCTTGGACACGTCGACACGGGTGATCTGACCGTGACCGGACCATGCCAGACCGGAAATGACCATCGGCCCCTTGCCATGGGTGATCGGCATCTGCGGGCTGGGAGAGGTGATGACGGATTTGGCATCCATCACCCAGGTCCATTTGCGCGCGGTACCATCCTCGTACACGTCGGTGTATTTTGAGGTTTCTTCGCGACTTTCGACCGCAGCATCGGTCACTTCGACCCGGCGCAGCCACTTGATCCACATGTTGCCTTCCCAGCCAGGCACGACCAAGCGCACGGGATAGCCGTGCTCCATCCGCAGGGCCTCGCCATTGGCCTTGAACGCCACGAGCACATCGTCCAGCGCCTTTTCCATCGGGATCGAGCGACCGTTGGATGACGCATCAGCGCCTTCGACATAGACCCATTTGTCTTTGAAATCGCCCGCAGCGCCAAGCCCGGCTTCGTTCAACAGCGCACGCAGCGGAACGCCGGTGTATTCCATGTTGTGGATCATGCCGTGGGTGAATTGCACGCCATTCAGCTGCGCCCCTGCCCATTCCATGCCGGTGTTGGCCGCGCATTCGCAGAAGTAGACATGGTTTTCGCGCGGGAAACGCTCAAGATCCTCATAGGTGAACACCAGGGGCCGGTCGACCAGTCCGTTGATCATCAGGCGATAGTCGCCCTTGGTCAGTTCGATGGCGCCGGAATGATGACGCTCGAATGCGCAACCTTGCGGCGTGATCGTGCCGTCCAGCGCGTGAATGGGGGTAAAGTTGATCGACGAAATGGGCGAGGCGGTCAGCCATTCCACATTGCGCCGGATCACGTCCGCTTCGAACCGGATCGGCAGGCCATAGGGCGTTTCGTCAACCCCCGCGCCAGTGATCGAGGCCCAGTCCTGCAACTCGGTAATGAGCGTGTCAGGCGATTGCGCCCCCGCTGCACCCGCCACAGATCCAGCCGCAACCGCAGCGCCCCCGCGAAGAAAAGCCCGACGAGAGGGTTTGAACATGTCAGCCATGGATGTTTCTCCTTGGTTTCTTAGGGCCGGATATAGGCGTAACCGTCTTCTTGCAGTTCGATCAGCCGCACCACGCCCGAGGGCACCACAGAGGCTTCGCTTAGAAGGGTAACGTCTTTGCCCGCCTTTTCGCTCATCTTGCGATGGGTATTGCCGCAGGCCGCAAAACTTAGGTTGTCCATCTCCAGCGACATCGTGGAGATGCGGTCAGCGACCGGACTTTTGCCGTCGACAAACATATTAAGGCCGGGACCGTACGCAACCAATTCCACGATCACTTCATCGCCGATGGATTTGTAGTAGTTCGAAACGTTCTGCACATTGTTGAGGGCCATGTTCATGACCTTTGGGTCATTTTCGTCAACATGCACGGCCACCTTGTGTGTCACCCCCTCAGCTGAGGCGAGACCAGCGGCCAAGGTAATTGCAGCAGCACTCAGAAAAGTTTTCATTTTCTTCTCCCTTAAACTCCGACGACTTCGACACTGTTGTTTTCTGTCACCGTTACGGTGCCCAGCTTGGCGATATGATTTTCCACCACATCCCAGATCTGCGGTCCTTCGGTGCCTTCGTTGACCGAGGCCCAACCAGCCACGACATATGAACGTGCCGGGTCAATTGGCTCTCCGGTTTTCAGCAAAGTCATGTTGGAAATCCGCGAGCCCTGCGGCTGACCCACATCGACGCGGTAACCAAGACCACCGGTGCGCACCATGTCGCCGCCCTGCTGATAATAGGGATCAGGGTTGAAGATGTTGTCGGCCACGTCTTCGAGCACGACCTTCAGGAACTCGCCCGTCATCTCGGTCCGGTAGGCCTCGCCATAACTCATGGATGTGACGTTCCAGATGTCTTCGCGCGTGATGTCCTGACCCGGCACCAGCGACGGCCCCCAGCGCACACCGGGGCTGAGCGCGATTTCAGCCTCGCGTTCAGACAGCAGCGCATCGCAGATCAGGTCGTCCCAGGTGCCGTTGAAGTTGCCACGCCGGTACAGCAGGCTGTCGGTCCGGCCGATCACCTCGGTCATCTGATCCAGATAGGGTGCACGCTGTTCGTCGATCAACGCGGTCATTTCCGGGTCGGGTGTGATCACGTCTGAGAAGATCGGGATCAGCTTGTGGCGATAGCCCATCATCCGGCCATCGCGCACATCCAGATCGACCCGCGACACAAATTTGCCGTTGGAACCTGACGGAACAATGATCGTATTGCCGACCACCGCCGGTTCCGGCAGCGCATCGTGGGTGTGGCCGGACAGGATCACATCAATGCCCGGCACGACGCTGGCCATCTGCTTGTCCACGTCAAAGCCATTGTGACTGAGCACGACGACGCAATCGGCACCTTTGGCGCGGACCTCTTCGACCATCGCGGCCATGTTCTCGTCGCGAATACCAAACGAGTATTCGGGGAACATCCAACGCGGGTTTGCGATCGGCATATAGGGGAACGCCTGCCCGATGACGGCGATCTTGGAGCCACCGCGCTCGAACATCTTGTAGGGTGGGAACAGGTCCGTGGGTTCGTCCCATTCGGCGTCAAAGATGTTCTGACCCAAGGCTGCAAACGGCAGGCTTTCAACCAGTTCGTTGACCCGATCTGATCCCAGCGTGAACTCCCAATGGAAGGTCATCGCATCTGGATTCAGGGCGTTCATGACGTTCACCATGTCCTGCCCCTGGGTGTGATGGCAGGTGTAGGAGCCATGCCAGGTGTCACCGCCGTCCAGCAGGATGGCGTCGGGCCGGTCCGCCCGGATCGCCTTGACCACGGTGGCAACCCGGTCCAACCCACCGACGCGACCATACATATCCGCCAGCGCCGAAAAGTCGCCCGAACTTAGCGCATAGTGGCTGGGCGAGCCATCCGCGATGCCATAGAGCTTGCGAAAATCGGCACCGGTCACATGGGGCACGGCACCCTTGTTGCCTCCAACGCCGATATTAACCGACGGTTCGCGAAAGTAGATCGGTTTGAGTTGCGCATGAATGTCGGTGATGTGGATCAGCGAGACGTTCCCGAACGTGTCAAACTCAAGCAGCTGATCCTGGGTCAGCCGTTGCTGTGCGGCCAGCCTGGCCCAGTTGCCAAAACCCGACGCCCCGACTATGGCCGAAGCCGCCATGCCAACCTGTAGGAAATCCCGCCGCGAAATCATGTGCACCTCTTTCATTACATATGCGCATGTATGAATTTAAATTATAAGAAACAGCCCCGCACCCAAAAGGCGCGGGGCCGAAGTCAGGTCAGTTACGCACCGACGGGGTTTCGATAGACAGCCCCTGGCCCCGCGAGGCCAGATAGAGTTCCAGTGCCTTGAATTCATCGCCGCCCTCTTTGAACGGGGTAGCACGGATGTTCTTCATGCAGCCCTTGAACCGTCCGTGGATCGAATTCAGCTTGGCGTTCTTCAGACGATAGGTCGGGAAGCCGTTGATCTGTCCCTGGCTCAGATGGTCCGCACGGATCATCATGCCATAATTGTCTTCGTGGCAGTTCGAACACGCCATATCCAGTTGGCCCACACGGGTGTAGTAAAGTTCCTTGCCCTTTTCCCAGAAGGGTGCCGCGTCACCATCAATGGCCACGTTCATCGGCATGCCACGGGATTGAACCCCGATCAGCGCCGTCATTGCGGTCATATTCCCCTTGGACCATTTCCAGGGCTCGGCTTCCATGCGCTCGGTCCGGCATTCGTTGATCAGATTTTCCATCGTGACCAACTCACCATCATCAACGCGAGGAAGCTGCGCCCGCAGCCCTGCGAAATCCTCGACATTCTCGTGACAGGACGAACAGGCCTTGCCAGCCGCGCCGTCCACCTTGTCCCACAGGTCCATGCCCTGCTCGACAAAGACAAACGCGGGGTTGTCGAAATCATCCATTTCCAACGCCTGCGTTTCCGCAGAACGAAAGCGCCAACCAGAATAGATCGTGTCGACGTTTTCCATATGTGTCGGCGCCGCAACCTCAGTCACCATTGCCTCTCCATCAATGGAAAGTGAATTGCTGTCTTGTGCACTCACGGCTGTTCCCAGACCGATCAGCGCAAGTGTTGTCCATAGTGTCTTGGTCATTTCCGTCCCTCCTCCCTGGCGAGATCGTCCATTATGTTACTGGACTTCGATCTTCTTGCTTGTGTCGTAGACAGAGCCGTCATCATCGTACCAGGTGAACTTGAACTCACCGGATTCGGGCACAATCGCTTCGAACTGGAAGTAAGGGTTGGTCGAGATCGCCGGTTCCAGCGTCACGTCGATCACGCTCTCGCCGTTGAACTCGGCGGTGAAGCGGTTGATGATCGAGCGCGGAATGACGTTGCCATCATCATCCTTGCGCTGACCGCTTTCCATCTTGTGGCTGATCAGGGTCTTGATGGTGATCGCTTCACCGGCAGCCGCCGATTTGGGGACTTTGACGCGGGGTTTTACACCAGATGCCATGTTATTTCTCCTCGTGTTCCGGGTCAGCCGCCGCAGCCGCCGATTGTTACCTTGACGTAGGCCGATGCCTTCTGGAACGAGCCGTCTTCCATCTTGGCGATCGCGACAACGTTCTGTGTCGCCGCCAGACGAATGCGGGTCGATGCACTGCGCGAAGCGGCCAGGGGACCAAAGTTGAAGGTCGCCACATTCGGAACCGGGTTGCCGTCAGCAAAGAGCGTGATCGCGACCGCGCCGGGTGCATCGACCTCGATCGGAACGGTGTTGCCGTTTTCCGCGATTTCAGGCGCGGTGATGGTGATTGCACCTTCGCCCAGCTCTGCACCGCCGGTCAGCTTGGCGATTTCATCGTCGGTCAGCGAGGCGAATGCAGGCAGCGACCCCATGGCGGTGGCCGCTACACCGGCCGAGCTCAGGATCAGCAGATTGCGCCGAGTAAGTTTCATGAGTTTCTCCTAGGTTCAGGGGCGTCAGCTGTCTTTCAATGTCATCAGATAGGCGATGACATCTTCGACCTGCTGCGCTGAAAGAATGCTCTGGCCAGCAAATTTGTCGAGCGGGCGTTCATAACCGCTATCGATATAGAAGGCGGGCATGATCGTGCCCTCAAAGACCATCTTGGAATTGGATACGATGGCGCGCAGTTCCGCTTCGGTCCAGCGATCACCGACACCGTCCATCATGGGGCCTACTTCGCCGTGGAACCCCTCTTCCGGCATGTCAGAGTTTGTGTGGCATGCCAGGCAATTCCCCTGTTTGCGATTTGCAAAGACCTTTCGACCATTGGCTGCGTCGCCCGCCTGTCCCGTCAACGAAGCGTTCACCACCCCGTCGTCATAAACCACGTCCGCAGGCTTTACGTCCCCGGCGGCAACCGCAGTCGCGCCAAAAGCGGTGCAAAGCGTCAAGATGAGTGCGCGTTTCATGTATCCTCCCTCAGACGATTCTTCTCCGTCGTCTTTTGCACACTAAAGCACACCAGTGCCCCATCGCAATATCAAATTCAACTACATGAATTTTTATATCTGTTCGCAGATGCAGAAACTTACGAACGTTTCTTTCGCGTGCGCAGAAAGGCTTTACTCTTTCTACTCTTCCAGCTTGCGTGCGTGATACTTCTGGAAGGGTTCCCCTTCTTCGTAACCTTTTTCAACCACCCAATTCAGCATATTGAAGGTGGTCCCCTTTCCGAAGGCTCCTGGCATTTTGGCTACAGCGGCCTGCGCGGCTGTCATTGTGTCGGGCACGTCTTCTGGCAGGAAGTACATGTTTGGCGTGAACAAGGCACCCCAGCGTTTCACCATGTCCTTTTCCGGCAGCACAGTCCCGTCAAAATCCGTAATTTCGACGTCGCCGAACATGTTGATCTGCACCACAAAATAGTTGGCCGCGATGTAGTCGGCTATCTTGTCGACGACAAAGACTTCTTCGTGCATTTTCTTGCAATAGATGCAGCCGCGTTGCTCGATGATGAGCATCAGCCTTTTGCCTTCGGCGTTGGCCTCATCCAGATCCTCGCGCAGATCCTTGAAGGTATCGCGCATCCACGGCGCCTTGAATAGGCCGTCATCCCCCAACTCTGCTGCAATTGGTGTGGCAATCAATGCTGCTAAAACCAAAAATATCACCCGAAACATGACGTCCCTCCTGCTGGATCACCCAATAGCACTGAACCATGGAACGTGTTCCAGCATCCATTGAGCGATCAGATTGATTGAATTGGTAGCGATCAGAACGCCGAACAGAATCAGCATCCCACCCATAATCTTCTCCACCGTACCCAGATGGCGGCGGAACCGGGACATCCACGACATGAAGGGCCCGATGAAGAGCGCCGCCACAACAAACGGCAAGGTCATCCCCATGCCATAAACAAACAACAGCGCCGCCCCCTGCGCCGCTGACTCCTGCCCCGCAGCCGTAAATAGAATTGCCGCCAGGACCGGTCCAACGCAGGGTGTCCAACCGAATGCAAAGGCCAGCCCGATCACATAGGCCCCGATGTAGCTGACATTGCCGGTATCGCCCACGTCCGCCCTTAATTGCCGATACAGAAACCCGATACGGACAACGCCCAGGAAATGTAGCCCCATCGCGATGATCAACGCAGCAGCGGCCCAGCGCAAAATGTCGAAATACTCACGAACCATCTGTCCAAAGGCGCTGGCAGCAGCCCCCAGCCCCATGAAGATCGTGATCACCCCAAGGGCAAAGCAGCACGCCGCAAGAAACGCCCGTCGTCGCACATCTGATGTGATCGGCGCTTGTGCGGAGATCTGGTTCATGCCCACACCTGCCAGATAGCTCATATAGAACGGCACGATGGGCAGAACGCAGGGCGACAGAAAGGACAGCAGCCCCGCAATCAACGCTCCAAGATACGTAACGTCGAACATGGTTTCCTCAAATCGCCGCGCTTGTAATATTCACACATAGGATTATGATGTAATCTAGTGACTCGTCAATTGGGGATCCAAGTGAAACTGCTGGGCGCCATTCTGATCGCAACCCTGGGCTGGCTGCCCTTGGCCGCCACCGCCGAGACTTACCTGCTGATGGCGGAAGAGGACGGCTGCTATTGGTGCGCCAAGTGGAACGAGGAAATCGCCCACATCTACCCCAAGACAGTCGAGGGCAAGACAGCGCCACTCCGGCGCTATGATCTGCAAAGCGAAACGCCCGATGTGTCCTTTGAACGACGTGTTCATTTCACGCCAACCTTCATCCTTGTACAGGATGGGGTCGAGGTGGGCCGAATAGAAGGATACCCGGGCGAAGATTTCTTTTGGGGCCTACTCAATCAGATGTTTGAACAGGCACAGATTCCCCTGGACTCAACTGGATGAGTGCCATGACACCAAACCCCCACACCGAGACCACGACGCGATTGCCCGTCTTTGATCCCAACATGTGCGCCGAAGACATGGAACGCATGATGCAGAATGCGCAGCATGCGTCGAATTTCCTCAAGGCGATCAGCCACGAGGGCCGGTTGATGATTCTGTGCCACCTCGCCACAGGCGAGAAGTCGGTCACTGAACTGGAAGAGCTTCTGTCCGCCCGTCAGGCGGCAGTGTCCCAACAGCTCTCGCGCCTGCGGCTTGAGGGTCTTGTGACCCCTCGGCGCGATGGCAAGACGATTTACTATTCCTTGACAGACGATCGCCCCAAACAAATCATGGAAGTGGTCTATGACCTGTTTTGCAGGCAAGATTGATCCAGGACCCTCGCTGGTCTGCCTTTGGGGAGGAGGCCGCACATGTTTGAACAACTGCTCGAATACTTAGGTGAGGCCAACACCGCGGCCCTGATCGGCCTGATCGGGGGCGTGGCTTTGGGTCTGGCCGCGCGCATCGGCCGCTTTTGCACCTTGGGCGCCATCGAGGATGCTCTTTATGGTGCAGATGACCGTCGGCTGCGGATGTGGGGAATCGCGATTGGCGTGGCAATTATCGGAGTGCATTTCGCCATGTCCTATCACGCGATGGATGTGGCCCAAACCACTTACCTGGATCGCGTCTGGAGTCCCTTGGGGACTATCATCGGTGGCCTCATGTTCGGCTACGGTATGGCACTCAGCGGCAATTGTGGCTACGGCGCACTGGCACGACTGGGCGGCGGTGACTTACGGGCCTTTGTGATCGTGATCGTCATGGGGCTATCTGCATATTTTGTCATGTCCGGTCCCTTGGCGCATGTGCGGGTCCTGATCTTTCCGGTCGAGTTCAACGCCGAAACCCCGCAGGGCTTTAGTGCCTTCGCACAAAAGTTCTGGGGGATCTCGCCCCTTGTCACCGGGCTTGGTATCGGCGGTGCTATTCTCGTCTTTACCCTGTCCAGCTCTGCCCTGCGCGCCTCGCCAAAGTACATCTTCTGGGGCAGCGTCGTTGGTTTGGCCGTGGTGTCGGGCTGGGTTGGAACCTATTGGGTGGCCAACACCGGATTTGACGCCGAGCCCATCGAAACCCACAGCTTTGTCGCGCCCATCGGCGACACCATTTATTACGGCATGACAGCGTCAGGAAACACGCTGTCGTTTAGTGTAGGGTCCGTTCTGGGTGTGGTCCTTGGTGCCTGCCTGGGGTCCTTTTCCAAAGGTCATTTCCGGTGGGAAGCCTGCGAAGATCCCCGGGAACTGCGTCGCCAGATCCTGGGTGCGATCATCATGGGACCGGGCGCGATTCTGGCCGTAGGATGCAGCTTGGGACAGGGGGTTTCAGCTTTTTCCGTTCTGGCCTTCAGCGCACCTGTGGCTTTCGTGGCGATCTTCGTCGGCGCGGCCATAGGGTTGAAACAGTTGATCACGGGCTTCGCACCTGCCGTATAATATGGTGCCGGACCAAAAATCCCCAGACAGAAGGCGCGATGAGGCCACCCGGCGGCGTACAATTGCCAAGAGATCTCGCGGCCTACCGATCTAATGCACAATTCGAAAAGCCTGTATCACTTAACACTGCCTGAAATAAAAGATTTCAACGCGTTAAGAGATACGAGATATTTCAGGTATTTCGAATTGTGCTGTAATGCACCCAAATGCAAAAGGCCGCCCCGTTGTGGAGCGGCCTTTCTAGTTTTCTTACCGTGTTGCTCTCGGGAGATTTTCCGTTGGAAAATCGCCTGCCGCAACCAGGCGCGCTTGCGCGCCTTACTCAGTGATTTTCGACACGACGCCGGCGCCGACGGTGCGGCCGCCTTCGCGGATCGCGAAGCGCAGACCCTGCTCCATCGCGATCGGGGCGATCAGTTCAACGTCGAACTTCAGGTTGTCGCCAGGCATAACCATTTCGGTGCCCTCAGGCAGGTTCACGGTGCCGGTGACGTCCGTTGTACGGAAGTAGAACTGCGGACGGTAGTTCGCGAAGAACGGCGTGTGACGGCCACCCTCTTCCTTGGTCAGGATATAGGCTTCGGCTTCGAACTTGGTGTGCGGGTTCACCGACTTGGGTGCGCACAGAACCTGGCCACGCTCAACGCCGTCACGGTCGATACCGCGCAGCAGGGCGCCGATGTTGTCGCCCGCTTCACCGCGATCCAGCAGCTTGCGGAACATTTCAACACCGGTACAGGTGGTTTTCTGAGTGTCACGGATGCCGACGATTTCGATCTCGTCGCCAACGTTGATCACGCCACGCTCGACACGACCGGTCACAACGGTACCACGACCCGAGATCGAGAACACGTCTTCGACCGGCATCAGGAACGGCTGGTCAACAGCACGCGCCGGTGTCGGAATGTAGTCGTCAACAGCCGCCATCAGTTCCTTGATCTTCTCTTCGCCGATTTCGGGCTTGTTGCCTTCCATCGCCGCCAGAGCCGAACCTGCAATGATCGGGATATCGTCGCCCGGGTAGTCGTACGAAGACAGCAGCTCGCGGATTTCCATTTCCACCAGTTCCAGCAGTTCTTCGTCGTCAACCTGGTCAACTTTGTTCATGAACACGACCATGTGCGGGATGCCAACCTGGCGGCCCAGCAGGATGTGCTCGCGGGTCTGCGGCATCGGGCCGTCAGCGGCGTTCACAACCAGGATCGCGCCGTCCATCTGCGCCGCACCAGTGATCATGTTCTTCACATAGTCAGCGTGGCCGGGGCAGTCGACGTGTGCGTAGTGGCGGTTCTCGGTCTCATACTCGACGTGTGCGGTCGAGATGGTGATGCCGCGGGCTTTTTCTTCAGGTGCGCCGTCGATCTGGTCGTAGGCTTTGAAGTCGCCAAAATATTTGGTGATTGCTGCGGTCAGCGTCGTCTTGCCGTGGTCAACGTGGCCGATCGTGCCGATGTTGACGTGCGGTTTTGTACGCTCAAACTTTTCCTTTGCCAT
>FYBJ01001045.1_pt1 | contig 13310 bp, 16 predicted proteins | sample 1134611 | NCBI WGS metagenome assembly FYBJ01 (sample SAMEA104116008, study PRJEB20421) | marine metagenome | isolation source: marine | reverse complement strand
GGCATACGAGATAGGAGTCCGTCTCGTGGGCTCGGAGATGTGTATAAGAGACAGGTGGTGGAGTTCACCACGATCTGCGCGCCCTGTTCCCGGATGGAAGAGGCGTTTGGGCCGGGCGGGTATTCGGCGGTGCGGGGGCATGGTGGGTGGTGTGCCTCGGTGATCCAGCCGGGGCAGGTGCGTCTGGGCGATGTCGTCCAGCCCATTGATTGACAACGTCATTCAGGCAGGCCAAGCACGGGGGCGATGAGACATCTGTTGCCATATGCACGGGCCGGACAGGTTATCGGTCTGCTTGGGGGGTCGTTTGATCCGCCGCATGCGGGGCATGTCCACATCACACGCGAAGCGATCAAGGCCTTTGGTTTGGATCGTGTCTGGTGGCTGGTGAGTCCGGGCAACCCGCTGAAAGAGCGCGGGCCTGCGCCGCTGAACCGGCGGATGGCGGCGGCGCAGGCGCTGTTGGACGACCCCAGGGTCGAGATCACGGATATCGAGGCGCAGATCGGCACGCGGGTGACTGCGGAGACCCTGGCAGAGATGCGTCGGCTTTACCCCGGTGTCCGCTTTGTCTGGCTGATGGGGGCGGACAATCTGGCGCAGTTGCATCGCTGGGGCAAATGGCGCGAACTCATGGAAACGGTGCCGTTGGGCGTGGTGGCGCGACCGGGGGACCGGATTTCGGCCCGGATGGCGCCTGCGGTGCGGGCTTATGCGGGCGCGCGTCTGGATGGGCAGGCGCGGCGCTTGTTGGGGCGGGCGCAGGCTCCGGCCTGGTGTTTCGTGAATGTGCCGATGGTGGACATCAGCTCGACCGACATCCGTGCGCGTGGGGATTGGTCAGCGGCGCAACGCGGCTGAGGCGAGACCCGAAAGCAGAACCAGCGCCAGACCGGCCCAAGTGATCGTGTCGGGGAAGTCGTTGAACACGGCCCATCCCAGCCCGGTTGCTGCGATCAGTTGAAAGTAGACCAGCGGCGCCAGTTTTGTTGACGGCGCGCGGGCATAGGCCACCAGCAGGAGCAGATTGCCCAGCATCGAGCCAAGTGCGCTGAGCGTGGCCAACCCGGCCACGGCGGGGCTCAGCGCCGGCAGGTTTGTCAGCCCCAGTGGCATCAACACCAGAGCCGAGACAAAGAGCTGCGTAAAGCTGAGGGCGAGCGGCGAGCCGAGGTGTGCCACCCAGCGGGAGGCGGTGAGGAAGCTGCCATAGAAACACCCCGCAAGCAGGGCCCAAGCCAATCCGGTGGCGCCGCCAAAGCCCGGACGGACGACCAGCAGGACACCTGCAAACCCGGTCAACATGAGAAGGGAGCGGAGGGTCGTGGTGGGTTCCTTCAGGAGGAGGGCGGAGAGCACGTAGCTGAGGATCGGGCCGACGAAAAACGCGGCGAAGACGTCGGCCAGCGGTTCGGTCTTGAGGGCAGTCTGGATGGAAAAGATGCCACCAGCCAGAAGAAGGGCGCGAAACCAGATTCGCGGGTCACGCAAAAGCGCCAGCGCCGAGCGTGATGTGAAAGGCAGGATCATCAAAACGCCAAGGGCAAATCGCGACCACGCGACAAAAACCGGTGAGACGCCATGCGTCCCGGTCAACAGCTTGCCCGCCATGTCCCCGGCGGGGATCAAGGACATGGCGACAAACATGATCAGGACGGCCTTGAACATGGGGTGCGGGTATCACGGGGCACAAATAGAGAAAACCTTGAAACTGCCGCTTGTTTGACATGCTGGTCTGCGATTTTATGAGATCATGAGCGGTTTGATTACGAGACGGTTTTTGTTGGGGGCTTTGGGGGCGAGTGCTGTTCCCGGGGCGGTTTTTGCCAATGCGCCCGCAACGTCCCTGCGCCCGCAGATGCGAGGGCTGGCGGGAGTGCCGCAAGGCGGGCCCGAGACAGTCATCAGGGCGTCGGGCTTGTCGGGCGATGTGGCTTTTGCGGTTGCGGATGTGAAAACGGGTTTGCAGCTGGAGGCCGTTGGTCCGGCAACGGGACTGCCCCCTGCCAGTGTCGCCAAGGCGCTGACGGCGCTTTATGCCTTGGACGTTCTTGGGGCCGGGCATGTGTTTCGCACAGAGCTTGTCGCTGAGGGGCCTGTCAGGAATGGGGTGCTGAAGGGGGATCTGGTGCTGGTGGGTGGCGGTGATCCGACGCTGAATACTAATACGCTGGCAACCATGGCCGCAAACCTCAAGGCCGCTGGTGTGCGCGAGGTCCGGGGCAAGTTCAAGGTCTACGACGGGGCGTTGCCCTATGTGCGCAGCATCGACCCCGAACAGCCTGATCATCTGGGGTATAGCCCGTCGGTGTCCGGCATTGCCTTGAATTTCAACCGTGTGCATTTCGAATGGAAACGCGGAAGCAACGGTTATCTGGTTGCGATGGATGCCCGAAGCAACAAGTACAAACCACAGGTCGCAATGGCGCAGATGCAGGTCAAGAACCGACGTCTGCCGGTTTATACATACGAAGAATCGCCCCGCATCGACAAGTGGACCGTGGCCAGCCAGGCGCTGGGAAAGGGCGGGTCGCGTTGGCTGCCGGTGCGCAAGCCGGCGCTTTATGCGGGGGATGTGTTTCAGACCCTGGCGCGCGCAAACGGGATCGTTCTGAAGAACCCCAAGATAGCAGGCGCGCGGCCTGCGGGTACGGTATTGGCGATTCACCAGAGTGCGCCATTGCAGGCGATCCTTAAGGGAATGTTGAAGTATTCGACAAATCTGACGGCGGAAATGGTTGGAATGTCGGCGACTGCGGCGCGCAGCGGCAAGCCGTCATCGTTGAAGGACTCGGCACAGGAGATGAGCCAGTGGGCGGCGTCGAAATATGGCATGACCGGCACCAGCCTGGTGGATCATTCCGGTCTTGGTGATGCGTCGCGCATGACACCGCAGGATCTGCTGGGGGCTTTGGTGCGGGTGCAAAAGCTGGGGATTCTTCGCCCGTTGCTGAAACCCTTTGCCATGCGCGACAGCAAGGGGCGGGTGCTGAAATCTCATCCGATCAAGGTGGATGCCAAAACCGGAACGCTGAACTTTGTCTCGGGGTTGGGCGGGTTCATGACGGCTGCGGATGGAACCGAGCTAGCCTTTGCCATCTTTACTGCGGACACGGGCAAGAGGTCCCGGATCAAACGCGCGGATCGCGAGGTGCCCGAAGGGGCGCGGGCGTGGAACCGGCGGTCGAAGCGGTTGCAACAGAAGCTGATTGAACGCTGGGGGGCACTGTACGGCAGTTGATCGTTTGCAAAGCCAGGTCAAACGCCTGGCTTTGCAGCGTTGGCAGCGGGTGCGGCTCAGACGACGTGACGGGCCCGCGCGCCACGTTCGATGGCGGCCGCGTGCAGGCGATCGACGTTCAATTCGTAGCGGATCTCTTCCAGTAGACGCAGTTCGGTTTCGGCCAGGTTTCCGTCCGCCGCCGCCACGTCGCAGGCGAGCGCGTAAGCGGTTTCATATAGCCGTTCCGGCAGGTTTTCACGGGTCAGACCAAACAGGGCATCCAGGCCGTCTTCCTGCTCGAACAGATCGAATACCACCGACGAGACCCGGTTAATGCGGTCGATGTCATAATCGGCAAACACCGGGAGCATGTTGACGGCCGACTGGATCTTGACCAGCTCGGCGGTGCGGATGTTTTCATCCGACGCGGAAACCGCCACCATGATTGCGACAAGGCAATCCTGCGGGGTCATCGGGTGTGGCGATTGCTCGGTCATGATGCGGTCCTGATCTCGGGTTGTTGCTGGAGCAAGATATTTGGGGGGGGAGCCAGGTTCAACACCTTGTTCGCGCAAAGGAGACGCCGCGATGGAGCGGGGGCGATTTCTTTGAAAGAAATCGGACCAGAAACTTTGAAAGTTTCTGGTCGCCTGGGTTTGATGTTTTGATCCAGAAGCGCTGATTTGCTGGGCAAAAGCCTTCAACTTGTTGACTCATGCCGCAGTTGCACAATAGGAGGGGCCGGGTTGGTTGCATGGGGCAACTGGCGCCGAATTCCCCTATGGAGACTGATATGTCTGATCTGCGTGAAACCGCTCTTGCGTCCAAGGCCTGGCCCTTTGAAGAAGCGCGCCGGGTGCTCAAACGCTATCAGAAGAAGGTTCCGGAAAAGGGGTTCATCCTGTTTCAGACCGGCTATGGCCCTTCGGGCCTGCCGCACATCGGGACCTTTGGTGAGGTTGTGCGCACGTCGATGGTGCGTCACGCGTTCGAGCAGATCTCGGATATTCCGACCAAGCTGATCTGTTTCTCGGACGATATGGACGGGTTCCGCAAGGTGCCGACCAACCTGCCGATGCAGGAAGAGCTGAAGCAGGATCTGCACCTGCCGCTGACCAAGGTTCGCGACCCGTTCGGGACGCATGAAGGTTTTGCGCAGCACAACAACGCGCGTCTTTGCGAATTCCTCGACAGCTTTGGCTTTGAGTATGAGTTTGCTTCGGCCACCGAATATTACACGAGCGGCAAATTCGACGAAATGCTGCTGACTGCGCTGGCGCGGTTTGACAAGATCCAGGATGTCATGCTTCCGACGCTCGGCAAAGAGCGGCAGGAGACCTATTCCTGCTTCCTGCCCGTGTCGCCGAAAACCGGCCACGTGCTGCAGGTGCCGACGCTTGAGCGCAATGTCGAGAAGGGCACTATCGTTTATCAGGAACCTGATGGCGAAAAGGTGGAAATCCCGGTCACTGGCGGCAACGTCAAGATGCAGTGGAAGCCGGATTGGGCGATGCGCTGGGCCGCGCTGGGCGTGGATTACGAGATGTCGGGCAAGGATCTGATCGATTCGGTCACGCAGTCGTCCAAGATCTGCCGCGCGCTGGGCAAACAGCCGCCGGAAAGCTTGAGCTATGAGTTGTTCAACGACGAACAGGGCCAGAAGATTTCCAAATCGAAGGGCAATGGCCTGTCGATGGAAGAGTGGCTGACGTATGCTGCGCCTGAATCGCTGTCGTATTTCATGTATCAGAAGCCCAAGACCGCCAAGCGGCTGTTCTTTGATGTGATCCCCAAGGCGGTGGACGAATATCACCAGCAGTTGCGGGCCTATCCGGGGCAGGATCTGAAGGCGCAGTTGAACAATCCTGTCTGGCATATCCACGGTGGCTATGTTCCAGACTCGACCCTTGTGGTGCCTTTTGCAATGCTGTTGAACCTTGCGTCGGTGTCCGGGGCCGAGGACAAGGAGACGCTCTGGGGCTTTATCGGGCGTTACGCGCCTGAAGCCAGCGCCGGGACGCACCCTGATCTGGATCAGGCGGCGGGCTTTGCGGTTCGGTATTTCAACGATTTCGTCAAACCCACGCGCAGCTTCCGGGCGCCGACAGACCAAGAGCGTGAAGCTCTGGAGGCGCTGCGGGCCGAATTGGTCGCTTATGACGGTCCGGTTGCAGACGAGGCGTTGCAATCCGTCGTCTATTCCATCGGCCGCGAGCGGTTTGATCCGATGCGGGCGTGGTTCACGGCGCTTTACGAGGTTCTTCTGGGGGCCAGTCAGGGACCGCGGTTTGGCGGGTTCATCGCGCTTTACGGCGTCGATGAGACTGTTGCCCTGATCGACAAGGGCCTGGCGGGCGAGCTGGCCTGATTTGACGATTGCGCGCGTGGAGCTAAATCCGGGTCACACCCCGGAGGACGTTCCATGCGCACATTCGTTTCAGCACTTGTCCTGACATTGGCTTTGGCCAGCCCCCTGCCGGCGCAGGAGGCCCAGATCGAAAACCAGATCATATCGCAGATTCAGGCATTCAAGGCAGATGATTTTGCCACCGCCTTCAGCTTTGCCAGTCCGACCATCCAGAACATGTTTCGCACGCCCCAGAACTTTGGCGTGATGGTTCGGCGCGGGTATCCGATGGTGTGGCGCCCGCGAGAGGTTCGCTTTCTCGAACTGCGTGAGATCGCAGGGTATCAATGGCAGAAAGTCATGATCACTGATGGCGACGGATCAGTCCATATTCTTGATTACCAAATGGTGAACCAGGAAGGCGTGTGGAAAATCAACGCTGTACAGATTTTGGACGCCGGAGGCGAGACCGTCTGAGCAACGCCACCGTTACGGTGATGTGAAGCGCCCTTAATTCCTTTCCCTTACCCAATTGCTCGCGTTCGAGTTTCTCGCTTGGACCACGGGTTTCATGCGCTTTTGCAGGTGGTCTGCGGCGCGATTGGGAAAGGGATTTGGATGAACAAGGCAATCACCGACGGTATTCAGTTCATGCCGCCTGCGTTCAAGGATGGCCTGAACGTCTGGTCAAGCGGCGACGGCACGCCAGGTTCGGATACATATGACGGGGCCGCAAACGCTGCCTATGTTCCAGCCGATGCTGATTTCGGCGGGTGTCTGGAGTTGCAGAAGACCAGTTCGACCCAGATGCTGCGCTATATGGGACAAACACCCTTGCAACCGGGGTGCTATCTGCAAATCAAGGCGCGCGTCAAAGCGGTCAGTGGCAACCTTCCGACCGTTCGCATAGCGGGCTGGGCAGGTGGGGCCGGGGACACCCATGTCTCGGGTGTGACCGAGCAGGCAGATGCGGTCGCCCTCACGACTTATGGCGAAGTGGTCGAAGTGACGGGGATTGTGGGGTCCGGGTCGCGCTCGGGTGTTGATATGCCGTGGGGGCGGACGGCGTTGTATGGCCACTTTGGCCTGGATATCGAAGGGTCGAACGGCGGTCTTATCCGTGTTGATGACATCGAGATCACCGATGTCACAAATGTTTTCCTGCGCGATATGATCGGGATTGTCGATGTTCGTGACTTTGGTGCGCTTGGCAATGGAACGACCGACGATTCCGCTGCATTCGAGGCGGCAGATGCGGCTGCAAACGGGCGAACTGTCTTTGTGCCCGAAGGCACCTATTACCTGGCCAGCAGCGTGACTTTTGGATCAGAGGTGTCGTTCGAGGGGACAGTGACCATGCCCACCGACCAGATGCTGCTTTTGACCAAGAATTTTGATCTGCCGAACTACATCGACGCCTTTGGCAACGAAGAGTTGGCGTTCAAGAAAGCCTTCCAGGCGTTGCTTAACAACGCTGATCACGACAGTCTGGACCTGGGCGGACGCAAGGTTGCCCTGACCGGACCGATCGACATGCAGGCCGCGGTTCCCAACAAGGGGAGCTATACGACCCGACGTGTCATTCGCAATGGGCAGATCGAGGCGAACGACAGCGCCGCCTGGGACACGCAGGTCTATACCTCGCAGGCGACCTATGACCCGTCAAACTCCACGACGCTGACGAATGTCGCCAATGTAGCGAACATTCCGGTCGGGTCATTGATCAAGGGCAATGGCGTCGGCCGCGAGGTCTATGTTCGGGACAAGAATGTCGGCGCCGGAGAGATCACGCTGTCGGCGGCGCTTTATGATGCGGCGGGCACGCAGAATTTCACGTTCCATGACTTCAAGTTCATGCTGGATTTCCGCGGCTTCAGCCAACTGGCGAAATTCGCAATGTCCGATATCGAGTTCCAGTGCAACAATCGCTGTAGCGCCATCACACTGGCGCCGTCTGGCGTTGGCTTCAATCTGCGCGATTGCTTCATTAGTCGGCCCAAGGATCGTGGGGTCTCTTCGAGTGGCAGGGGGTGTCAGGGCATGATCATCGATCAGTGCCAGTTCCTGTCAGCCGAAGATGCGCTGAATGTCGATGAACGGGTGTCGATCGCGGTCAACGCCAATGCAAATGACGTGAAGCTGCGAGACAACCGGGCAACGCGATTTTTGCATTTTGCGGTGCTCTCTGGTGGGAATTCCCTGGTTCTGGGCAATCATTTCTTCCAGGGCGATTCCGTGGCCAACGGCCCGCGCTCTGCGGGTGTTGTGGTCGTTGGGACCTACACCAGTTCGGTCATTGCTGGAAACTATGTCGACAACTGTTCGATCGAGTGGACCAACGAGCATGATGGCGTGCCTGATTTCGTATCCGGGTTCTCTTTCAGTTCGATGAGCATCACCGACAATATTTTCCTGTCCGGTGAAGTGGCCTCGTGGTTCAGTTTCGTCGTTATCCGGCCCTTTGGTACGGGGCATTTCCTGAACGGGGTATCGATCACGGACAACAAGTTCCGGTCCATAAATGGTTTCATCGACCGGGCTGAGCGGGTTGATACGAGCTTTGCGGACCTGAATTTCACGCTGTGTCGGGATGTTTTGTTCGAGGGCAACACATATCATGGTGTCTCCAAGAAGGTGGCCAACCCGGTGCGTGTCCGCCATGAGCAGAATTCGGCTTCGCAGACATGGGTCATCGATGCCGATGGTCGGCTGCCCTTTGGTGGCCGTGCACGGGGGGTCGATTCGATTGTGCCGATCAACGCCCTGAGCAATGGGTCCGGCAGTACCCGATATCATATGCCCTACGTGCAGTTGGAACGTGGCAGCAACTTCGATCAGGCGCATCTGGTCTTCGAAGAGGCGGTGCAGGGCGAGGTCGCGGTTCAGATGCGCATCGACAAGTAGGACGTTTTGCCGGGGGGCTGTTTCGGCGGCCCCCCGGCCTTTGACCGGGTCCTTAGAACTCGCGCCACAACGCAAACTTTATTCCATACCCTTTGGGGTAAGCGGATCGGCGTTCAATTCCGAATTGCCATTTTGTGTTGTTCTTGCCCTTGATCAGGATCGAAGGCGTGACCGACCACAGGAATTCGGAATTGCTGAAATATGCGGTTTCGATCTGGAGCATTGGGTTTATGAGGCGATCCGCCGACAGCCCCACGGTGGCATCGAGCTTGTAAAAAGGGTCGCTTGTGCGAAGGCGATGTTCGAAGGCCACGTCGATGGCCAGCCAGCCACTGCCCCATCTTGTGTCGAGACTGCGCCCATAGGACAAGCCGACTTTGTACATTGGATACCAGCGATCCTGAAAGTGATGGCCACCACCACCGAATTCAAATGCAAACCGTCCGTTTGTTCCCAGTTCGGCCACGGGAACACGCGCAAAGACCAGGGCATGGCCGGTCAGGCCGGGTCGTTCATTCAGGTCAAGGCCAACGGTCAGGTCGGGTGTCAGTCCCCATTCCCCATAGATGGCTGATTTGAAATCGTAGGCATCGGCGGGGTTGTAGATCGTTCCGGTCAGCGCCAGAAATCCGGTGCCCTTGTCGCGCAGCCAGGCACCTGCGCTGGCAGGTTGAGCCGCGCATATGCTGAGCAGAAGAATTGCCAGGATGCGACCCATCACATGCCCTCCGGTTACACTTTCGTAAACCTTGGTTAACGATGAGTTACCATACTGTCGCAATCCGAATTTTTTGCATTGTGACATGGCGCGATGTGGCTATGCTGCAATGCAGCGAAACTGGAGGTGCCCCGTGGGACATGTCATCACGATTGCGCAGCAAAAAGGCGGGTCGGGCAAGACAACCATGGCCGTCAATCTGGCGGTGGCCTTTGCCAGGGCAGGCAAGTCCGTCGCACTTATGGACACCGATCCCCAAGGCAGTGCCGGGCGCTGGTTCATGACCCGACTTGAAGCCACGGACAATGACCCCGGTCTGGAGTTTTCCACGGCGTCGGCCTGGGGTGTGACCTATGAGGTCCGCAAGCTTGCCGAGGCCCACGACATTGTTCTGATCGACACGCCGCCAAAAGCCGACAGTGACCTGCGCCCGGCGATGCGGGCTTCGGACCTGGTGTTGATCCCGGTGGCCACATCGCATCTGGATTTGTGGGCGGTGGAAATGGTTCTTTATCTTGCGGATCGTGAAAGCAAACCGGCCATGATGGTGATGACACGGGCGCGCGCGGGCACGCGACTGGACGCTGAAGTAACCGAAAAGGCCCGCGAGTTGGACGCGGATGTCGCCCAGGCACAGCTGGCCAACCGGGTCGTCTATGCCGAGACCCTGGGGCAGGGGCGCACGGCGGCTGAATCCAGCAATCGCACGGCAAAGGCGGAAGTCACTGGATTGATGCAAGAAATCGAAAGCGTCCTGAAAAACCTGTGATAGGCTGGTGGGGACTCAAGGAGGATCCGCATGCCAAACATTTCCAAAGCCGCCCAGGTCCAGACCGTCATCACAACCTTTGAAATGACGCCGGGCACCTGCCAGGATCTGCTCGAAGCGCTGACTGACGCCTATGCCCAGTTCATTTCAAAACAGCCCGGATTTGTCGCGGCCGGCTTGCATGTGAACGATGCTCAAACCCGCATTGCCAACTATTCCCAGTGGGAACGGCGCGAGGATTTTCTGGCCATGTTGCGGACCGCGGAAATGCGGGACCGCAATCGCAGGATCAACGAGATGTGCAAGAGCTTTGAACCCGTCATGTATGATGTGGCCGAGACCTTTGGCTTAGACATGATCTGAATCAACGCACTCGGCAGGGATAGCAGGCAGGATACGAGCGTCTTTCCAAAAGGAGCGCGATCCATGTATCATAATATTCTTGTACCGATTTCCTTTGACAGCGAGCGGGATATCTCTGGCCCGCTCAAACTGGCAGGGCTGTTGGCGACGCCCGACGCGCAGATCACGCTGCTGCATGTGGTCGAGCATATTCCGGCCTACGCCATTTCCTACATGCCGACCGATTATCTGGTCGAAGCCCGAGTCGCCATCGAACGCGAATTGCAGGCGCTGGCCGAGCCGCTGCCCAATGCAAGGGCTGTGGTGATCGAGGGTCACAAGGGGCGATCGATCCTGGATTGGGCCGAAGAAAACAGTCCGGACCTGATCATTGTGGCCTCGCACAGGCCGGGGATGCAGGATCTGTTGCTGGGGTCGACAGCGACGCAGATCGTGCGAAACGCGGGCTGTGCGATCCATGTGGTGCGCTAAATCGCGTTGATCCAGATCAGAGCCAGGGGTGGCCGGGTGGCAGGGTCCAGGATTGGAATTTGCGCGCCCGCCATCCTGATGTCCGCAAGACGCAGGGTGCCCCATCGGAAATGGTCCTTGACGTGGTGGTCTGCGGTGCCAGTCGCGAGATTGATCGGACCGGGGCATCCGTGTCGTCGCAGGCCCGTGCAAAGGATGAGACAGGCGGAGCAGGGTGTGCGACGTAGCACATCCAGCATCGGGCGACTGTTTTCAGCAGTCCCCGGGCCAAGGCCGCGGGCCGCGACCTGTAGGAACCGGGCTTTGGGTGACACGGGGAGAGCGCGGATTTGGGGTATCATGATGTTTTCTATCGGGAAATTTTGCAGGTAGAATGTGGCCCCTCTGGACAGCCTGTGCATATGCCCTAAAGCACAATTCGAAAAACCTGAATCACTTAACACTGCCTGAAATCAAAGATTTCAACGCGTTAAGTGATACGAGATGTTTCAAGTATTTCGAATTGTTCTGTAGGGTGCGAACATGACACAAAGCTCCGATGAAGAGATCCGCGCCCTGCGCGATGAAATTGCCAAATTCAACAGCCACCGGTTTGTACGGGTGCAGAATTCGGTCTGGCTGATGCTGTGGCAGGCGTTGCTGCGCGGAATGGCCGTTGGCCTGGGTACCGTAATTGGCGCGTCGATCCTGGTGTCTGTGGTGGTCTACATGCTCAGTCAGATCGACTTTCTGCCCATCATCGGCGACTGGGCCAAGGAAATCTCGCAAGAGATCCAGAGCTCTACCGGCGTCGATACCAATGGCGCCTCGGAGTAGGCGGGATGACGCGGAACGAGTTCAACACATTTTGTTCGGGCCTCAAGGCCACGACACATGTGGTGCAATGGGGCAATTCGGATGTCTGGAAAGTGGGCGGCAAGGTATTCGCCCTATGTGGCTGGAACGAAGGCGCGGACGCCTTCACCTTTAAGGCCAGCGACATCGCCTATCAGGTGCTGCAGGATGAACCGGGTATCCGTCCGGCGCCCTATCTGGCATCGCGCGGCATGAAATGGCTGCAGGTCCATGAGGAACGTGGCATGAGCGATGCCTCGCTGAAAGAGCATATCGTGATTTCATATGAGATGGTGGTGGCCAAGCTGACGAAAAAGATACGGGCTGAGTTGGGGCTTTAGATTGCATCGGCCGGCGGCGGCTCTGCTCAAGAAAGTGCTGCGCCAGAGCACTCTCGGAACGCTCGAACTTCGGGAGCAGCACCATCCAAGGGGAACTGAACAACCTGGTTCCGAGTGAAAGCCAGAGCCGTTTCATTGTATTCCAGCCCGTCCATCACATTGCCAAAACCGGTGTCTGACGCGGTGAGTTCGAACTTGTCTTGAGACAAGACATGGCGGGTTGTCACAATCTCGATCGAGTTGCGGCCGTCGAACCGCATGGCGAACCAGGGCGAGACGCTCCACGTTCGGGATTTCAGTTTCACTGTCAGTGTGTAAAGCGGCTTGCCGGGGTCGAAAGTCAGAAAGATATGGGCCTGGGTCGTGTCATGGGACAGCGTGCAGATGTCCCCTATTGTGGCTTCCCATGAGTGGGCGGGCGTGCTGAGAAAGAGGCAGACCAGAACGATTCGCATGATGAAAAGTTAAAGGGTTGCGCCTGTTTGGCATAGTGCCGCCTGACCCGGCAACGGAATGATTACCCGTGATCCCCCATCCTGACCAGGAAGGTATGGGTGGAAATGGTTTCTACGGTGAGGAACCGAAATCTTTGAAAGATTTCGGATCGCTTTCTTTTCAAGAAAGCGCCACCGCAGGTTGCGTGAGCCACCGCACTGGGGCGCGGTTGCAAAAGACAATGATCTGGCCTGAATTTTCGGCCACCTGAAACCCGCGACGGTGAACTTCGGCCATGAAGCGGTCCATCCCCGCGAAACGCTCGATGTCCCGGGCCTTTCTGCGAACAACACCACCTTGCTGAACAGCTTTGCAGGTGAACAGGTCGTTCAACCAGACTTCAGGTGAAAGAGGCGAGTTTCGATTGCGCATGTCGAGATTTTGCGCAAACTCAGTTTACGACAGGTAAACGTCCCCAAAAAAAACACGATTACCGCTTCCGCCGCTTCACATTCCCGCCGTGTTGCCCCGGTCTTCCAGCGGTTGAGCGGCCACGAGATTTCACCGCGTCCTCAGACGCCTTCTCAACGGCCCATTGGCGCGCCATGGGGTCGTCGGCGATGGCCAGATCGACTGCTTCGAGACGTTTGATCTCGTCGCGCAGGTTGGCGGCCTCTTCGAATTCCAGGTTTTCGGCAGCCTTGCGCATTTTGTCACGCAGCCCGTCCAGATGCGCCTCCAAATTCGCGCCGTGCAATGGTTTGTCGATATTGGCGGTGACTCGGTTCATGTCCACATCGCCCTGGTAAAGGCCGGCCAGCACGTCCTCGACATTCTTTTTGACAGTCGCCGGCGTGATACCGTGTTCCTCGTTATAGGCGATCTGCTTGGCGCGTCGGCGGTCT
>FYBJ01001715.1_pt1 | contig 13329 bp, 10 predicted proteins | sample 1134611 | NCBI WGS metagenome assembly FYBJ01 (sample SAMEA104116008, study PRJEB20421) | marine metagenome | isolation source: marine | reverse complement strand
ATGATTCCGGAAATGCTGCTGGCGGTGACGGTCGTGCTCATGCTGGTGTCCGAGATGCTGCGCGCGCCGCGGCTTGCCCTCGGCATCGGGGTGATCGGGCTAGGACTGGCAACCGCGCTGACTCTGCCGCTGCTGGAGACAGATACGAGCGTGTTCGGCGGCACCTACCGGATCGACCTGCTGTCGGCCTGGGCCAAGCTGATCCTGTTGCCCGGCACCGCGCTCGCCCTGCTGATGGCGCGCGCCGAGATCGCCGGAAAGGACCGCGAGGGCAGCGTCTATGCGCTGCTGTGCCTAGTGACACTGGGAGCGCTGATGCTGTCGGGTGGCGGCGACATGATGATGCTGGTGCTGGGCGTGGTGCTGACCGGGCTTGGCTCCTTCGCGCTGGTCGCGTGGCCGCGCGACGATCCGGCGACCGAGGCGGCGATGAAATATCTGGTCTTCGGGTCCGTCACCGGATCGGTGATGATCTACGGGCTGAGCTTCTGGTTCGGCGGCACCGGCTCGACGCTCTTTTCCGAGCTGGGCCGGCTGGAGGGCAGAACGCTGATCGCGCTGGCCGGACTGACCGCGGTGCTGATCGGGCTGGGCTACAAAGCGGCGCTGGTGCCGTTCCAGTTCTGGGCGCCCGACGCCTATGACGGCGCGCCGGTGTCGGTTGCCGCCTATCTGTCGGTGATCACGAAGGTTGCGGCGATCTTCGCCTTCGCGCAGATCCTGCGCGATCTGCCGGTCGGCACCGGCTGGCCGATGGTGGTGGCGCTGATCGCTGCCGTGACGATGACGTTCGGCTATCTTGCGGCGCTGGTGCAGAGCAACGTGGTGCGCCTGCTGGCCTATTCGTCGGTGGCGCAGACGGGTTATTTCATGATGGGGATCGTGGATCTGGGGCCGGGCTCGCTGGCGCTGCCCTCGGTGATCGTGTTCGGCGCGGCCTATGTGGCGATGAATCTCGGTGCCTTCGCGGTGATTATGGTCGCCGGGCGCAGCCTCGACGACTTCCGGGGCTTTGGTCGCGCGCGGCCGGTGATCGGCGTGGCGATGGTGGTGTTCCTGCTGTCCCTGACGGGCATCCCGCCGCTCTTCGGCTTTGTCGGCAAAGTGCTGCTCTTCGGTGCGGCGATCGAGGCGGGCTATCTGTGGCTGGCGGTGATCGGCATTCTCAACAGCGTACTGGCGCTGGCGGTCTATCTGCGCATCGTGGTGCCGATGTATCAGCCACGCGAGGCCGGTCAGGACAGTGCCGCCCCGGCGCCGCCGCTGATGATCGTGCTGGGCGCGACCGCTCTGGTCACGCTGTTCATGGGATTGCTTGCTGGGGTGTTTCCAGGGTGAACCGCAATGGGTTCGACGGTTGGCACTCCGCGTGACGTATCAGCAGCAGTGTTAAACTATTCAGTGCTGATTTCTTCCACCTTGAACCGACCCTCGAGCGTCTCCCCCGCAAAATCCGAGATCAGCACGTCGACCTCGAAATGCCACGATCCAGGAAGCGCAAGCACGAGATCAGAAACCCTCCAACGACCGGCCTGCAACCGTTGGGCAGGCCGCTGAAGCGGAGCGACGCCAAGCTCAGGATTTGATACCCAAAGCGTGATCTCGACGACTTCCAGAGGCCGGCCGTCGGAATTTTGTACAGCTATGTCGGCCTGGTTCGCTCCGATGCGCCCCGGCAGAAGCGCAACCGCAGCATCGACCGTCCGGCCCGAAAGCAAGTTGGCCTGGCTTCCGGAGAGCAAGGCACGCGGCGGCGGAGTTGTACCGAGAGCGGCTGTCGCGAACAAGATCGCGACGACCGTACCGATTTCAGCCTGGATAGACCGGCTCAGTCGCCTGGACACCCCCGCGTCACCCCGCGCCAAAGCGGGTGCGAATTTTACCCGGTTCTGAACGGCCAGGCCAAGAAGAGCGGTTACCAGCACCAGCTTGACGATGAGGATCAACCCATACTCCGTGGTCAGCAATGCATCCGGATCGCGGACTTGCAATGCGGCGAGAACGGCGCCGGCCAGGACCATAACTGGCACGGCTATCACCGCAACTCGGGAGAAGCGGTTCAGGGTGAGGCTGGCCTCGGGCGTTGTCAGGGCCCGAAGGAGAGGCAGCAGCGAACCGACCCAGAACGCGGCAACGGCGACGTGCAGCAAGAGAGGCGGAATCGTCAGTTCGGGCGGCCCCCCGGTAACGACGTGTCCACTGAGCGCAAAACTTGCCAGGATCAAGACCGAACCCGCTGCTGAAATGCCAAGCGTTTTTGCCGGTCGGGCAGTTCGGACGGCGACCAGAATCAGGGCGAGGCCCACGATTGCGGAGATCGCAGTGCGTCCGAATGGCGACCTTGCACCGGTCAACCAGGTATTGCCATCGAGCAGGAAGCCGGGCGGGCCTCCAAGTAACATGCCGCCCTGCAGACCGAGCCCGATCAGCGCGGCGAAGACACCGGTAACGGACGATACAGCGATGATACGCCGGGTTGCATGTCGCAGTTGGTCGGATGGCTTTGCAACAACGAGGAGCACCACCCCGCCGACCGCTCCGAACATCCCAATATAGAGGGCCACTCGGACCGCGAGAAACACGAATTGCCAGACGTATGGCGCATTCACCGCCTGCTCACCCGGTCCACGCATCGCCGGCTCCCCCGATTCCTGGCCGGAGATCTTACCGACGCTGAAAATCATGGAGCCGGCGATAGGATGCCCGTCGATCGACATCACATGGTAGCTGACAGTGTATGTGCCTTCGACCATCGAAGAGGGGAGCACGAGGAGGAGGTCGCCTCCATCGCTTCGGGTGCCATCCGCCACAAGGACATTGCGGCCCGACGGGTCGAGAACCTGAGCCCGCACGAGCGACACCGGCTCGTTAAAGCGCACGATGACCTCCGAAGGGGCGTTCGCCAATACCACACCGTCGGGCGGATGGGCACCAACCACAACGGCATGGGCATGCACTGCTCCCGCACCTGCAATGAGCAGGAGGAGCGGCAGGACGAGGAGCCGTATGCTCTTGAACATTCGATCAGTCCTAGACGGATCTATTCTGCCTATCCCCCGGCCGCGGCGGTCAATGTGAGTGAGGGCGCAGGTTTCTCGAAGTCCTCGCCATGCTGCCCCGCTGCGGGCACCTCGATCCATCGGCTGACAGCTGAACCGCATTCCTGGACCATGGGAAAGTAGATGATCTGCCCAACTTGCCCCTCCGGCAAATGCGCACGGAAGACGAACTCGTCGTACCATTCATCGGGAAGACTGCCGCCGCTCCAGGTGATCTCGCGCACGCCTTCGGTGAGGGTAGTGTCACGGTACTGCACCGGCTCGGGATAGGCGGCGATGGAAGTCTCGAGCGTCCAACCCGGCTTCGGCATGGGCTTGACGGCAATAACCCCTTCGGGGATCTGCACGCGAACAGCAGTCGTGGGAGCGCCTTCGCAGCCGTGTCCCACGCGAATGACCGCCTTGTAGGTGCTCCCTGCTGGCGCCTCCGTGGTTTCCAGTGAGAGGTGTGCCAGAGTGGGGCTGGCTGCGAGCATCAGCGCTGGAACAAGCGCAAGTTTCTTCATGGTCATCGTTGTCTCCGAACAGTTGGTTGGTGTTGAGGGGTGCGCCTGGATTTCTCTATGCCAGGCGCGGACGTGCCAATAGGGCACTCGGCCGCAGATTTCTGTGCCGGGGCCTCTTGGCGTGTCGAGCCTCGCCCCCATTGCGAACGCCTTGAAGTTCCGACGCATTCCAGAGCCTGCGGCAATGAGCAACGGTCTGATCGTGGCGACGAACCCCGTGATCATGGGATTTCGACGTAAGAGAGGATTGTCGCCATCCCGGTCGGCAGGTGGTAAGCGTTGTGACAGTGAATGAGCCACTGGCCAGGATTGTCGGCGGTGAAATCAACGTCGATCCGTTGACCGGGTGGGACGAGAAGCGTGTCCTTGATTGCGCCGTTTTTGATGTTCGTGACCGGCGGACCCTTGCCATAATTGGCGGCGACGGAGTGGATCGCGAAGCTGTGTCCGTGCAGGTGCATCGGGTGATACATCGGTGTCTGGTTTATCAACGCCAGGCGCACGCGCTGTCCGTAGCGGACTTCAAGCGGCGTGATCCCGTCAAAGGGCGCGTGCGGGTTGTAAGCCTCGGCGTTGATGCGCCATGCAAACTCTTTCATGTCGCCCGTGAGGTAGACCTTGTGGATGACGTCCGGTTCGCGCGCCGACACGCGCACCGGGGGAATCGCCTCCATGTCGGTGAGTGCCAGGACCCGGCCAGCGAGTTCGCGCGGTGCCGCATCCGGCGGCGGGTCCTCGCCACTGCCGGTGCGCACAATGCCCATCGCTTGTGCCAATCTGCCTTCTGCCACGGCAATTAGAGGGAAGACACCGTCTTCCAGAGTGACCATCAGGTCGTAGCGCTCGCCCGAGGAGATCAGCACAGTGTCCACTTCCACGGGCCGCACCGGGAAGCCGTCGCCGTGCGTCACGGTGAGCCGGTGTCCCCCCAGGGCAAGTCGGAAAACCGTCGCGCCGGAAGCGTTGATGACCCGGAACCGGGCCCGCTGCCCCGGCTTGGCGTTGAAGGTTTGCGGAGCGGTGGGCAGGCGTCCGTTGAGCAGGTAGAAGGGATAGGTCACGCTATCTGCCAGACTGGTCACGCTGTCCGCGGATCGAGAGGCCTGCGATGCCTGTGTGATGCAGGGCCGCCGACTCGACGACGCCGACACCTCCGGGGCACAAGGTTGCGAGCCGTCCACGAGGTGGGTCTCGTCGTATCGCCAGGAACCGGATTCGTCGGCAACCTGCCCGGCCTGAACCGGCATTGCGTAGAGTCCTTCCGCCCCCAGCCCCTGCAAGCTCGCGAGCATGGCCTCCGCACTCGGACCCACGCCGTCGAGCCAGTCGTCAAGGACAACGATAAACTCGACGTCGTAATCCCCGGCGTCGTTCGGATCGTCAATGATCAACGGGGCTATCAGGCCGCGCTCTCGTTGCAAGCCTACATGCGGATGAAACCAGTATGTGCCGGGGTCCGGCGCGACAAATGTATAGCGCATAAGGGCGTCCGGCGACACCGGATCCTGTGTAAGATGGGGAACGCCGTCCATGTCGTTGCGCAGCCGTAACCCGTGCCAATGAATCGAGGTGTCCTCTGGCAGTCCGTTGCGCAGCGTGATCTGCAGCTCGTCGCCTGCCGTACAGCGAAGAACAGGCCCGGGTGCTTGGCCATTATAGGCCCAGGTGGACACGACGCGCCCTCCCAGGTCCACCTCGGTAGATTCGGCTGTCAGCGTCGCCTGCACCGTTTGGCCTGTACCGCGCCCGCGCCGGAGCTCTTCGGCGCGGCGCACGACCGGCGAGGAGCCCATCACTCGGACAGGCCGCGCCGGCATGTTCGGGGCCGCGGTTGCCAACCAAACGCCCCCAGCGGCAGCCGTCCCGGCCATGCCAGCGGCGCCGAGCAGCACGTTACGCCGTGTTGTCAAAGGTTGACGCATTTTTCGATCTCTTTCTCGGCACCACTAACCGGTGCTGTTGTTAATCGTTGCGCGCCCTGGCGCTTCGTGCCGCAAAGATTGTGCAAGACGGGACTCTGTTCACGGTCGTCCCGGCCCGGCACACGCCACGCCCGAGGCCGTCCGGCCACCGCAGACATTCGTAGTCGTGGACCAATGCATAGCCCGCTGGCCGGCCTGCACTCGTGCACATAATCGAGCGGTCGTCGATCACCTGGTCTCCAACTCACCTGCGGCCCTCCAACGCCCGGTCGCGCTCGCAGGCTTTCTCGGTCTCCCAAGAGAAAACCTCACCTGCAGGGACGATGCGGGTCAGCCTGGCTAAGGTGAACGCAACGAGGGCCGTCTGCGGCACGGCGGCGAGATTTCCGATTTCTGGCAGCAAGCGATGTCTCCAATAAATAGCTGCGGTCGCTGCGATTCCTCTCGCATCCTGCCCCGGGTGCACCCTTCTCTCGCTGGAAGGTCAAGCCAAAAATTTGCTCACATTCGCCCTTGACCTTCCTCCAGCAGAAACCTCCATGAAATCGATCAGTGATGCGAATGTGGGACGATTCCGGCGACACGTCGGGAAATGTCCGGTTGCCGCAGATACTTCAGATTTAGCTAAACAAATGGGAAGAACACATGAAAAAACCCATGTTCATCGCCGTAGGCGCAGCCATCGAGCTCGCTGCCAGCGCCGTTTATTGGATGGCGTCGCCGCCGGCCGTCCGCGACCCGAACGTGATTTCTACTAACGGGATCCACTGGCACCCTAAGATCGAGTTGTATGTGAACGGCGTCCGCCAGGAAGTGCCGGCCAACGTCGGCATCAGGCCGGCCTATGCTCAGGTGCCGAACTTCGACAGAGGGATGGGCATGACCGAGATGCACACACACGATGCGAGCGGTACCGTGCACATGGAGATAGCCGGCACCGTGACCCGCGAAAAAATCACGCTCGGAACCTTTTTCAAGACCTGGGGCAAGACCTTCGACGACTTCGGCTCCAAGCTGATCATGAAGGTGAACGGTACCGACAACAGCGAAGGCAAAGCCTACGAAATGCAGGACGGAGACCAGATAATCCTGTCGTTCTTTCTGTAAATCTGGCTTATTGAAAGCGGTAAGCCGATCACACGATTTTGGTGCAATTCCCGAACAGTAACTGGGGTGTCATGTGACCTCGTTTGAGCCGCCCGATTCGGCTATGCACCGTAAGCGATGAGGTGGACGAGGCGGGACGCTTCCTCGTTGAGCAACCGACAAGACGGAATACATCGGTTCGGTTGGACCAAGACCGCTCCGAATCCTGCAGAAATGGTTGCTCAGGCGACCCTGTGGATCCAGACCGCCACAGCGATCACAATGACGAAAATCGAGACCGATGTGGCTCCAAGCGCGAGTCCGGCGACGCGGTTAGGAGTTGCGACCTTCAGCCGCAGTTCTTCCGCCGTCTCCGGCCACTCGAGCGCGCGCGAATTCGAGGGAGACCACGTGGCACCACGAATGGCTAATCTATGTTCGTAGCCTCGATGTTCGCGCTTGTCCCAGCGATGTATGACGGCAAGGATGGCGATGACGCACATCATGCTTCCAGGAATCCAGATCACCAAACCGCCGATCGTCTCATCAGCCAGCGGATCCATGTCAAAGAGGCGGCCGGCAACATCATAGGCTATGTAGAGTACCGTTTCCTTCAATGTCGTAACCGCGCCAAGAAGAATGTTGGAGAAGATCACTCCGATGAGCATCAGCACGCGGACCGGATGGGAAATTCCTTTCGGTGGATCGCGACGATCAAAGATCAAAAACCAGAACAGCAGTCCGGCCAACAGCATCGTCACATGCATCGAATAGTGGACAGCGTCATTCAATACACTGGTGTTATGGAAAGGCGGGAACTGCCAGACGTACAGGGCCGCCAGGAAAAGCGTGAAACCGATTTCCGGCCGGATGACAAACCGGAACGTTCCCCCGACCGACCCATTCCGCGCCAGCGGAGCGATTACCCTGCGCGACAACCCTCGCGGCAGCCCCGCCACAAGGCTTCCCTGTGGCGCCGAGAGAGCGATCAGCATTGGTCCGACCATGCGCAGAAGGAAGTGTTGCACCTGATGCATCCAGAACAGGCGCTCGGCCATGGGATCGATCGGTGACTGCAGCGACAGGAATATTGCGGCCACGCCTGAGAAAAACAGGACATGGCGCCATCGCTCCTTTGGACCGCTTGTGCGCCGTCTGGCACCGCGGACATAAAGAAGGATCAGCAGGGCAGTCATAGCGACGATGTCCGGAGTAAAGTTCCAGTCGTCCCAAAACCCAGCCATGGTGAGTTCCTCGCCGCCATGCGCCTGGACGGGGACCGCGGACAGAAGGCCGAAGGCCATCACCGCCAGGATCATAACGAAGCACGTTTTGTTTACAGGACCAGACATTTGCGGCCACTCCTTCCTTGATACGCGGGGAACGGCAGCTTGCCGGGAGATACCACTCGCAGTGAGGGCCGCCAGAGCGCCATAGTCAAAATTTCAGGCATTCTTCAGTTCTCCACCTGTTTGCGCCCATCCACGACGAACCGCTGCAGGGTGGAGAGATCGACCAGCCCGCGAAGCACTTCTCGTCCGGCGACAAATGACGGTGTTCCCGTAATCCGCAAGTGCTGAGCGAGCCGAAGATTACGCTGGATCGCCGCCGATATGGCAGGATCCTGCATATCTCGTTCAAGCTTCGCGACATCAAGCCCGACGTCTTCCGCAATCTCCAGCGTCGAGCCCTCGCTGATCGTTCCGGGGTAGCTCATCATCGCTCGGTGAAAGGCCTCGTACTTTCCCTGCCGCCGCGAGGCGAGCGCCGCGCGTGCCGCGAAATCGGAGCCAGGGCCCAGGATGGGGAACTCCTTGTACACCAACCTGAGGTCAGGATCCTCCTCCAAAGCCTGCTTGATCATGGGCATAGCGGCGCGGCAGTACGGGCAGTTGTAGTCGAAGAACTCGACGAGCGTGACGTCCCCCTCCGGGTTTCCACCGACCGGAGATGCGATGTCGTGAAATATTTCATCGCTTCGTTCCGCGACCAGCCTCTGTACCTCGTCTGCGCCCGAATGGCGCAGGCGTTCCTCAAATTGCCGAAACGCTGATCCGTTAGCGTTTTGGGCGTCGGCCCAGAAGAACTGGATAGCGAGCGAAAACACGAGCGCCGACGCGGTCAACGCGAGCAAGACCGCGATTACTTTGGTCTGGGAACCCATCAGTCCGTTCCGAAGGAGCGCCGACGATCATTGCGGTCGACATTATCACCCGCAACCATCAAGCAAGCCTGTGTCTCAATGCCGCACTTTGGATACACGGTAAAAGCACCACGCGAGATCCTAGAACTAAGATCGCCGGAACAGGCGTCAGCTCCGACCACCCGCGCCGAGGACCGCTCGGATTGCGTCATGTGCCGCACCTTATGCCGCCATCGTTTTTGGGCAGTAGATTGGGAACCCCGGCAAGCCTCGACTCGACAGTCGCCTGCCAAGGTCCAAGCGCCGAGTAACGGGCGCTCATCAAGAGTTTGGGATCGACATCCCTCCAGTCCTGCTCCTCGAATAGTTTGAAGTAGACAGCGGTCTGAACGTATGTCTGCGGAAACCAGTGCGAGTTGAAGGCGAGAGCTTCCTCATAAAGCTCTTCTTCACCGAGCCCTTGGGATGCGCCCAGTTGCAGCAGTCCGAACAGAGCAGAGCCGTGGTTGCAGTCTTGGAAAAAGGTCGAATTGCCGCAGCATGGCCGGAATGTGTTGCTGGCCACCTGCGTGGCCAATTTTTCCTGTTCCTGCGTCAGCTCCACAATGCGTAAACTGTTGAAATAACTGGCACCATCCTCTTTCCCGAGAGTCCAGCCCGCCGTTGATGCGAAGTTTGGCAGAGACGAACCATTCATCGGACTCGTCCGGTTGCTCGGGATGGCGTTGGCCAGTCCGACCGGCCAGAGCAGGTTGACGTAGTATTCGGCGCTCTCTGTTGTCAGATGGATCGGCAGGTGGGACGGCCACCGCAGCCGGTATTTCTGTTCGACAGGCAGTCCGCCGCGGTCCTCGTAAACCGAAGCGAATCTCTGCGGATCGATCACGCCTTCGGCGACCAGTTTCAGGAGGCTGTCCCGCAGAGCAATCCGACTCTGAAAACCGTCTATCGGCAGTACCGCATCCAAGGCCTCTTGGAACAGCGCCTGCCCGTCCTCGGGAGTGAGCGCGAGCAGTTGGTCGGGGCCTGAGGCATCTGAAAACGCACTGGCTCTTCCCGGCAAACCGCCGACGAAAGTTGCCGCCGCCAAGGACCCGAGCAGTTGGACGGCCCGGCGGCGCGTAACGCCGCGAGGTGCCTGCAAGGTGTTCGCTGTATCGACCACAGTACGCTGGTCTTTGCCGCAACAGGAGATAGCGGCAGGTCTGCTCATTTCGCTTCCAATAATTTCTTTCATCATCATCACCATTCATGTCAATTGTGGTTCACTTGGCCCGGAGATGGCGCTCCGGAACGGGCGCAATGTCAGGGCTGGTTCATTCCACCAGGCCAACCATCGACGGGTTGGATTGAGCAGAAATGCGACCGAGAGGCCGACCGCACTGCGGCCGGACCACCTTATATGATGAAGGAGAGTCGGGGTGGTCGTGGTTCGGGCGGCGAGGCCCACACGAACCACTCCCGTCCAGAGTAAGTGTGGAAGGCCTTAAATGAATCCACAACCGATGCGGATGGCCCTTCAGTGGCCCGTGGATCACAGCAGCTGACAAGGCAGGTCGTGGCCGACATTGCCATCCGATGTTCGCCCAAAGTGCCTGCGTCCGTTGGCAACGCCCGCTCGACCGTCGCTTCCACAACTACCGGTGAATTCCGCTCGGCCTGCGCGGAGAGCGGAAGGGCTGCTGTGGCGAGAGCCAGAAGCAGCATTACCGTGATGCGGCGGAGGACTTCCATGGCAGCGATAATAGGGGGACAATACGCCACTGCCAAGCTCAAACCCATTTGTCCTTAACCTGATTTACATATATCTCTCAGCCAAAAAGTCGTTCCGGCCCATTACTTCTCAGCTTCGGCAAACACGCCGCGCAGCCACGGCGCGGCCATGTTCGGATACATCTTCGTCTTCTTGGTTCCGCTTCAACCGGATGGTTGCGCTAACGCGCAGCGTTCTTGAGACTGTAAAAGGTGACAAAGTGCGGTCTTTGGCTAAGGCTGCTTGAGAACGCAATCGGACACCAACCCATCTGTCTTCGGTCAACCAGCGCGATAGTAAACTTTACTATCCTGTCGTGTGGTCTTTGCATTGTCGGCTCACCTTCGAAACTCCCAGCACGATTAGTATTGCCCCGGCAACACCCATAGGTGTGCTCAATACCATGCCCATTGTCAGCCAGTTTCCGGCAAGAAACCCCAGTTGCGTATCAGGCTCTCGGAACCACTCGACGGATATTCGGGCCATCGCATAGCCGAGAAGCATGGTCCCCGCCACAATACCGGGGTAGCGCAACGCTTTCGCGCGATGTGTGAGAAACCGCAGGACGATGAAAAGAAGCACCCCTTCCAACGCCGCCTCATAGAGCTGGCTTGGGTGACGAGGCAGTTGGCTCGGATCGTGCGGGAAGACAAAGGCCCATGGCACATCTGCCACGCGGCCGTAAAGTTCCCCATTCACGAAGTTGGCGAGCCGTCCCAAAAACAGGCCAATCGGTACCACAGCCGCAATCATGTCAGAAAGCGAAAGGAGCGGAATGCTGTTCTTCCAACTGAAGACGACAAGTGCGACCACGACCCCAAGCATTCCGCCGTGGAAAGACATGCCGCCCTCCCATATCTTAACGGCGTCCAGCGGATTGGCAAAATAATACTCAGCATTATAGAAGAGAACAAAGCCGGTGCGCCCGCCGACGATAACGCCGACAATGATCCAAGTGAGCAGGTCGCTCACTTGATCTCGGGAGGCGGGAGGGCCAGAGGGACTCCATAGAGCACCGTTCTTGAGAAGGCGAAGGCAATACCACCATCCAACAAGTAAACCTGCAATATATGCGAGACTATACCAGCGAATGGCGAGAGGACCGAACTCGATGAGAACCGGATCGATGTTTGGAAATGGAATGGTGAGGGGGGTCATTAGCACAAATGTCCTGGAAACCTGCCTTGGGTCGGTCGGCAGGTAATCGTTGAAAAGTATTGCCGTAGCAAAGATGCGAGGTAGGAGCCTGCGCCGCAAAACGCTCTTCGGTCAGAAGAGACCGGCCGAAAAGCCCGGTGTCATACTGCGCCAGGGGACTTAAGCACCAGTACATAAACGGAAATTTCGCGGAAGCGCCGCAGGCCTAGATGCGGGCGACGTGTTTAGGTGGCTCTGGATCTGGCCGTATCGACGTTCCGTGCAACAGGATTTCTGTCAACGGCCCGACGGTGTCATTGGGTGAGACCTTCGGTGGATCAAATGCGACTGCCAAAGTTTGAACCAGACAATTGCTGCCGGAGAGACAGGCTGCATTCTGATCGAAGACGCCCTCCGGTGCAGTGGAGGGTTGGAAGCTCACAAAACCGGCGTCCGCGGCTTCAGTAGCTGCGGAGAAGGACCCAGCTTGGCCGCTAGATACCATCGGCCCCGCAATGACCAGCATAGCGAGCAGCAAGGGCCGCAGTAGGCAAAAAAGATGACGGCGAAAAAGCTCCATTGTGCCGCAACATAGGTCGCGTGCCTGCGCGGCACAAGTCGCGCTCGGCGAACGCGGTCGCCAATCGGGCATAAGGACGCCTTTCCGGTTCGGATGAACTTGTAGAAAAACGCAAACTGGCAGATTTTTGCCGATCCAGCTCTGGTATCTTATGTTTAGCCTGGGACGTCTTGGCTTGGCATCTTTGTCAATTTAGTCTTCGCCCTAGGGGACGCCATGATCAGCTGAAACGCCCACCGCTCTGGTGGGCGCTGCTGGATAGTGACGGAAGCTTTTTTCATGAAATCTGGACATTCCCGGGTGATCACCCGACGAGCATTGCTTTGCGCCTGCTCCACCGCCGTATTCTCTGCGGCTCCACTCTATGCCAACGCTTTCGGAGCTCTCCGCAGTTCAGGTGATGTTCGCCGCCTACGAATGTATTCGACCAGGACTGGAGAGGGGATCGACACTGTATATTGGATCGATGGAGATTACATATCTGAGGCGCTTGCTGAAATCTCCTTTTTCATGCGGGACTGGCGGAACGACAGCAAAATCAACATTGACCCACGCGTGCTTGACATCATGGCCGCTGCGTATTCATTGCTGGACACTGATGAGCCTTATTCTCTTATCTCGGGATACCGTTCACCCCAAACCAACGAAATGCTTCGCCGCCGGTCGAGCGGTGTCGCACGGAACTCTCGCCACCTGCTCGGGGAAGCGGCTGATCTGCGTTTGAAATCGCGTAGCGTGGATCAGATGTTCCGTGCAGCCAATGCCGTATCCTCCGGCGGTGTAGGACGGTATTCTCAATCCGGATTTGTTCACTTGGACTGCGGACCTGTGCGCAATTGGGGCAGCTGATTTACCGTAGTTGTCGATGTTATTCGGAAATTTTTGGCCCGTTGCTTGCGATATGCCATTCGGCTCGAGAGCCATCCCGAAGATTGGGAATCACTGGAGCCAACCTGTTCGATCACAGTATGCATTCGACAGGTCTAAATTGTGTCTGTTGGGATGGGCTCAGGCGTTTGAGTCACTTTCAGAAAGACATCAGGTGCCGCATCAAACTTTGCTTTGCAGAGGGTAGAGCAAGATATAGTGCGGCTCTTCGGCATTTCGCGACACCGCCGGGCAGACGCGCTGTCAACGGACATG
>FYBJ01000988.1_pt1 | contig 13332 bp, 9 predicted proteins | sample 1134611 | NCBI WGS metagenome assembly FYBJ01 (sample SAMEA104116008, study PRJEB20421) | marine metagenome | isolation source: marine | reverse complement strand
GGCCCCCGCTGCCCCCATAGCCATGGCCGCCGCCATCTGAGCGCCCGTGACAATGCCCCCGGCGGCCAGAACCGGCGTACCTTTGGCCACTGATACCACCTCGGGCACCAAGACCATCGTGGAAATCTCTCCGCAATCGCCGCCCGCTTCGCCACCAGCAGCCACAAGGATATCCACACCCGCCGCCACCTGAAGTTCGGCATGTTTTCTGGCCCCAACCAGGGCCGCGACAGGGACTCCGACTTCACGGGCGCGGTCAATCATCACCTGCGGCGGCGTGCCAAGCGCGTTGGCAATCAGCTTGATGGGAAATGAGAAGGCCACATCCAGCATCTCTTGTGCGCCGGCGCTGTTCATGTTGTGCGAGAAATGCAGCAGATCCTTGCGCGCACTGTCCAGATCGTCTGGGGCAACGCCGTATTGGCTCAGCACCTGGTTGGCGAACTCCACATGTTCCGCAGGCACCGCACCAAGCAGGTCAGCGTCCGATGGTTCGCTGCCCTGCTTCTGGATCGAGGTCGGGACGATCAGATCAACACCATAGGGTTTGCCGTCACAATGCGCGTCGATCCATTCCAGTTCGGTGCGCAATTGCTCGGGCGTGTACATGACGGCGCCAAAGACACCCATGCCACCAGCACGGCTGACGGCGGCCACAACGTCGCGGCAGTGGCTGAAGGCAAACAGCGGAAACTCGATGCCAAGCTGGCGGCACAGATCAGAGTTCATTTATTCGGTCTCCTCAATCTCGATCATCACGTCGCCTGCGGTCAGCTGTTGCCCCGCCTTGACGTGAACAGCAGCCACCGTGCCGCCGATCGCGGCGGTGATCTGATGTTGCATCTTCATGGCCTCCAGAACCGCCAGGCAGTCACCCTTGGCGACGGTCATGCCCGGTTCAGCCTGCACCTCGACGACCAGTCCCGGCATCGGTGCAGCGACGCGGCCCCCGGCGGCAACGGCCTCTTCCTGTGCACCGGGGCGCGGTCGGTGGAAACTCAAGCGATCTGCACCAACCGCGAATTGCGCGGCCTCGCGGGTGACATGCGCCACCACATCGACGGTCTGATCGTTGATCTGCGCGCGAATGTACCCGTTGGCGCGCCCGATAAAGGATAGGTCGAACTGTTCGTCGCCAACCCAGACTGTCCAGCCGCCCGGCTTGGCCAACGCACGCGGCGTCAATTCCTGTTGCCCGAACATCAATGTCACGTACCGCGGCAACAGGGGCGCGCTGGACCACCCCAACTGATCCTCCGAGACATAGCCCGCCGCCAGTTTGGTGCGTTTCCGGTCCGCATCCAGCAACAGGGCCAGGGCCAGCGCGACATCGGCGGGCTTCGCTTCGATGGCCGGGAACCCGTCTGGATAGGCCTGGTCCAGGAAGGCGGTTGTGGCCTCTCCCCTGGCAAAAGCCTCTTGCCCCAGAACATCCGCCAAAAAGGCCGAATTGGTGACGGTGCCCAGCAAGACCGAATCCTTCACAGCCTTGATCAACCGCGCCCGCGCCGCTTCGCGCGACGGGCCATAGGCGATCAGCTTGGCCAGCATCGGGTCATAAAACGGCGAGACCTCTTGCCCCGTCACGACACCTGCATCAACGCGTATGCCGGGACCGCTGGCAGGCTGCCACAGATCGATGGGGCCGGTTGCAGGCAGGTAATCATTGGCGGGGTCTTCGGCGTAGAGCCGCACCTCGATTGCGTGGCCGGTCAGGGTCACATCGCCTTGCGTCAGCGGCAGAGTTTCGCCCTGCGCCACCGCGATCTGCATCGCAACCAGATCAAGGCCCGTAACCAGTTCCGTTACGGGATGTTCCACCTGAAGCCGGGTGTTCATTTCAAGGAAATAGAACCCCCCCGAGGCATCCAGCAGAAACTCTACCGTCCCGGCCCCGCAATAGTCCACGGCGCGGGCGGCATTCACCGCAGCCGTGCCCATCCGGACCCGCAGTTCGGGGGTCATCACCGGGCATGGAGCCTCTTCCACAACCTTCTGGTGGCGCCGCTGAACCGAGCAATCACGTTCGCCCAGATGGATTACATTGCCATGGGTGTCGGCAAAAACCTGAATTTCGACGTGCCGCGGCTCGACAATGGCCTTTTCCAGAATCAGCTCGCCCGAGCCAAAAGCGTTCTCCGCCTCGGAGCGGGCCAGCGTGATCGCCCCGGCCAGATTGGCGCCGTCGTGCACCAGGCGCATACCACGCCCGCCGCCACCAGCAGCAGCCTTGACCATGATTGGAAAGCCGATCCTGCCTGCTGCCTCGATCAAAACGGCGTCCGACTGATCCTCGCCCTCATATCCAGGCACGCATGGCACCCCGGCTGCGATCATCAGGCGTTTGGCTTCGGCCTTGTTGCCCATCGACAGGATCGCCGATGGTTCCGGGCCGATGAATGTCAGACCGGTCGCCTCTACGGCCTGCGCGAATTCCGCGTTTTCGGACAGGAAGCCATAGCCGGGATGGATCGCCCCTGCGCCGGTTTGCTGCGCGGCCTGCAACATCTTGTCGCCCACCAGATAGCTGTCGCCCACCGGCCCGTCGCCAATCCAGACCGCCTCGTCCGCGAGCGCCACATGGGGGGCCTTGGCGTCGGCGGTGGTATAGACGGCCACGGCCCGCAGGCCCAGGGATTGGGCCGAGCGGATCACGCGGGCGGCAATCTCGCCCCGGTTCGCCACAAGAAGTGTGTCAAATGCCATGGGTTATCCCCCTGCCCAATTTGGTTTGCGTTTGTCGAAGAATGCGGAAATGCCCTCGCGCGCCTCGTCCGAAAGCATCGCCTCGGCAAATGTATCCGCCGCCATCTGGCGCTGTTCGTCGCGGGTCTGAAACGGCAGGGCCGCCAGTTGCTTCTTTGTCGTCGCCAGCGCCTGTGGGGCAGCCGCCGTCACCTTTTTCTGCTGCTTGGCCAACGCGGCATCGATGCCATCTTGGGCCACGATGTGATCCACAAGGCCCACGTTCCGGGCGGTTTCAGTGTCCATCATTGCCCCTGTCAACATCATCCGGCGGGCGGCAGGCATTCCCAACCGCACCACCACAAACGGCGCGATCTGCGCTGGTGTCAGGCCGATGCGGGTTTCGGACAGGCTGAACTTTGTGTCTTCGGCGGCGATGACCATATCGCCGATGCAAGCCAGACCAAAACCGCCCGCCATGACCGCGCCCTCGACCGCCATCACGGTGAACTGCGGCAGGGCCGCGATGGCATCGAACAGATCGGCCGCCCGCAGGCTGAGCGCCACGACATCCTCTTTCCCGGCACCGCCCTGAAACACCGTTTTGAAGGATTTCAGATCGCCACCAGCGCAAAAGATCCCTCCGCGTCCACGAAAGGTCACACCGCGGATCGGGGCCGTTTGCAATGCAGAGCACAGGTCGATCAGCGCTTCGACGCGTTTGCTGGTCAGGGGGTTGCGCTTTTCAGGTTCGTTGAACCAGACAGTCAGCCACGCGCCGTCAATCTCCAGGTCCAGATGTTCAGATGTTGGCAGCATGATCAAAACCTGTGCACGCCGTAGGACGTCGGTTTAACCTTGCGCGCACGGCCCTCAAGGCAAGTTTCCAGGCAGAACCCCAGCACGCGACGGGTGTCTCGCGGATCGATCACGCCGTGATCGATACACCGGCCCGAGGTGTAGAATGCCCCCTCCTGGCTGGTGAAATGCTGTGTGATCATCGCCGTCTGCATCCTGAGCTTTTCCTCGTCCGGCTCGATCCCCTTGCGCTTCATGCCAGCCCGCGCAACCATTTCCATCGTTCCCGCCGCCTGCTCGCCGCCCATTACGCCGGTGGCGGCATTGGGCCAGGCAAACAGGAAATCAGGATCATAGGCATAGCCGCACATACCGTAGTTCCCGGCCCCGAAACTCGCCCCGATGTAGAGCGTGATCTTGGGCACATCGACCGAAGTGACGGCCTGGATCATCTTGGCCCCATGCTTGATCATGCCGCCCTGCTCGGACTGGGTTCCAACCATGAAACCAGTGATATTGTTTAGGAAAATCAGAGGTGTATCGCTTTGACCACACAATTGGATGAACTGGCTGGCCTTGTTGGCCCCGGCCGGGTCCAGCGGACCATTGTTGCCCAGGATGCCCACGGAAATCCCGTTGATCGCCGCCTGCAAACAGACTGTAGCCGGGCCATAGCCGGGTTTGAAATCCTCAAATTCCGAGCCGTCCACGATCCGCGACACAACCTCTCGCACGTCGTAAGGTTGGCGATAATCGACGGGCACGACACCTGCAATTTCCTCCGCATCGTATTTTGGCGGCTGAACGTCCTTTTCACGGCGCGGCGGCAGGGATTTGTTCCAATCCAGACGCGCCATCGCATCGCGGGCCGTTGCAATACCATGCGCATCATCCTCGGCCAGGTATTCCACCAGCCCCGATGTGGTCGCGTGCATTTCGGACCCGCCCAGATCACGGTCGTTTGCCTTCTCACCGGTCGCCGCGTTCGTCAAAGCGGCCCCGGCCAACGCGGCCATGCCGTTTTTCTTCACCCCGATCACATAATCCGCCAGGCCCGGCATATATGCTCCGCCAGCCGTAGACGGACCATGCAGCACCGCCACATTTGGCAGGCCAGCGGCCGAATGGCGTGCAAGATTGCGAAACAGCTTGCCGCCGTTGGCCCAGAACTCGACCTTGTATTCCATCAGGTTGGCGCCCGCGCTTTCCACCAGATGCACAAACGGCAGGTTCTGTTTCAGCGCCATGTCCTGCGCGCTGAGGAACGCCGCGCCCGACATTTCAACCATCGAGCCTGCCTTGATGCCCGCATCATCGACGATGATCATGCAGCGCACGCCCGAAATGAAACCGATCCCTACGATCAGCGAGGCGCCTGGCACCGACTTTTCAGGGTCTTTGTGATCGACACAATACCCCGCCAACCCGTGGATCTGCAAAAAAGGCATGCCCGGATCAAGCAGATGCGCCAGACGGTCGCGCGGGGTGATCTGGCCGCGCGCCTCCATTCGTTCGCGACGCTGTTCGGACAGCGCCACGGGACGCGCTTCAAGTGCACGCATCTCATCGATCAGCGCCAGCATATCAGCGCGGTTCCTGGCATAGCTTTCAGAGTCACGAACAACCCGGCTGACGAACCCCATCAGATGCCTCCTTCGTTTGAATTGACAATCAGGCCAGCCGGGACCTTTACCGGCGTGGCAAGCAGGATTTGGGCAAAGCTTTTGCCCTGCGCATCGTTGCGCAGAGAGGCAACACCGCCTCCGCCCAGCACATCATGCAGCAGAATATTCATCGAATACGTGCCCGGCAGATAGTATCGGTCGATCCCACCTTTCAGAAAATCCGCAAATCGTGCGCCAATCACGTCCTCGCCAAGGGCATCCCAGATGTATGGCAAATAGGCCGGGTGCCGGGCTATGACGCCGATGTTGGCCTTGTCACCCTTGTCTCCGGACCTGGCCCAAGCGAGGTCTTCCAGCCTGCGTTCCGTCATATCCGCGCTGGTGTCAGGCGCTTGGGGCGCATCACGTCCCACATCCTGCAAGCGCAGGAGCGGTAGATCCGGCGTGTCAAATGCAACCGGATTGCTATCCACCGAAATGCGATATGTCAGGTCAGCGGCAGGAACGAGAAACGAGAACAACGCGACAACCGGTGACGGGCGAGGCCGCCCCCCCCCCCGGTGAAAATATGCAGACCCGGAGGGGTCGCCAGTGCCGCCCCAGTAAGCTCCTTGAGGAACAGCCCAACCGCGCGAGCATCGTCGTGCCGCACTCCCGCCTTGAAGGAAATCTCCTCGTAATCACCTTTGCCCGGCTTGCCGCCAAACGCCTCGAACGAGACCTCGCGATAGTCAGGTGCCTTCATCTGCCTCAGCACAACACGGGCGCGGTCCAAACCGGCCCGAGCAAACGCCTGCGCCTTGGCACGCGCGTCGCGACCGTTCACCTGAAACGTCAAACCCGCGCGAAACCCATCGGCCCATGTGGCGGAAACCTTGAGCTGTCCCGTGGGCGCTCGCCCCTTTGTGCCGGTCACACGAACCCTGTCCGGCGCATCCTGTGCCATTTCGACATGGGTGAAATCACAGGTCACGTCCGGCAGGAGGTAGGCACTTGGATCGCCGATTTCATAAAGCATCTGTTCGGCACAGGTCGCCGCAGTTACACATCCAGTGGTGCCCTCGGGTTTGGTCAAAACCATCGAGCCATCCGCCGCAACCTGGGCCACGGGATAACCGATTTCGGCGATATCGCCTGCCGATTCCCAGTCGGTAAAGTTGCCACCCGTGACCTGCGGGCCACATTCAAGCAGATGCCCCGCCAGCGAGCCAGCTGCCAGCAAGTCGTGATCGTCAGCTTGCCAACCATGGTGGAACATGCAGGCCGCAAGTGTCAGGGCGCTGTCCACGCAACGGCCGGTGACGACGATGTCTGCGCCCGCTTCCAGCGCCGCCACAATCGGAGCGGCTCCGATATAGGCGTTCATCGAAGCCAGTTTCTCCAAGGGCGGCATGAGCGCACCCGAGAACATTTCGGTCTTGCCAGCAAATTCTGCGGCACGCGGCAACAGGTCGTCGCCTTCGACCACTGCCACGCGCAGGCTCAACCCCGCCTCGGCGATCTTGGCCCGCAAAGCCTCGGCACAGGCCACTGGGTTCACCCCGCCCGCGTTGGACAGGACCTTGACCCCCTTCTCGGAAATCTCCGACAGGTTTCGCCCCATGGCGTCGGTCACAAAGTCGCCGGCATAGCCGCTGTCCGCGTCTTTTATACGGGCGCGTGCCATGATCGACATCGTCACCTCGGCCAGATAGTCATACACAAGCACATCCAGATCAGGGACGCGCAACAATTGGGCCGTCGCGTGCAGGGCCTCGCCCCAGAACCCGCTGGCTCCACCAATATTCAGTGGCTTTGTCACGTTACGTCCCTCCCTTCAGGCCGCAAAATTCAGTTTACAGACCATCTGTTCTGTTTTTATGGTCCTGCTCACCCCCACCGGTCAACGGTGATCTGACAAACCGACGCCACGGAACATGACTGACACAACGACGACAAAGCCATCGCTGCAAGACAAGCGCTCGCAGGCCACGCGGGCCAAGATCTGCCGTGCCGCCATCGATTGCCTGGACCGGCTTGGTTACGCCGAGACCACATTTGCCAAGATCCAGGCAAAGGCCAATGTATCACGCGGGGCGATCACGCATCATTTCCCGACCAAACAGGCGCTGGTGGCGGCGACGGCGATGCAGCTTCTCAGCAACGCCCACGGGCCTGTGGATCGCCCGACGTCGAACCGCGGTGTCCTGCCGGTCTACGACCTGATCATGACATCCTGGACGCGGATCGTGAATTCTTCTGGCGGCCGCGCGATTGTCGAGATTCTGGTGGCCTGTCGCACCGATGCCGAGTTGTATCAGCTTCTCGAAGACAGCCTGCTGGACTGGGACCGATCCAACCTGGCGTTGATCTCGCAATCTTATACCGGTGCCAGTGGCGACCGAGAGGAAACGGAACTGCTTTGGAGCATTGCGCGGAACTTTCTCCGTGGACTGCTGTTGCATGAAAAATTTGTCTCATCGCCCGAATACCTTACCCGGATGATGGACCGCTTTGCCCGCATGATGGAAACACAACTTTCCATTCGTCCCATCCCCGACGTGGAGAACGACAAATGACCCTGCCTTCCCCCTTCATGACGCCAGAACGCGAAACACTACGGCGGAATTTTGCACGCTTTGTCGACGCCGAAATCAAACCCAACATCGAAAAATGGGAAGCTGACCGCGCAGTTCCAGCCGCGTTGCACACGGCCATCGGCAATTTTGGGGTTTATGGCTTTGGTATTGACGAAGCCTATGGCGGGCTGGGCTTTGATGACGCCTTCATGCGTCATGATTTCAACGAACTGCTCTTTGGCTGCGGCGCCTCGGGTGTGGCAGCAGCCGTGGGCGGGCGGTTGATCTCGATCGCGCCGATTGCCAAATTTGCATCCCAAGAGGTCAAGGAAAAGCTGCTGCCTGAAATCCTGAGCGGGCGGATGATGTCGTCGCTGGGCATCACCGAACCGGGCGGCGGGTCGGATGTGGCAAACCTGACGATCAAAGCAGACCGCAAGGGCGACAAGTGGGTCCTGAACGGCGAAAAGACTTACATCACCGGCGGCATGGACGCCGAATGGTTTGTCATCGGCGCGCGCACCGGCGGGCCGGGGTTGGCCGGGATCTCGCTGTTTCTGGTGCCTCATGACGCGCCCGGATTCAGCCGCACACCGTTGGGCGGCAAGATGGGCTGGCACTGCTCTCAGCAGGCGACTTTGCACATGGACGATTGCGAACTGCCCGCAAGCGCCCTGTTGGGGCCGGAAAACAAGGGCTTCATCGCGATCATGAACAACTTTAACTTTGAACGGCTATCGCTGGCGTCAGGCTCATTGGGCATGATGAAGATCTGTTACGAGAGCGCGCTCGATTGGGCGCGCGAACGCAAGACTTTCGGCCAGCGCCTGATCGAACACCAGGTCATCGCCCACAAATTTGCCGAGATGTCCGCCAGGATCGATCTGAATGAAGCCTACATCGAGCGCATCTGCTGGGCCATCAACCAGGGCCTGATGCCGGTCGCAGAGCTGGCCAAGGCAAAGGTTCAGGCGACCAAATCGCTGGAGTTCGTGGCCTCGGAGGCAATGCAGGTGTTTGGCGGTGCCAGCTATATGACCGGCAATCCGGTCGAGCGTGTCTGGCGCGAAATCAAGGTGATGGCGATCGGCGGTGGCTCAGAAGAGATCATGCGCGATCTGGCCGCACGCCAGATGGGGCTGGCCGGGCAGTGACCCTGTACATTTGACACGGTTCCCGTGTCCCGATGGCGGACCCGCGACCCGGCCTTGTCAAATCCCGGCAGCCGAAAACGCGTCTGCGTGGCGCCCGATCCGCGCGTCATCCTGTCCGCCGATCAGCAGGTATTCATAGACCGTTCGCCCCCGGACGGCGGCGCAATGATAGGTAAACGCACGACGTCGCGGGGCTATTTGGACGAAATCGAGAAGAACGCCCCGGAATCCTGATAACTCATTGGTTTTAATGAAACTAGCCAACAAGATCAGAGGATCGATAGGCCCGCGGCGTCATCCCTGTCCAGGCCCTGAAGGCCCGGATAAAGGCGCTGGCTTCGCTAAAGCCGGTTCGACCCGCGATCGCTTCGACCGATAGTTCGCTGGTTGCCAGCAGCCGCACCGCCATGTCACGCCGCACCTGTTTGCGGATATCGGTATAGTCCACGCCTTCCTTCTTCAGCCTGCGCCGCAGGGTGTGGCTGGGCAATTCCAAAGTACGCCCAACCTCATCCATATCCACCAAACGTCCCTCAGCCGTGAGCACACTGTCGACAATCACCGAAACCTCAAGCGAAAGGCCAGAAGTCCCATCCATGGGCAGAAACGCATCCAGCGGTGTGCGGCGGGCATAGGCGATGGCCTGCGCTTCGGTACGGATCAAGGGCAATTTCATCAGGGTAACAGGCAGTGCCAACCCGTTGCTGGCTTGGTCGAATTGCAACGGCGCCCGCAGGAACATGCCGCGATACTTGTGAACGTAAGCTGGCGCCGGGTAGTCGAACCAGGCCCGGTTGATCGTTCCAAGGTTCCCTGTCAACCACGCCATCATGCGATTGATCAGCATCAGGATCATTTCGATCGCAACCTCGTTCAGGACCATCCGTCCCGGAATGCGTGTCATTTCGAACAACATGCTGTTGCCGGACTGGCGCAGACCGTAGCGAAAGGAATTGTCCCCCAGATCCAGGAAGTGAACGACCCGCTCATAAGCCTCACCCAGTGTCGAGGCCTGGCTGGCATAAGATCCCATGACCGACGTCCAGCCGATGCGCTGCGGGCGGTGGTGCAGCCCGGCCAGCTCATCGTCCAGCGTCAAAGTGACAGTGCGCACCAGTTTGACGAACTCGGGCACGCTCAGATCTCGGGGGGCCTGCCCAAGGCCGGCGCGTGTCAGTAGAACCACGGGATCAACCCCGTGCCGTTTGGCCCCTGCAAGCATGTTGACGGCAAATGCCGCCGGGATCTGTACCGCCATACCCTGTCACTTAATGTCTATTTTTTTGCACCGCCAGATCATTGTTGCCCCCGCTGATGCCTGTCACGCTGCGTCGACATCGGTAACAGGAGGATTCCCATGGCGAGCGCCGCTTACATTTATGACGCCATCCGCACACCCCGTTCGCGCGGCAAGGCCAATGGCTCACTGCACGAAGTCAAGCCGGTTCAACTGGCCGCAGGCCTGCTGCGCGAGATGCAGAGCCGCCATGATCTGGATACCTCGCATGTTGGCGACGTGGTGTTGGGTTGTGTTTCTCCGGCCGGAGATCAAGGCAGCGATATTGCAAAATCCGCCGTGCAAGCCGCCCATTGGGACGAAAGCGTCTCCGGCGTACAGCTTGACCGCTACTGCGGCTCTGGCCTGGAAGCGGTGAACACTGCCGCCGCCAAGATCGCAAGCGGACAAGAAGATCTGATGGTCGCAGGCGGCGTCGAATCCATGAGCCGCGTCCCCATGGGTTCAGTCGGAGGAGCGATGTACTTGGACCCCGACATGATCATGGATCAACTCGCCGTTCCCCAGGGCATCGGCGCGGACCTGATTGCCACCATCGACGGCTACACCCGCGAAGACGTGGATGCCTACGCCGTGGAAAGCCAGCGCCGTGCTGCGCACGCGCGTGACAGCGGCTGGTTCGACAAATCCGTGGTCCCGGTCCGGGACGAGGGCGGTCTGACCATCCTGGAAAAGGATGATTTCATCAAACCCGGTACCGACATGCAGAAGCTGGGTGCCCTGAACCCTTCATTCGCGGCCATGGGCAGCTATGGCTATGACGAAATGGCACTGGCGAAATATCCCGAAGTGGCCCGCATCAATCATGTGCACACCCCCGGCAACTCATCCGGGATCGTGGATGGCTCGGCTGCTGTGCTGATCGGCTCGGATCGGGCAGGCAAGGATCTGGGGCTGACTCCGCGCGGCCGCATTGTGCAGGCCACCATGGTCGCCACCGACCCCGTGATCATGCTTGCAGGCCCCGGCCCGGCAGCCAGGAAATGCCTGGAAAAGGCGGGACTGACCGTCGACGACATCGACCTTTGGGAAATCAACGAAGCTTTCGCCTCGGTCGCCATGCGCTACATGAAGGATCTTGGGGTGGACCACGAAATTACCAACGTCAACGGCGGTTCAATCGCCATGGGTCATCCCTTGGGTGCAACCGGCGCGATGCTGGTGTCCACCATGCTCGACGAGTTGGAGCGTCGCGACGCCAAGCGCGCGATGCTGTCGCTGTGCATCGGCGGCGGCATGGGCATCTCGACCCTGATCGAGCGCGTATAAGGAAGGATCGGACACATGGCATTTGCATATGACAAGGACGCGGACGGGATCGTCACCATCACCATGGACATGGACGGCCCCGTCAACGCGATGAATGATCAGTTCTGGCCCCTCTTCAAGGGCGCAATGGATCAAATCGACAACGAAGACGACCTCAAAGGCGTGATCTGGACTTCGGCCAAGGACACTTTCTTTGCCGGTGGTGATCTGAACATGCTCAAGGGCATTACGCCGGACACCGTCGGCGACCTGTTTGAACAGGTCGAGGCCACAAAGGCCGTCATGCGCCGGATGGAAAAACTCCCCGTTCCGATGGTTGCCGCGATCAACGGCGCGGCATTGGGTGGCGGGTACGAGATTTGCCTGGCCTGCAACCACCGCATCGCCGGTGACAACCCCAAGACCAAGATCGGCCTGCCCGAAGTCACACTGGGCCTGCTGCCCGGCGGCGGCGGACTCGTGCGCCTGACCTATCTTCTGGGGCTGGAGGGCGCGATGCCTTTCCTGCTGGAAGGGCGTCAGCTCGACCCGCAAAAGGCGCTCAAGGCCGGTCTCATCCACGACGTTGTGGCCCCCGATCAACTGCTGGCTCGGGCCAAGAAGCACATCCTGTCGGTTCAGGGCGACGCGGCTGCTGTCACCCAGCCCTGGGACACCAAGGGGTACAAGATTCCCGGCGGCCCGTCGGCCTCGGCCAGGAACGCACCGCGCATCGCTGGTGCCGCTGCGATGCTGTTCAAGAAGACACGCGGCCTGATGCCCGCGCCGACGCGCATTCTGGACATCATGACGGAAGCCGCAGGCCGGGTCGATTTTGACACTGCACAGCGCTATGAAAGCCGCCGCTTTGCCTCGCTGACGCCACTGGCACCGACCAAGAACATGATCGAGACACTGTTTTTCGGCATGAACAAGGTCAATGGCGGTGCCTCGCGGCCCAAGGATATCCCACGCTCCAAGGTGGAGCGTCTGGGCATTCTGGGGGCGGGCATGATGGGCCAGGGCATCACCTATTCGGCGGCGATGGCGGGCATTCCGGTCGTGCTCAAGGATATGAGCATGGAAGCAGCCGAGCGCGGCAAGGCCTATACCGAGAAGCTGTTGAACAAGCGCGTGGACAAGGGCCGCATGACGCCCGACCAGCGCGACTCGGTGCTGGCATTGATCACACCGACGGACAAGACAGACGACGTGAAAGGCTGCGACCTGATCATCGAGGCCGTGTTTGAAAAGATTGACATCAAAAACGCGGTTCTGGCCGAGCATGAAGAGCTGCTGGCGACCGGTGGCTTCTGGGGCTCGAACACGTCGACCCTGCCGATCACCCGTCTGGCCAAGGCATCCAAGACACCCGAAAATTTCGTCGGCCTGCACTTCTTCTCACCCGTCGACAAGATGCCCCTGCTAGAGATTATTGCAGGTGATGAAACCTCGGATGAGACTTTGGCGCGGGCCTTCGACTTTGCCCGTCAGATCAAGAAGACCCCGATCATCGTGGGTGACAAGACCGGATTCTACACCTCGCGCACCATTGGAACGAAGATATTGGAAGCGGTACAACTGGTGGCCGAGGGTCAGGATCCCGTGCGCGTCGATAACCTGTCTCGCCTGATCGGCATGCCGACAGGAATACTCTCACTGCTTGATGAGGTGCAGTTGAAACTGATCAATGACATCTACAACACCCAAGTCGACATGGGTCTTCAGGACCCGGCCGAAGAACCCACGCCCGAGGCCCGCAACATGGTATCCGAACTGGTCAGCCAGCATGACCGCCATGGCCGCGCCAGCGGCAAGGGATTTTACGACTATACCAGCGATGGCAAAGTAATTTGGCCGGGCCTGTCGGCCTGGCGCAAGGAAGGCACTGATCTGCCCGATCAGGATATCCAGGACCGTATCCTGTTTCGCGCCGTCCTGGAAACGCTGCGCTGTCTGGAGGAAGG
>FYBJ01001615.1_pt1 | contig 13349 bp, 9 predicted proteins | sample 1134611 | NCBI WGS metagenome assembly FYBJ01 (sample SAMEA104116008, study PRJEB20421) | marine metagenome | isolation source: marine | reverse complement strand
TCATCGCCATGGCCATCGCTCTGCGTCCGCGTCTGCTGATCGCGGATGAGCCGACCACAGCACTCGACGTCACCACACAGGCGCAGATCCTGGATCTGCTCCAAGGGCTTGTCACCGAATACGGCATGGGGATGCTGATGATCACCCACGATCTGGCCGTCGTCGCCGATCTGGCCGATCAGATCGTCGTCATGCGACACGGCGAGGTTGTCGAAACCGGTCATACCCGCCACCTGCTGCGTCACATGCAGCATCCCTACACCCGCATGCTGTTCGAGGCCTCGGACCACCAGGTCACGCTGCCCGCTGTGCCGGACCTGCAACCGCTGCTGGCTGTGGCCGATGTGGTGCGCGACTATCGCAAGCCCCGTACGCGGCTCTTTGCGAAACCAGAGTTTCATCGCGCGGTGGATGGTGTCAGCTTCACCCTTCACCGCGGCGAACGCTTGGGGTTGGTTGGGGAATCGGGCTGCGGAAAATCGACCCTGACGCGGGCCATTCTGGGTCTGGAGGAGGTGCAGCGCGGTCACATCCTGTTGGACGGAAGCCCGGTGTACTCTGGCCACAGACCTGACCGCGCTGTGCGCCGGAAGATGCAGGTCGTGTTTCAGGACCCCTTCGGCAGCTTCAATCCCCGCCACAAGGTGGACCGATTGATCACCGAGCCGTTCTATCTGCTGGACACCCCACCCACCGGAACCGAACGCGTCGACCGCATCGCCGAACTGCTGACCGCCGTTGGCCTGTCCCCCGATGACGCGAGCAAATACATCCACGAGTTTTCCGGCGGCCAGCGGCAACGTATCGCCATCGCACGCGCCCTGATCATTCGCCCCGAACTGATCCTGTTTGACGAGGCGGTCTCGGCCCTTGACGTCTCGGTCCGGGCACAGATCCTCGATCTGCTGGCCGAACTGTGTGAAGCCTATGACCTGACCTATTTGTTCATCAGTCACGACTTGAATGTGGTTCGCACGATCACCGACCGGGTGATGGTCATGCAGGCCGGCAAGATCGTTGAACAGGGCAATACCGAACAGGTGTTTTCCGATCCTCAGCACCCCTATACCGAGGCGCTTCTGGCCGCCGCCCCCCGCTTGCCCAAGATCACGCAAGGGGTTGCATGATCGCGCAACACGCGCCCTACTCGCGATCAAAGTATTTCAAAGCAATTGGAGACCACCATGCCCACCGACCTCTGGTTTGATCCGACCCTGTGCCTGATCGGCGGCGCGTGGCGCCCTGCGGCCTCGGGGCAGACCTTGCCGCTGGTCGACCCATCAGACGGGTCCGAAATCTGCCAGATCGCGCGCGGCCAAGCAGCGGACATTGAAGCCGCCGTTCAGGCCGCACAAAAGGCGTTGGACGGGAATTGGGGCCGGATGCCCGCATTTGAGCGGGGACGGCTGCTGACCCGGCTAGGACAGCTGGTTTTGAAAAAGGTCGATGAGCTTGCGGCCATCGAGGCCGCAGATGTAGGCAAGCCCCTGACGCAAGCCCGCGCCGATGCTGTGGCTTTGGCCCGATATTGCGAATTTTACGGCGGAGCGGCAGACAAGATCCATGGTGAGACGATCCCATATCTGGATGGCTACACCGTCTATGCTCTGCGAGAGCCACATGGGGTGACTGGCCATATCGTGCCGTGGAATTACCCTATGCAGATCATTGGGCGCTCGGTCGGAGCAGCTCTGGCAATGGGCAACGCCACTGTCCTGAAGCCGGCAGAGGAGGCCTGTTTGACCGCTTTGGCCTTTGCCGATCTGGCGATGCAGGCAGGGTTGCCCCCAGGTGCGCTCAACGTCGTGCCTGGTATCGGGGCCGAAGCGGGCGCGGCGCTATCAGCCCATCCCGGCATCCATCACATCTCTTTCACCGGGTCGGTGGCGACCGGCGCGCTGGTACAGCAGGCAGCTGGTGCGAACGTGGTGCCGGTGACTTTGGAACTGGGCGGCAAATCTCCTCAGCTGGTGTTTGATGATGCTGATTTGGACGCAGCTCTGCCGTTTCTGGTGAACGCAGGCATCCAGAACGCAGGCCAGACCTGTTCCGCGTCGTCCCGCATTCTGGTCCAGCGCGGAGTGTATCAGACAGTCAAATCCCGCATGGCCGAGGCCTATGGAATGCTCACTGTCGGCCCAGCTGGCGAGGATCTGCGGGTTGGCCCGCTGATTTCAAACCGTCAAAAAGAGATCGTGACCGGATTCCTGGCCAAAGGCGCGGATCTGACTGTCGCGGGCCAGGGCGTCATTGTCGATCACGCCCCTGAAGCCGGTGCCTATGTTCGCCCCACCCTGTTTGCCGATGTGCCCGCCGATCACACGCTTGCACAGGACGAGGTATTTGGACCCGTGCAGGTGTTGATCCCATTTGACACCGAAGAAGAGGCCGTACGCATCGCCAACTCGACCGATTATGGTCTGGTGGCCAGTGTCTGGTCCCGCGATGGCGCGCGGCAGATGCGGCTGGCCAGGCAACTGCACGCCGGCCAGGTGTTCATCAACAACTATGGCGCCGGTGGCGGGGTCGAGCTGCCGTTTGGCGGGGTTGGCAAATCCGGGCATGGGCGCGAAAAAGGGTTCGAGGCATTGTACGGCTTTTCACAACTGAAAACAGTCGCCGCCTATCATGGCTGAGCATGTCGTCACGCCATCAGCGGCTTCAGGGCGCAAGGACAACTTGATCCTGGCAATTGCCCTGTCGCTGCTGGCGCTGACCCTATTCGACGTCATGGGGTTGATCATCAAGTATCTTTCGCCGCGTTATACGGCGGCCGAACTGTCGGCCTATCGCAACTTCTTTGGCATCTTTCCCAGTCTCATCGCGCTTTGGTCTTCACCCAGCTGGCTCAAGGACGGGCGGCCCTGGCGCATGCGACAGTGGAAGTTGGGATTGATGCGGGGCGTGATCGTCACTTTTGCCCAGTTCTGCTTTTATTATTCTCTGGGTGTGATGGCCTTTGCCACCGCCACCACGATCTCATATTCCAACGCGATCTTCATGACGGCGCTGGCGGTCCCCTTGCTTGGCGAAAGAGTAGGCATGATACGATGGTTTGCCGTGCTCTTGGGATTTATCGGCGTGATCCTGGTCATGAACCCCGCCGGAGAGGGGTTCGGACTGGATGCGATGGCCCCGCTGGCGGCGGCGTTCTTCTATGCTCTGACCGGGGTAACAGCCCGCCGGATGGACGCGGATGTCCCCTCGCCCCTGATTAACCTGTATTCGGTTGTAGCGGCGTTGTTCGGAGCGTTTGCACTGGCGTTCTTTGCCGGAGGGTTTTCCCCGGTCGCCAGCACTCAGGATCTGATCTGGATCGTGGCCATGGGCATTTTCGGCGGCACGGCCGTGCTGTGCTTGGTGGTTTCCTACCGGATGACGGAACAAAGCAACCTTGCCCCGTTCAGCTATTTCGGCATCCCGATCGCCTTTGTCGCAGGATGGCTGGTGTTTGACGAAGCGCCATGGGGCGATCTGTTCCCCGGCGCAATCCTGATCGTTGCCGGAGGGTTGCTGGTGATCTGGCGAGAACAGCGGTTGAGACGTTAGACCACAACCTTGATCGGTTCTTGTTTGCCCACACCAAATACACGCTTGTGCCGCTCGATCTGATCCTTTGGACCCATCGCCTTTTCCGGATTGTCTGACAGTTTGACCGTTGGATACCCATTGGCCGAGACCGCCTTGCACACCAGTGAAAACGGTGCCAATCCATCGTTGGGCACCAAGCCCCGGAAATCGTTGGTCAGCAGCGTACCCCACCCAAACGAAGCATTGACCCTGCCCGCGAACTGCCCATGCAATTCGGCAATTTTGTCCACATCGAGTCCGTCCGAGAAGATCACGCGCTTGGTCGTGGGATCTTCGCCGCGCGCTTTCCACCAGTCGATCGCCACCTCACCCCCTGATGCCGGATCACCGCTGTCGATGCGGATGCCGGTCCATCCGGCCAGCCAATCGGGTGCACGGTCAAGGAAGCCTTTGGTGCCATAAGTGTCAGGCAGAATGATCCGCAGATTGCCCTCGTGCTCATCATGCCAGTCGCTGAGAACATCATATGGCGCCTGCGCCAGCGCCGTGTCATCCTTGGCCAGAGCACAATAGACCATCGGCAATTCATGCGCGTTGGTGCCAATCGCCTCGACCTCGCGCCGCATGGCGATCAGACAATTCGAGGTGCCGGTGAAACTGCCTCCCAGTCCTTCCATCATCGCCTGAACGCACCAGTCCTGCCACAGAAACGAATGGCGCCGCCGAGTGCCGAAGTCAGCGATGCTCAGACCGTTGATACCGCGCAGCTGTTCGATCTTTTCCCAGACACGGGTCATGGCACGGGCATAAAGCACCTGCAGCTCGAACCGGCGCATGTCGTTGATCACTGCGCGCGAGCGCAGCTCCATCAGCACCGCCAATGCGGGGATTTCCCACAACATGACTTCGTGCCACTTGCCTTCGAATGTCAGCTCGTATTGATCGCCCTTACGCTCTAGATGGTAGGGCGGCAATTGCAGCCCTTCGAACCACTCCATGAAATCAGGGCGGAACATCTGGCGTTTGCCATAAAACGTATTGCCGCGCAGCCAGGTGCTTTCACCCCGGCTTAATCGCAACGACCGGATGTGGTCCAACTGCTCGCGCAGTTCGCCTTCATCGATCAGGTCCGCCAACGGGATATGAACCGAGCGGTTTATCAGCGAAAAGGTGACATCCGTGTTGGGGCGGTTGCGGAACACCGACTGACACATCAAGAGTTTGTAGAAATCGGTATCAATCAACGAGCGGACGATCGGGTCGATTTTCCACTTGTGATTATAGACGCGTGTAGCAATGTCCACGGGCAGTCCTCGTCCTTTGACTTCAGCATGGATACGCCACGATCAACGGCAACGCAATTTGATTACGTCGTCTCATTGTCGCCCGCCAGTTGAGCCATCATGAACGCCAGCAGATCGGCGCGGCGCACCGGTTTGCTGAGAAAATCATTCATGCCTGCCTGTCGACATGCGGCTTTGTCGCTGTCAAAAGCGTTGGCGGTCAGCGCGACGATAGCAGGCTGTTTGCCACCCATCTGGCGAATACATCGAGTTGCCTCGATCCCACCCATCACCGGCATCGACATATCCATGAAAATCAGATCTGGCGGATTGTCCTGTACACAGCGGATTGCCTGTAGACCATCATGTGCAAAGACCAGTTCGACCGGAACATCGGCCAGAAACTTGCGCATCAGCAACCGGTTAACCTTGTTGTCATCAGCCACAAGGACTCGTTTGCCAACCAGGTAATCAAGATCAGCCAGCGAACCGTTGCGACCATTCAATTCTGGGCTGTCTAGCTCCTCGACCATGCCAACCGGCAATTCAACGCGGAAACGAGACCCTTCGCCTTCAGCTGATTCCGCGCTGATTTCCCCGCCCATGATCTGGACCAGTTCCTGCGAAATCGTAAGTCCAAGTCCGGTGCCCCCATAAATCCGCGTGGTCGCTGCATCCGCCTGCGAGAACCGTTCAAATATTTGCTGTATCTTGTCTGACGGTATGCCGATTCCGGTATCTATCACCTCTACATCCAACAAGTAACCGTCCCCAAACCGGTTGGCGGACAACCTGACCGTAACCCCACCCGTTTCAGTGAATTTGATCGCGTTGCCGATCAAGTTGATCAGAATTTGCCGCAAGCGCCCGTCATCGGCGCGCACCAAGACCGGCACGTCCCCGCGTACGTCAAGGGTAAGCGTCAACCCCTTGCCCCGGGCCTGCGGACGCAACAGTCTGAGGGTTTCTTCGAAACAGCGACCAAGGTCAAAATCAACCGGACTGAGCACGACTTTTTGCGCATCAAGCTTGGACAGTTCCAGAATGTCGTTGATGATGGTCAGCAAGGCGCGGGCTGAACTGCGGATGGTATCGGTGTATTCCCGCTGTTCTCGCGTCAAGGATGTGTCCAGAAGCACCTCGGTCATGCCAATCACACCATTCATCGGTGTCCGGATTTCATGGCTCATTGTGGCCAGAAACTCGGCCTTTGCGCGCGCACCTTCGACTGCCGCCTCTCGCGCTGCGGCCATTTCCCGCGCGTAAGTCTTGGCCTGTGTGATATCCCGCTCGACCGCGACGGCAACCTCGACTTGCCCCTGGTCATCCAGAACCGGCACCAAATTGGTTTCAACCCAGATTGTCCGACCATCTTTCGTCTTGTTCAAGATCTCCCCTCTATAGGGTCGTCCACCCAGGATGGCGTCGCGTATTTCATCGATCGCCTTGGGGTCGGTTTCCGGACTGTTGAGCAGTTCGCCCGGGCTGCGCCCTACTGCCTCTTCCGCTGTGTATCCGGTTATCCGGCTGAACGCGTCGTTGACCCAAAGAATTTCACCTTTGGGCCCTGAAACAATCACGCTGTCATTTGCGTTTCGGGCAACCAGAGACAGCCTTTCGGCTTCTTTCTGGCTGTCGACCAGTTCGCGCCCCTTTTTGGTCAATTCAAACATTGATCGTTTGTGACGGTGAAAGCCGTTGGCCACAAATTGCAAAAACAGCGCGACCATAGAGGCCAGCATGGCGGCCCCAACCGTGTTCATCACCAAATCCGTGCCTTGGATTTCGCTGGTGAATGCGTCGTGGGCAAACAGTGCAACCGCCGTCGCAGCGTAGATGCCGAGCCGTGCAAATGCTGCGGGCTGGTGAAATGGCAATACGAGCCCCGCATTGATCGCGGCTCCTGCCAAGAAAGCGGACGAAAACAATGGGGACAAACCGGTCACGGGCCCTAACCAAGACATGATCACACAGACGGAAATCGTCGCAGCCTGGAACCCGGCGGTGAACGTGCTGACAAGGCGCAGACGTGGGAAAGGAACACCCTTGGCCATCAGTCGATCCGCATGTCGCAGATACAGGCAATCCACTGCCTCGCCCAGAAGTGCAATGCAGATGGCAAGTGCACCTTGCATCGGGTTGTTCATCGTGCCCAGAACAACCCCGCCGATCAACGTCATGATCTGGCGTGACGAAAAGTTCGCCACCCGCCCACGAGCGTAGCGGATCAGCAGTCCCCTACGGCTGAATTGTCGCTCGTACGCGGCCAGTCGGTCCACGTCTGACGAGGCATTTTCAGGCATGACCGGCCCTTGGAACAATGATCACCATTGCCCTGAGCGTAACGGCCAGTCAGTTAACAAATTGCAACTATTCCCTAGATCAGCGTCACGCCCGCATCCCGCATTGCAGTTTCCGCAGTTGCCAAAGAGCCATCCATGTCGATGGCCCGACACAAGGCATGATCGACCGTGACCTGAAATCCAAGACGCGCAGCGTCAACTGCCGAGAAATGAACGCAGAAATCCAGTGCCAACCCCACTATCGTAAGGTCCGATATTGCGCGTGTTTTCAGATAACCTTCGAGACCCGTCGGAGTGGTTTGGTCATTCTCGAAGAACGCCGAATAGCTGTCGACACCGGGGCTGAATCCCTTGCGAATGATCAGATCTCCTGCAGTGTCGAGATCGGCATGAAACGCAGCACCTTCTGTCCCCTGAATACAGTGATCCGGCCAAAGAACCTGAGGCCCATAAGGCATGTCGATCAACTCGAACGGGGACTTGCCTTCATGCGAGCTGGCGAAGGACGAATGTCCTGCCGGATGCCAATCCTGTGTCAGGATCACTGCGTCAAAATCCGCCATCCTGGTGTTGATTCCTGGCACGATCTGGTTCCCCTCGGCCACAGCCAGCGCCCCGCCCGGACAAAAGTCGTTCTGCACATCAATGACGATCAACGCGTTGCTCATTCACACTCTCCCATCGCGACTGACAACGGGTGTAACCTGCTGATAGCCCTTTGCAAACCACCCGTGATCGGTCAAAACCCGGAAAACATGCGCGCAAATTGCAGGTTTTGACTATGGAAATAAGGCGTTTCAGCCCCTTGCACACAAAGGAACATGGTTCTAAGGCCCCTGACATGTACACGATTGCAGCACTCTATCACTTCACCCGTTTCCCTGATCCCGCAGCCATCAAGCCTGCGCTCCTTGAGTTGTGCCAGGCCAGTGACGTCAAAGGCTCGTTGCTCTTGGCGCAAGAAGGGATCAACGGCACCATCGCCGGTCCGCGCGCGGGCATCGATGCCGTGCTGGCGCATGTGCGTGCCTTGCCTGGCTGTGCCGATCTGGAATGGAAAGAAGCCACCAGTGACGGTCCCCCGTTCGGCAAGATGAAGGTGCGCCTGAAGAAAGAGATCGTGACAATGGGCCAACCCGATGTCGACCCGGTCGCGCGTGTGGGCAACTATGTCGAACCCGAAGAGTGGAACGACCTGATCCGCTCGGACGATGTGGTCGTGATCGACACTCGCAACGACTATGAGGTCGAGATCGGCACGTTCGAAGGTGCCATCGATCCCAAAACCACCAGCTTTGGTGAGTTCCCCGCCTGGTGGGAAGAGAACAAGGACCGCTTTCACAACAAACGCGTGGCGATGTTCTGCACTGGCGGTATCCGGTGCGAAAAATCGACCAATTTCCTGCTGGGACAGGGGGTTGAAGATGTCTATCACCTCAAGGGTGGGATCCTGCGGTACCTGGAAGACATGCCGACCACGGACAGCACTTGGCGGGGCGACTGCTTTGTCTTCGACAATCGCGTGTCGGTTGGTCACGGGCTGGTCGAAGGTCCGCACACCCTGTGTCACGGATGCCGCCGCCCAATCCTGCCCGAAGATATGGAGCGCCCGGAGTACGAGCATGGCGTGTCATGCCATCGCTGTGAGCCTGAAACATCGGAGGCGGATAAGACCCGGTTCCGAGAGCGACAAAAACAGATCTCGCTGTCTCGTAACCGCGGCGAAGAGCACCTGGGCGCGATACCTCAACCGAAGTGAACCACTCTCTGCGGGGTGTGGTGTTTGACGGGGGTGCTCCCGTACCCGAGCGATCCTGGCTTCGCCAGCACCGCTAGCGGCCTTGGGCCGAGCGCCTCGCCTTCGGCTCGGCGCAGTCTCGCTTGGGGCACATGTTTCGCCAGAAGCGCAGACCGCCGAGCGAAGCGAGGCCCGGCCCAACGGGAGGCGATGTCCCGCAAGGGGCATCAACGACGGGCGGGAGTGCCCCCTGCCATCAGGCAAATGATCATCGACAATTCTGGCGTTCTCTCGGCCGGGCAAAACCGTTATGTTTCAGTGCGAAAGTCGAGCAGAACGACGGGGTACACAATGACGGAACCAGAAATGAACCTGGAATGGTGGCGGTCGACTCTGATTGGGTCGGCAGGATTGATGGTTGTCAGTTCCGCTGCATTTCTTGCTCTTTCTCATCTGCACGAAGACACCGCCGGCAACACCATCGGCACCTGGGCCATCATTGGGCTCACCGTTTGGATGATCTCTCAAATCTGGATCTATGCCACCCGGATCAAGTCTCCGCATCATCAGCTGCTTCTGATGGGGGTGTCCTTCATTCAGGTCGTGCCATTCCTGTTTGCTGCGGTCTATGGATCGTTTGGCTACTACGACCTCTGCGTCGTAGGGGCCCGAAACGCCGCCGACGTACTTTACTTCTCCTACGTCACCTTCACGACCGTGGGGTTCGGAGATCTGCACCCAAAGGGAATTTGTCGGGGCGTTGCCGTGGCCGAGGCCATAGCAGGGTACATCCTGCTCGGACTGTTTGTATCCGCTGCAGTAGGGATCTATTCCCACCGCGCGCAGCGCCAGTTCAACCGTGACTGATCCGCACCAGATGGTTGTCCCAGGCCAGAGGCTGCTGATTCAACAGCTTTGCCCCGCCCGTAACTGCCCAAAACGCACCAGAACCAGTGGACGCTCTCAAGTCGCCTTCCGATACGCCCAAACCGCAGACGTCCGACAAGCTCAGCTGGCCATCCACAGCACCCAATTCGACATTCCCCAGTTGCACCAGCCCCCCACGCGGCGACGACACGGCGACGCGGGAATCTTTATCAAAAAACACAATGCTACCGCCGTACCCGCCCATGGCACGCGCTTGATCTCGTGAGGCGTTCAAAAGTCCGGGCATGTTCCCGCGTCGGTGAAGGCCGATGACCGAGGGGCTCCTGGCCGTGTCGCCCTGCCATTGAGTTGCAAAGCCCACCAAACCATCCTGCCGCACATCCAAATGTCGGATCGAGTTCATGTGCATATCGGACGCCAATACCGCCTGCTCCAGCATGTCGCCCTCCAATGACAGATAGGTCAGGTTTGGCTGCATGAAGGGCAGGTTCAGCTTGGCACGGCCACTGTCGGGGTGCGTTTCTATTCCACCATTGGCAATCACCAGTGTCTGGCCATCGGGCATCAGGCGAATGTCGTGGGGACCGATCCCACCCGAACGAAACTCGCCCAACCTGTCGTAAGTCCGTGTATCCCAGATCCCCACCACTCCAAGGGCAGCGTCATAGTCATTCTCTGTGGTGAAAAGCAGCTTCCCATCGACAGAGAAGGTGCCGTGCCCATAGAAATGGCGCCCCTGTGGCACATCCAACTCTGCCAAAACAGCGCCGCTCATACAGTTCAAAACAATCGCAAAGCGTCCCGGCCTGCGAGCAAAGGTAACTGCCTCGGCGCGTTCAGGGTGCGCCGCGGCAGCATGACCGCGCGCCGGAAGTGGAATTCGAAACACCGGTTCCCCCTGACCGGATAGACCGAACAAATGAAACGAGCCGTCGGTTGCACGGGCTGCGGACAAAAATGCAGGCGCGCCAACCTTGGCCCAACCCACCACCGGAGTCAGGCCGCTGGCGGCAAGCCCCGCCAAGAATCTGCGTCGCGACGCCATCCTAGTCACCATCCAAAGAGTTGAACCCCGCAGACACACCCAGAGCAGGCCCAAGGGATTGGGTCACTTCGGTCCGAATATCATGAACGGCTTGCTGCAAGGCCTCGATCCTAAACCTGCCGGAAGGCGTAACAACACCCGAAAAATCGGGGTCGTCCAACCCGGCGACCTTGTTCAAAGCGGACTCGAACCCGGCGCTCAGTGACTGAGACAGGTCTTCATCCCCGACCGCCAGCAATCCGGCCAATTCACGTAGCCCGTTCAGCGAGACCTGCACATGCCGCAAGGACCGAGCCGAGCGGTGCGCTTCGGCCCGTTTCGGGCGAGGTTTGTCGAACGTGCCCAAAGGGCGGCCCAAGCGCAGATCTGCATTGATCTGCAACCCGGTGTCGAGCGCCTTGTAGAACTCTTGCAGAACCTCTGCCTTTGTCCGGTACACACCATCCTCGCGCGGGGTTCGCATCATGGCAGCATAGTGGTCTTTCCAGTCGCGATCCATCGCGAGGCTGGTTTCAGCAATGTCCACCGCAATCGCCTGAATCAGCGCACAGCGGTAATTTGCATCGCCCAATGCGCTTATGCGATCATCATACAAAAGATATTCCAGTGCATAGAACCCGCGTCCGGCAATCGACACCGATTGAAATGCTTCGCGGTCTGCGACAACCGGATCCATATCCCCGATCAAGGCAGTGAGTATCTTGGGTGTACTGCTGCGGCTATCGGGCCAAAAGGCCAGGGCAAACCCGCGGTTTTCGGTCTCGGTCGGGCCAAATCGCAGATGACTGACACCAATCCACGCGTCAAAAGCGTCCGCGTAGGCGGCCTTCAGCGCCCCGGATGTCGCAGAGCAGTCAACCTTGGCCGCCCTCGCCAAATCCAAGCTTGACGTCGCCAGCTCGCTGAATCCCGGCAAAACGTGTTCGTCCAAGATCGAGTCTGCCTGACCCGCCATTGTTTGAACCGGCAAAACAAGCGCTACGAACAATGCAAATGTGCGAAACATCAAAGGCTCTCCAGAAATCGAACAAGATCGTCGCGGTCGGTTTTTGGCATGGCAATTACCGCATCGCGTTGTGCCTGCGCTTCGCCGCCGTGCCACAAAATGGCTTCAAGCAAGGACCGCGCGCGCCCGTCATGCAGGAATTGCGTGTGACCGCTGACCTGCTGTGTCAGACCAATCCCCCAAAGCGGAGAGGTACGCCACTCTGAGCCTGTCGCGCGCGCTTCAGGTCGATCGTCAGCCAGACCGGGGCCCATGTCATGCAGCAGCATGTCGGAATATGGCCAGATCAATTGAAAGCTTTGTTCTGGCTGATCGCTCAGTCGATGGGTCACGAATTTGGGTGTGTGGCAGGCGATGCAGCCAGTTTCGTAAAACACCTTCTTGCCGCGCAAGACCTGGGGGTCGCCTTCACCTCGGCGCTCGGGCACTGCCAGATTGCGGCCATAGAAAGTGACCAGGTTCATCGCATCGGAATCGATCTCGTGCCCACGTATGTCGTTGTCCCCATGCGGCGCGATGCGGCAGTTGGCTTGCGCTTCTGTGCACTCCCCCCACGGCTCGGGAAACAACGGGGTGGAAATGCCGATGTCACCCGAGAACGCTGCCGAGGATTGTTCGTTGACTGTTGGCGATCCCGCCTTGAGTCCAAAGCGCCCCAATATGGGTTGATCAAATTCCGCAGACCAGACGACGTTGGCCCGCCCGGAGATACCGTCACCATCTGTGTCGCTTTCATCCGCGCCAGCAAGAATATCACGGGCTGGAATGGCTTCGAGCAGGCCCAGACCAATCATTTGCGGTGCGACCCGGGGGCTGAGCATCGCGTCCGGATGCAGCGGCCCATAGCCAAGGTTCACGGCCGTGTAATCGGGCTTGCGCAGAACGACCACCTCACCACCCGACAGCTCTACAGGGATATCAGAGTAACTCACTTGCAATTGGTACTCAGCCGGATGGCCGGGCAGAGAGAAATCCTGCAACTGTTGTCCGTAAATCGGATCGGGTTGGGTGGCGAGGTAATCCGCAATTCCATCGGGTGTGACGCCACCGGGGATCGATATCCGCAGGAACATCGACACGGCCATGTCGTCCGGTCCATTTGGCGGATGACCGCGCCCGTCCTTGACATGGCAGCGCTGACACGAGCGGGCATTGTAAAGCGGCCCCAACCCGTCCGAAGCCTGGGTTGACGAAGGCGACGACACCCAGAGCTTTTTGAACAAACCATTGCCCAACCGAAAATCAAGCTCGCGCTCGAATTCCATATTGCCCGAAGGTTGCGAGAACGCGTCCGCATCCGACCGCGCCGGAACCGACGCCGCGCCACCCGGTCGGGCCTCAAACCTTTCAGCCGTGGAAAATTCGCGCGCAGGCGCTGTCACAGCCTGAATGCGGCGGACCTCGTCATTTGTACGTGGAAGGGTGTTCAGATGTGGATCGGATTGGATATCAGCCAATCCGGGGGTCGCCGCCAGAACGGCAACCCCGAGGAGCGATCTACTCGCCTTCGTCCATTTTTGCCGCCATGAGCATCGCATAGTTTTCGGCGCCGATC
>FYBJ01000329.1_pt1 | contig 13382 bp, 15 predicted proteins | sample 1134611 | NCBI WGS metagenome assembly FYBJ01 (sample SAMEA104116008, study PRJEB20421) | marine metagenome | isolation source: marine | reverse complement strand
CTTCGCGCAGGAATTCGGGATTAGAGGCGACGTCGAATTCGAGCCCGGGGTTGGTCTTCTTGATCGTCTGCTTGATCTTGCGGTTGGTGCCGACCGGGACGGTGGATTTGGTCACGATCACAACATAGCCGTTCGCGATCGTGGCGATCTCTTCGGCGGCGGCCATGACATAGGTCAGGTCCGCATGTCCGTCGCCGCGGCGTGTGGGTGTGCCGACAGCGATGAAGATGGCTTCGGCACCGTCGATGGCCGCCTTGAGATCGCCGGTGAAGGACAGCCGGCCCGCCTTTACATTCCTGGCCATGAGCGCGTCGAGGCCGGGCTCGAAGATGGGAACCGCGCCGCGTTCGAGCATCTCGATCTTGGCGGGATCCTTGTCGACGCAGGTGACGTCATGGCCGAAATCCGAAAAGCAGACGCCGGAAACGAGGCCCACATATCCCGTGCCGATCATTGCGATTTTCATGGGTTCGCCCCTTTTGACTGCTCTCTTTTTTTGCGCCTGTTGTGAGGCATCGCGTGGCCCCAAGTCAATGAAAGAGCGGGGCCCGAAGGGTGGGATTTCGGGCTACCGCGCCTTCGCGGCATCGGTTTCGGGGGGCTTTCCCTTGGGCAGGGTGCGGGGTATCACGGCGCGAGGATCAGTAGGAGCCACGCCATGACCACGCCGCCGAAGCCTGCCGAGATCGCCCGCGAAGTGCTGAGCATCGAGGGGGATGCTCTTTTGGCGATGCGGGACGGGATGACGGAGGTGTTCGACGCGGTGGTGGACCTGCTTCTGGAGGTCAGGGGGCGGGTGATCGTCTCGGGGATGGGCAAATCGGGGCATATCGCCCACAAGATCGCGTCGACGATGGCCAGCACGGGAACGCCCGCGCAGATGGTCCATCCGGGCGAGGCGAGCCATGGCGATCTGGGCATGATCACGGCGCAGGATGCGGTGATCCTGATCTCGAATTCGGGCGAGACGCGCGAACTGGCGGATTTGATCGCCCATACGCGGCGGTTTTCCATTCCCCTGATCGCCATTACCAAGACGCCGCAGAGCACGATGGGCCAGCAGGCTGATCATGTGCTGATCCTGCCGGATGCGCCCGAGGCCTGCGGGATCGGGATGGCGCCCACCACCTCGACCACATGCACGCTTGCGCTGGGTGACGCGCTGGCCGTGGCGATGATGAGGCTGCGTGGCTTCGAGCGGGCAAATTTCCTGGATTTTCATCCTGGCGGCACGCTGGGGGCCAGGCTGTTGCAGGTGCGGGCGGTCATGCACAAGGGCGATGCCCTGCCGGTGGTGCATGAGCACACGCCGATGGGCGAGACCCTGTTGGAGATGACCGCCAAGGGGTTCGGTGTGGCGGCAGTTGTGGAGCGCGGTCTTCTGACCGGAGTGATCACCGATGGCGATCTGCGGCGCAGCCTGGATGGGCTGATGGAGCGCGGTGCGGGTGAGGTGGCCACCCGCGAGCCAAGGACCATCGGACCGGAGGCATTGCTGACTGAGGCGCTGGGCGTGATGAATGACAACAAGATCAGCGCGCTCTTTGTCGTGGGCGAGGATGGCGCGTTGTTGGGGCTTGTGCATATCCACGACGCATTGCGCGCCGGAGTGGCCTGAGCGCCTGTTTCCCGAATGAGTGGCTGCGCCACGCCGGATTTTTTCAGGCGAGGGGACGCTGTCCCCTCGGTACGCGTTTTCTGCGAATACGCATACCTCACCCCCGGGATATTTTTGGCCAGAAGAAGAAACGGATCTGCCGGAGCCCGGCGCAGAAAAAAGGCGGTGATGCCGGGGGAGGAGTGGCATCACCGCCTGAAGACGTCAGGTTCGAGGGAGGACGAACCTTCGGTTTGGTGTTTGCACCTCAGGGAGGCGCTGTCGTCGGCACCGGGGGATTGGGAGGAGAACCCCTGTGTCGGCTGGCAGGAAACCGGGTATCCCGGTCCCTGATTCGGGTGTCAGCCGTAGACCGCGCGTGCGGCGGCGGCTGCGATTTCGCTGCGATGCAGGCCAAGGTCGGCCAGGGCGCGGTTGCTGAGCGCGGAGAGTTCCTTGCGCGTGCGGGTGTAGTCGCGCCACAGTTGCACCTTGTGCAGGAGGGCGGCGACCAGGCCGGAATCGGCCGAATTGGTGATGGCGCGCCCGCGGATGGTGTCGGTTGCGAATGCCATTGGTGTTTTCCTTTGCTTGACCCGATGAGCGGGTCCGTTCGTCTCGTGTTCTGTCTCGTGGTCTCTACATAGTGAAATGCTGCACTTGCACAACACCCGGCGTCTGCAATGCTGGCATGCAGCAATTGCATAAGTAATGCTGCCATATTTTCGCCTTGTTTTCGGGGGCTTTCGCGGCATCCGGCCTTGTCCCTGACGGGAAACCTGCCATCTATGCAGCAAGGTACAAGGGAGGCTGTGATGGGCATTACGCGGCAGGACATCGAGGCGGAGCTGGCACGGATCGATCTGCCGGATGGCGGCAACCTGGTGTCACGCGATATGGTTCGGGCGCTGAGCATCGAGGGTGCGCGCGTGAGATTCGTGATCGAGGCGCCCGATCCGGAGACCGCCCGGCAGATGGAGACGCTGCGGCTCACTGCCGAAAAGCTGGTTGAGGCGCTGGAGGGCGTCGAGCAGGTTTCGGTGGCTCTTACGGCACATGCGCCGGCCAAGGGGGCGGCAAGCGGCGCGCCGCCCAGCCTCAAGATCGGGGGTCATCCCAAGCCGCAGGAAAGTTCGCTCAAACCCGCAAGCGTCAGGTCGATCCTGGCCGTGGGATCGGGAAAGGGCGGGGTGGGCAAATCCACAGTGTCCTCGAACCTTGCCGTGGCTTTGGCGAAGGCGGGCAAGCGGGTGGGTCTGCTGGATGCGGACATTTATGGCCCGAGCCAGCCGCGCATGATGGGCGTATCGCAGCGCCCGGCCAGCCCTGACGGCAAGATCATCGAGCCATTGCGGGCGCATGGGGTCACGATGATGTCGATCGGGCTGATGCTGGACCCCGACAAGGCGGTCGTCTGGCGCGGGCCGATGCTGATGGGGGCGCTGCAGCAGATGATTTCCCAGGTGCGGTGGGGAGACCTTGACGTCCTGATCGTGGACCTGCCGCCCGGCACCGGCGACGTGCAGCTGACGCTGTGCCAGAAGGCCGAACCCACCGGGGCCATCATCGTGTCGACCCCGCAGGACGTGGCGCTTTTGGACGCGCGCAAGGCGATGGACATGTTCCGCACGCTCAAGACGCCGATCCTGGGCCTGATCGAGAACATGTCGGTCTTTCACTGTCCCAACTGCGGGCATGAGGCGCATATCTTTGGCCATGGCGGCGTCCGGGCCGAGGCCGAGAAGCTGGGCCTGCCCTTCCTCGGCGCGTTGCCCATCGACCTGGAGACCCGCGTGGCCAGCGACAGCGGAACGCCGGTGGCCGCGGGCGAGGGATCGGTGGCCGAGGCCTATGCCGCGCTTGCGGACCGGCTGATCCGTGGCGGGATCGTCTGAACGAGTGAACCAGGGGCGGGTTTGGGGCGTAGTACCGGATAAAGGAGGCCCTGATGACCATTGCCATTCTCTATGCCGTGACCTTTGCCGTGTTCCTGGGGCTGGATATTCTCGGGCTGAGCTACATCGTCAAACCGGTTTTCGAGCGTCACATCGGCGGGATGCTGCTGGACAGCCCGCGCCTGGGGCCGGCGGTGCTGTTCTATGCGTTCTACATCGGATGTGTTCTGTGGTTCGTGAGCTGGCCAGCGCTGGCCCAGGAAAAATCGCTTTTGTGGGTGTTCGGGACGGCGGCTCTGATCGGGGCGTTTGGCTATGGCACTTACGAGTTCACCAACCTCGCCACGCTCAGGGGCTGGTCCTGGAGCATGGTGGCGGTCGATCTGAGCTGGGGCATGGCGCTGACGGCCACATCCACGACGATCGGCGTGGCCGTGACACGGTGGGTCGGGTGATCCTCTGGGCGGTTCTGCTGCTGGTTGCGGTATGGCTTTGTGCCTATGCCGGGCTGAAACGATCCGCGTTCTACCGCTTTTACGCGGTGGCCGTGATCGTGGTGCCGGCGATGTTGGCAGCGGGGGTGCATGGCCTGGGAATCGCCGGAGCCGTGGCGTCACCTGTGGCCGTCTTCGTGTCGGGGCTGTTTGTGGCCGGGCTGGCCTATCCGATCAGCCATTGGCGGCTGAAGCTCGAGCGTTAACCGCCCTCTGCCCGTTCCACGGCCACGATGCCGAGTTGGCGCGCCGCCGCAAGCGAGAGGATGCCACTGTCGAGCCCCTCCGGTGCCTGGTAGCGGCGCACGGCGGCACGGGTGCGGGCGTCCATCTCGCCTGTGATCGGGCCGCGATAGTGGCCCCGCGCCGTGAGTGCCCTTTGCAGGGTCGAGACGAACTCGGGCGTGAGATCTGCCGCGCAGGGCGTTTCGAACCAGGTGACGCGGCGCTCCTTCACGATGGCCTGACGGGTCTCGGTCTTGTAGACGGCCGGGGCCACGACGGTTCCGTCATCCAGCACTTCGGCGGGTTGCAGCAGGATCTGTTCGGTCACTGTCTCGATCACTGCGGGTGTCACCACCTTGCCCCAGCAGGTGCCCGGTTTCGCCCCCGGGGGGGCCTCGGCGAGAGTCTGCACCACATCCGGTTCGCCCATTTCGGGCAGGGCGGCCGTGCAGGCCGCCAGACCGAATGCGGTCAGCAGGAGCAAATTCAGCGGTCGGATCATCTGCGCGTTTGGCCTCGGGGGCGTTTGTTTTCGGGCGACCTTAGGGTCATTTGCACGATTTCCAAAACAAGAAGCGCGGAGTTTCGCGCAATCCGGCCCCTGTGTGGGGCTTTTGCATCCCGGGCCGGACCCTGAGCCCCATCCTCTACGGCACATCCGGCGCAAGCAACGCATCGAGCAGGGGCGAGATGTCCTCGATCTCTTCGGCGATCACATGCACCACCCCCGAGCCCCGCTGAAGCCGCCCGGTGACCCGCAAGAGCCGCCCGGCGATCACGGCCCTGCGGAACCGCTCGTAAAGCTTGCGCCAGACGACGATGTTCACCACGCCGGTTTCGTCCTCGAGCGTGAGGAAAATGACCCCCTTGGCCGTGCCGGGCCGCTGGCGGAGAATCACCAGCCCGGCCACGGTGATGCGCGCGCCCTCGGGCGGCTCGTTCAGCCGGGCGGCGACCAGGGCCGAAGGCGGGCGCGGCCAGGGCGCAGGGGCGGAGAGTCGCGAGGCGTGCTGCATGAGAACAAACATAGAACAAGCGTGTTTTGTCGCAACTCTTTTCCTTTTGAGTCGCAAAAGAGGCTGGCAAGCCCCATCTGCCCTCGGTAGGAACCTCGGAGAATCAGGATGGGAGCCCGCGAAACATGGCGAAAATCACCTATATCGAGCATAACGGCACCGAGCATGTGGTCGAAGTGGCCAATGGCCTGACCGTCATGGAAGGCGCGCGCGACAACAACATCCCCGGCATCGAGGCCGATTGCGGCGGGGCCTGCGCCTGCTCCACCTGCCATGTCTATATTCATCCCGACTGGGTCGAAAAACTGCCCGCCAAGGATGACATGGAAGAGGACATGCTGGATTTCGCCTTCGAGCCCGATCCCACCCGTTCGCGCCTGACCTGCCAGGTCAAGGTGACCGATGCGCTGGATGGACTCGTGGTGCAGATGCCCGAAAAGCAGATCTGATGCGCAAGGGGGCGCCGCGTCCCTCGTGGTGCGTGCGGCTCTGTCATGCCCGCGGCGCGTGGCTGATGGTGTGCCTGGGGTTGGCGTTGCCGGTCTCGGGGCAGATGGGGCGGGCCGACCCGGCGACGGTCTGTGTCGAGGGCGACGGCCCCCACATCCGGTCCGTCTGCCTCGTGGATGTCCCCGGCGCGCCGGCCTATGGCCATGCCGTGTTGGGTGCCACGCCTGAATGGGACCTGCTGCGGGTGACCTGGGGCTCTGATGGGCGGGTTTCGGAGTTTCGCCAGGACGCGCATGTCTTTGAGGACATCGCCCCAAGGGTAGTTGATCTTGACGGCGATGGCCGGCCCGAGATCATTGTCGTGCAATCCAGCTTCTCCCAAGGTGCGCGGCTTGTCGTCCTGCGCACCACGGACGGCCTGAGTGCCACCGCCACGCCTTACATCGGCCAGCGCAATCGCTGGCTCGCCCCCATCGGGGCCGCTGACCTGGACGGAGACGGCAATGCCGAGATCGCCTATATCGACCGTCCGCATCTGGCCAAGCAGCTGCGAATCTGGCGTTTTGCGGATGGCGCACTGAACCCCGTGGCGGATTTGGACGGGTTGACCAATCACCGGATCGGCTGGGATTTCATTGCGGGCGGCGTCCGGACATGTGGAACCCGTCCAGAGCTGACCCTTGCCAGCGCGGACTGGACCCGTGTGGTCGCGGCGTCGTTGACCAATGGGCAGATCGCAACCCGTGACCTTGGCCCCTATCGCGGCCCGCCAAGCCTGACCGAAGCGCAGACCTGTCCCTGAAGCGTTTCGCGCAGAGCAGCGAAACGGCTACATCTTTTGCGTGTTCCGCCCTGACCGGGAGTCGCCGGTTCAAACCACAACTCTTTGGGCCAAAGCGTGGCGATACTGTCGACAATGTGGTTCCTTACATTCGCCTGATTTATTCGCTAAAGTTGTATGGAACGCACGGATTTTGAACGACGCTTCCAGGTGGCTGTGACTGGAGACTTGTCATGTTGTATCTCTTGCTGGCCGCTTTGGGCCTCACCCTCGCCGGAACGGTTTTTTTCCGGGGATGACAGCGACCCCCCCCTGCCGATAGCGACGACACGCCCGATACGCCCGAAGAACCGCCCGATGAAGGGCCGGGAATCGTCGATATCGCCTTTGGTGATGAGACGCTGATGGGCGCGGAAGCCGCGGATCAGCTGGGCACGATCCCGGAGAACGACCCCGATCCCTCGCGGGTTTATGTGGCTCCGACGGTTCTGGGGGCGGGTGGCGACGACCACATCTATGTACCAGCGGCATCGCCGACGGCGGCGAGGGGAATGACACGATCGAGGCCTTCTACAATCTCGCGCAAGAGCGCTCGGGTGGCCAGGTCGATCTTCGCGGCGGTGCCGGTGATGATCTGATCACACTCGACATTGCGGGTTTCGATCTGGAGGAGTCGCAACTGGTGGATGGCGGTGAGGGCGACGACACCGTTTTGGTAGGCAGTGTCGAGGGCCCTCTCGAGATCACGCTTGGCGAAGGTGTGGACACCCTGCCGGTGCCGCAATCGACAAACGGGGTTGGCGGGCTGTCGGAAGATCACCGTCTCAAGGATTTCAACCTGGCAGAGGACAGGGTGGAGTTTCGCACGGATAGTTTCCCCACCGGGGTCACCATCACCGGAGTGGATGTATCGGCCGAAGCAGTTGATGGCGAAGACGCGTCGCTCGTGACTTCCGACGGCGCCCGGTCCGGCACCGACATGCATACGGCCATTTCCGAAGGGCTGTCGCCCGAGGATGCCGACGACATCGCGGTCGGCATCCTGCCGCCGTTCGAGACCCCGCCGGACACTGGCGAGGTCATTGCACCGACGCTGGATGGCACCGATCTTGTCTTCGACATCACGACAGGTGATTTCTTGCTGCCCGACCCCAATACCAACCTGTCGAACACAGATGCCCGTCCAGGTGGCGAGGTTAACCCGCTTTCCGGGATAGAACGCGTCGTGCTCAACGTGGACGACGACATCGAAGGCGACATCTATGCCGAGGTCGTGACACAATACCGTTCCTCGGATGATGCCGGAACCGAAGTGACGATCTCCCACTATCTCAACATCGTCCAGGGGCCGGGTGACCTGGAAAGTCCGGGGATCACGGCAGACCAGCGGGCCGGTGACGACAGTCTCTATCTGACGCGAGGCCCGCAAGTTGGCACCACGGAATTCAGAGCGTATCTCAACCCGTTCAAGTTGGTCGGCCGCCTCTATCTCGGCGCGGAATATGACGATTTCTTCGAACCTGACGAATCCTACAGCTCGGTCAACCAGGTCGAGGTGATCATCAACCGCCTCTGAGGTCCCGCAGGTTCATCTTTCCAAAAATACTCCGGGGGTGCGGGGGCAGAGCCCCCGCCCTGATCGGATGGCGAAGCCATTCGAAACCCCGCGCGTCTCAGAGCGCCCGCCAGCCGATGTCGCGTCGATAGAACCCGCCGGGCCAGTCGATCCGGTCCACCATCCCGTAGGCCCGGTCGCGCGCCTCCTGCAACGTGTCGCCCCGCGCCGTGACGTTCAGAACGCGGCCGCCCGTGGCCACGATCCTGCCACCCTGCAGCCCTGTACCGGCGTGAAAAACCATGTGAGAGCTGTCCTCGGCGCAGCTTTCAAGCCCGCCGATCGCCGTGCCTTTCTCGTAATTTCCGGGATAGCCCAGCGCCGCCATCACCACGGTCAGGGCATGATCCTCGGCCCAGGTCACGCTCATCACACCCAGACGCCCTTCGGCTGCGGCCTGCATCAGGTCCATGGCCTGCGCCCCAAGCCGCATCATCAGGACCTGACACTCGGGATCGCCGAACCGCACGTTGTATTCCACCAGCCGCGGCGCGCCGTCCCTGATCATCAGGCCTGCATAGAGAACGCCCTGAAAGGGCATCCCGCGCCGGGCCATTTCGGCCATGGTGGGGCGGATGATTTCGTCCATGGCGCGGGCCTCGACCGCGGCCGACAGAACGGGGGCGGGCGAGTAGGCCCCCATGCCGCCGGTATTGAGCCCGGTGTCGCCCTCGCCCACGCGCTTGTGGTCCTGGGCCGTGCCGATGGACAGGATGTCCGTGCCGTCGCAGAGCACGAAGAGCGAGGCTTCTTCGCCCTCCATGAACTCCTCGATCACCACTTCGGCCCCGGCCCCGCCAAAGGCCCCGCCGAACATGTCGTCGATGGCAGCGAGCGCCTCAACCTCGGTCATGGCGATGATCACGCCCTTGCCCGCGGCCAGCCCGTCGGCCTTGACAACGCAGGGCGCACCAGTCCGGGTGACATAGGCGCGGGCCGCGTCGGCATCGGTGAAATGGCCATAGCCCGCAGTGGGGGCATTGGCGGCGTCGCAGATTTCCTTGGTAAAGCTCTTGGAGGCCTCCAGCCGTGCCGCCCCTTCGGAGGGGCCGAAAGTCAGGATACCAGCCTCGCGCAACCGGTCCGCCACGCCGACGGCCAGCGGTGCCTCGGGGCCGACGATGACAAAATCGATGCTTTCCTCCTCGGCGAAGGTCACGACCGCGCCGCCATCCATGATGTCGAGGCCGGCGCATTCCGCGATCTGTGCGATACCCGCATTGCCCGGAGCCACAATCAGGCGGTCGCATTTGGGATTTTGCAGTACCGCCCAGGCGAGGCTGTGCTCGCGCCCGCCGCTGCCGAGAATGAGGATGTTCATTGGGGGCTCTCCTGCTTGGCCTTCTGTTGCCCGCGTTCTAAGGTGCGCGCACGTTCCAGACAACCCGACAAGGCGTCTCATGTCCGACCTCATCGACGACCCCCGCCCCGGCAACAACGCGCCCGAATTCACCGTTGCGGAAATCGCCGGGCGGGTGAAGAAGCTGATCGAGGGCGAGCTGGGCTGGGTTCGGGTCCGCGGCGAGGTGGGCCGCGTGGTGCTGGCGCGCTCGGGCCATCTCTATTTCGACCTCAAGGATGATCGCAACGTCCTGTCCTGCATGACGTGGAAAGGACAGGTGCCCGGCATCGGCGTCATGCCCGAGGAGGGGATGGAGGTCGTCGCCGAGGGGCGCATGACCGCCTCGGGGTTCCAGTCCAAGTTTTCGCTCAACGCACAGCACGTGGCCGTGGCGGGTGAGGGCGCGCTCATGGCGCTCCTGGAAAAACGCAAGAAGGCGCTGGCCGCCGAGGGGCTGTTTGATGACGCCCGCAAGAGGCCGCTGCCCTACCTGCCCGAGATCATCGGTGTCGTGACCTCGCTGCAGGGTGTGGTGATCCGCGACATCCTGCACCGGTTGCGGGACCGGTTCCCGCGCAAGGTGCTGGTCTGGCCCGTGGCCGTGCAGGGCGAGAAATGCGCCCCAGAGGTGGCAAAGGCCATCGAAGGCTTCAACGCGCTGAGCCCCGGCGGAGCCTTGCCGCGGCCCGACCTGATCATCGTGGCGCGCGGCGGCGGATCGATCGAGGATCTCTGGGGTTTCAACGAGGAAATTGTCGCCCGCGCCGCGGCGGCCTCCGACATTCCGCTGATGTCGGCAGTGGGGCACGAGACCGACACGACGCTCATTGACTATGCCTCGGACAAGCGCGCACCGACCCCGACGGCGGCCGCCGAGATGGCCGTTCCTGTTCGGCTGGAACTGCTGGCCTGGGTCGAGGCGCAGGGCGCGCGGCTGAGTGCGGCGCTGAGCGGCGGGGTCGAGCGGCGCGGGCAGAGGCTGCGCGATCTGGCAAGGGCCTTGCCGAGGGCGCGGTCGTTGCTGGACGTGCCGTCCCAGAAGCTCGACGTGGTCGGCGCGCAACTGGACGGCGCCTTGATCAAGGGCGTGCAGAGGCGCAAGGTCGCGCTGTCGGAGGCGAGCGGGGCGTTGCGACCGTCCGCGCTGCGTCAGAAGCTCGCCCATGGTCGGGAGCGAACCGGGGCGCAGGCCAACCGGCTGGCACCGGCACTGGTGCGCGGTGTCCAGCAGCGGCGCGAGCGGCTGGACGGGCTGGCGGCCCGGCTGGGACGCAGTGCGCCGCAGACGGGCCTGCTGCAACGGCGCGAGGCGTTCGACCGGGCGGTGCTGCGACTCAGTGATGTCGGCAGGCGGCAGGTGAATGGCTGGCGTGACGCTGTGCGGGCGCTGGACCGGCTGCGCGAGACGCTGGGCTACAAGGCGACGCTGAACCGGGGCTATGCGGTGATGCGCGGCGATGGTGACGTTGTCACCACGCGCAAGGCCGCGCAGGGCGCCGAGATGCTTGAGGTCGAATTTGCCGATGGCCGGCTCGAACTGGGCGCGGGCAGTGCCAGACCCAGGTCCGCGAAAAAGCCTGCGCCGCCCAAGCCCGAGCAAGGCAGTTTGTTCTGATCATTCGAGGCAAATGCGATCGACCCCGAGACCGGATGACACGCAAAGGCGCGCAATCGTTGGACGGAAACGCCTGTTTCCTTGTTTCCACGCCATGAACGATCCCCGACAAAACCGCGATATTGTCCGGGCCGCGCCCCAGTTGTGCCCGAATTCTCCGTGATACCGGATGCTGAAGCGGCCCACCTGACGTGACCCGATCACGCAGCGCGGCGGTGACGCAACGAGACTGGGTCTCTGGCGTTTTGTGCGATCCCGGGCGGGTTGCGCGATCCGGCGGGGGCGAAATGAAAGAGGTACGAGTCATGGATCGCTTGACCGAAATGGAAGCCTTCGCCACCGTGGTGGACCAGGGTGGATTTACGGACGCAGCCCGCAAGATGGGGATTTCGAAATCCGCCGTTTCCAAGCATGTGTCGTCGCTTGAGGCCCGTTTGGGTGCGCGCCTTCTGAACCGGACAACCCGCCGGGTGAGCCCGACAGAGATCGGTCTGGCCTATTACGACCGCGCCTTGCGGGTGCTCAATGATGCCGGCGAGGCCGATGCGCTGGTCAGTTCGATGCAGAGTGATCCCTCGGGTCTGTTGCGGATTTCGGTGGCGACGGATTTCGGTGTGAACCACCTGAGCCCGGTGCTGGGCAATTTTCTCGAGGAGTTCCCGGAAATCACCGTGAATATGGTGTTGAACAACCGCTATGTGGAGCTGATCAGCGAAGGGTTTGACATGGCCATTCGCATCGGAGAGCTGGAGGACAGCACCCTGCGCGCCCGCAAGCTGACAGAGACCACAAAGCGCATGATCGCGAGCCCCGGCTACCTGCAAAAGCATGGCCGCCCGATGAAGATCGACGATCTCAACGAACACAAGCTCCTGCACTACTCCAGCCAGTCGGGCGGGTCGGTGTGGAAGCTGACCGCACCGTCGGGCGAGAAGCGCCAGGTGCGCACCGCAGGCGGGCTTTCGGTGAATGACGGGCAGTCGCTGCTCAACGCCGCGATCTCGGGCCTGGGAATCGCCTATCTGCCGAGCTTTCTATACGCCGAGGCCATGGCCGAAGGTCTGGTCGAGGATGTGATCCCCGATCTGCCGATGGAAACCCAGGGCATCTATGCGGTCTATCCGCCCGGACGTTTCACGCAGCCCAAGGTGCGCGCCTTCATCGATTTCCTGGTGCATGTGTTCGCGGACAAGGGCCCGGCCGACTGGTAGCCGAACCCGAAAGATTCCTCCCCGCCTGTGGCAGCAGGCTACCTTGCCCCGGATGCTTCCCCCCCTCGCATCCGGGGCTTTTTCTTTTAAGGGACGCGCTGGCGCGCGTGCTGGTTGTCTTGTCGGCGCCTTTCGGGCGTCTCCTCGCGGAGAATGGCACCGCGGTGCAACAGGTCGGGCGGGGGCGATCGTGGCACGACCGGGGCATGGGTATTTTGAACCAGAAAGAAGCAGGTTTGTCGCCCGGTATGCAGGGCGTGTGCACAGGGCGTGTGCGCGGGGTCGGGTTGCCTTGGGAGGCGTTCGGGGCAAATACAGGGGGAACATTCCAATGATCGAAAGGATCCACCTCATGGCCGACCCCGTATTGCTGACCATCAGCGGATCGCTGCGCAAAGGTTCGTATAACCGGATGCTCCTGAAACATGCGGTGGCGGCGTTCGGGTCGGCCGACGTGAATGAGGCGGACATCGACATCCCGCTCTATAACGGTGATGACGAGGATCGGGACGGGCTGCCGCCTGCCGCCCGGGTGCTGGTGGATCAGATCAAGCGCGCCGATGCGATCGTGATTGCGAGCCCCGAGTACAACAAGGGGATCAGCGGCGCGCTGAAGAACGCCATCGACTGGGTCAGCCGGGTGCCGGGCGGTGTGCTGAAGGGCAAACCGGTCGTCGTGATGAGTGCGGCCGCCGGGCGTACCGGGGGCGAGACGCAGATGTTCGCAACGATGAGCCTGTTGCTGCAACTTCAGGCGCAGATCATCGCGGGGCCCGCCGTGCTGATCGCGGCGGCGCATGACGAGTTCGGTGCCGATGGCGGGCTCGCCAACGAGGTGTATCAGAAGGCGATTTCTGCGCGGATGGAGGCGCTGCGCGCGGCTGTCACCTGAACCGGTTGGCGTCGTAGGGCGCAAGATCGGTGTTGGGGCGGCGGCCCGAGATGAGGTCCGCCACCCAGCGCCCGGTGATGGGGCCGCCTGTCAGGCCGATATGCTGGTGGCCGAAGGCGGCATGAACGCCCGTGCTGCCGATCTCGCCCACGAGCGGCAGGCTGTCGGGCGTGGACGGGCGGAAGCCCATCCATTCCTCGGCCTCGTCATAGGTGAGGTTCGGGAACGCACGGTCGATATGGCTCTGGA
>FYBJ01001573.1_pt1 | contig 13386 bp, 11 predicted proteins | sample 1134611 | NCBI WGS metagenome assembly FYBJ01 (sample SAMEA104116008, study PRJEB20421) | marine metagenome | isolation source: marine | reverse complement strand
GATGTGCGCTGGGCGTCGTGCAACATCTTTTCCACGCAGGACCACGCGGCGGCGGCAATCGCGGCATCGGGCGTGCCGGTGTTTGCGATCAAGGGCGAAACGCTGGAGGAATACTGGGACTATGCCGACCGCATCTTCATGTTCGAGGAGGGCGGTTGCAACATGATCCTGGACGATGGCGGCGATGCCACGCTGTATATCCTTCTGGGTGCGCGGGTCGAGGAAGGCGAGACCGACATTATCGAGAACCCGCAGTCGGAAGAAGAGGTTGCGTTGTTCGCGCAGATCAAGAAGCGCCTGGCGGCAAGCCCGGGCTGGTTCGTGAAACAGCGCCACATGATCCAGGGCGTCACCGAGGAAACCACCACCGGTGTACATCGCCTGTACCAGATGATGGAAAAGGGCCATTTGCCATTTCCGGCGATCAATGTGAACGATTCTGTCACCAAGTCGAAATTCGACAACAAATACGGCTGTAAAGAGAGCCTTGTGGACGGTATCCGCCGCGCCACGGATACGATGATGGCCGGCAAGGTCGCCGTGGTCTGCGGCTATGGCGACGTGGGCAAGGGCTCGGCCGCCAGCCTGCGTGGCGCGGGTGCGCGGGTGAAAGTGACCGAGGTTGACCCGATCTGCGCGCTTCAGGCGGCGATGGACGGGTTCGAGGTGACGACGCTGGAGAACGAGGTTGCAACGGCGGACATCTTCATCACCACCACCGGCAACAAGGACGTGATCCGCATCGAGCATATGCGCGAGATGAAGGATATGGCGATTGTCGGCAATATCGGCCATTTCGACAATGAAATTCAGGTGGCGAACCTGAAGAACCACAAATGGACCAACATCAAGGAACAGGTGGACATGATCGAAATGCCTTCGGGCAACCGCATGATCCTGTTGTCCGAAGGGCGGTTGCTGAATTTGGGCAATGCCACCGGGCATCCGTCGTTTGTGATGTCGGCCAGCTTTACCAACCAGGTGCTGGCGCAGATCGAGCTTTTCACCAAGGGTGATCAGTACAAGAACGAAGTCTATATCCTGCCCAAACATCTGGATGAAAAGGTGGCGCGGCTGCATCTGGACAAGATCGGCGCCAAGCTGACCCGGTTGCAGCAGGAGCAGGCGGATTACATCGGCGTGTCGGTGGATGGACCGTTCAAGCCGGAACATTACCGGTATTGATCCCGGAGCGATCACGTTGAACCAACAGGAAGGCCAGCGATTTCATTGCTGGCCTTTCGCATTTCAGAAAAGACGCAATGTCGGCTGTCCCGGCGTAACCCGTGGAATATCGACGCGGCGGGGAACCCGGGCCGTGTTTTCCCTTTGTGAAGCGCCAGGAGTTGTCTAACCTGCCCGCGAGCCCGGTTGGATCAGGCATTGGCACGGGCGACAAATGTTGCAAGGGAGACTACTTATGGGCAAACGCGACGATCTGATCGCCAAATATGCGGATGATCTGAAAAACAAATGCGGGATGGACCCGGACATGGACCTGTTGACCAAGGTGACGATTGGCTGCGGTCCGGCGATCTATAACGATGATGCATCCACAGTGGCCGCCACGCAGGAAGGCGAGCTGGAAACCGTCAGGACCAATTTTCTGATCAAGAAACTGGGGCTGAGCGACGGGCCGGAGCTTATGGAGGCGATCAACGCGGTGATCGAGACCTACGGCAGATCCGAGCGCAACAAGTATCGCGCGGTTGTCTATTACATGCTGACCAAGCATTTCGGCAAGGAAGCGGTTTACGGCTGAGCCGGACCGGTATCCAGGACGAAAGCGCCCGGCGATGTGTCGGGCGTTTTGCTTTTCCGGGCGGGTTCGGGCGTGGTTTAATCACATTGTAAACACTTGAGATTTGCCGGAATCGCAAAGCTTGGATATGGTGATTGCATCGGGCCAGGATGGCCGGACCCTGAAACAGGTTTCACGTGTGGTGAGTAGGGAGCACGTGGGGTACGGGGGTGCCGGTATTCCAATGGCACCCCCGTCTTTGTCTTGGGGGTTCACGGCTTACAAAAGCGTCAGCACCAGGCCCATCAGGGTACAGCCGATCACGGTGTAGCCCCCATCAATCAGCATCAATATTCGGCTGCGTCCGGCAAAGGCGTAATTTGTGACAAGCCAAGGAGCGGCAAGAAAAAGGCCAATCCCAAGACCCCCGATCAAACCGCCACCAACCGTATCGATCCCTGACAGGGCAAAGACATGGCGCATCATGCCCGCGACAAGAAGCGCGCACAGGAACGCTATGATGTAGGGCATGGCGCCGGCGGTATTGACCGGGCGCCCGTCTTCGTCGGCCTTGACCCCGGCGGCCTGCATCCAGGGCTGGGCCAGGGCCATGTACCAGATGGCGCCGAAGATATACGAGGCCAAGGCGGCCGCGACGACAATCAGAAATTCCATGTGAGTCCCCTGTTTCGCAGTGCTGTGAACAGAGTATGCCCGAATTTCTAACCTTGCACACCGCCCATGGTGCAGATCGCGGCCCATTCATCGGCGCTGACCGGCTGAACGGAAAGGCGCGAGTTTTTCACCAGCACCATTTCGGACAGACGCGGATCGGCCTTGATCATGTCGAGAGTCACGGGGGTGGCGAGCGATTGCACGTCCTTGATATCCACGCAATCCCAGCGGGTGTCTGTGGTGGTGCTGTCGGGGTGGGATTCGGCAATGATTTCAACGATGCCGACCACCGCCTTTTCCTTTTGGCTGTGATAGAAGAAGCCCCGGTCGCCGACCGACATATCGCGCATGAAATTGCGGGCCTGGTAATTGCGCACGCCGTCCCATTCCTCGCCCGCGTCCCCCCTGGCGATCTGGTCCTGCCAGCCCCAGGTTGACGGTTCGGATTTGAAGAGCCAGTAGCGCATCAGCCCAGAACCTTGTTCCAGGCGGTCAGTTCGACAGAGGCAAACAGGTTGGCGGCCTTGTAGGGATCATTGGCGGCCCAGGCCCTGGCTTCGGCCATGTCGGCGACATTCAGGATGATCAGCGAGCCGCACATGTTGCCGTCGTTATCCAGGAAAGGACCGGCCATTTCGACCGTGTCGCCGCTGGACTTGAGATAGGCGACATGGGCGTCGCGGTTGGCCTTGCGGATGTCGAGCGCGCCGGGTTTGTCCTTGGCGATTAGGGCGATACGCATGGGTTATTCCTCTTTCAGGGGGCGGGACAAAAGGGTGGTGATGGCGTCGGTCACGCGGACCGCGCCGGTTGAAAGCTGATGGACCATTTCGCAGATTGGCATGTCGATGCCGATCCGGTCGCACAGGCGGGTGACGGCCTCGGCGGTTTTGGCGCCCTCGACGGTGATCGCCGGGTCAAAGGATTCCCGGCGGCCCAGTGACAAGCCAAAGTTGTAGTTGCGCGATTGGTCCGACATGCAGGTGAGCGCCAGATCGCCCATACCCGAAAGGCCCGCGAGCGTTTCGGGGCGGGCACCAAGATGGATGGCAAGGCGGGTCATTTCGGCAAAGCCACGCGTCATGAGCGCGGCGCGCGCGCTGTCGCCCATGCCCTGGCCGATACAGGCCCCGCAGGCGATGGCGATGACGTTTTTCAGCGCGCCGCCCAGTTCCGCGCCGACCACATCGGTGCTGCGATAAAGCCGCAGCGTGGGGGTAGACAGCCGATGTTGCAGCGCCCTGCCGGCGGTGTCGTCAGCGCAGGCGAGCGTCAGTGCCGTGGGCAGGCCACGCGCGATGTCGGCGGCAAAGCTGGGACCGGTGAGGATTGCCGCAACTGCCTGCGGCTTGAGGCGTTGCAGAACTTCAGCCGGGCCGGTGAGCGATGTCAGATCGATCCCCTTGCAGCAGGCCACCAGCGCCGTGCCCGACAACGGCGCGCCGATCGACGACAGCAGCGGCGCGAGGCTTTGCATCGGGACCGCCAGAAGCAGGGTGTCGGCAGAGGCAGCGTCTTCGAGTTGCGGTGTAACAGAGACTGAATCCGGCAATGTCACTCCCGGCAACCGGGGGCTTTGACCAGAGGATTTCAGGGCGGTGACATCGCGCGCCCAAAGCGTGATGTCGGCACCGCCGCGCGCCATGGAAATCGCCAGCGCGGTGCCGAAAGCACCGCCACCAAGGATGGAAATGCTCATGCCTTGGCTCCTTTCCTGCCGCTGCCCAGCAACGCTGGCGCGGTTTTATCGAGCGGCCAGCGCGGGCGGGCAGAGAGGGTCATATCATCGCGCGCGCCGCCGCGGACGCGTTCCAGCCCGGCATAGGCGATCATCGCGGCGTTGTCGGTGCACAGGTGCAGTGGGGGAGCGGTGAATCTTGTGCCGGATTCGGCGCAAACAGTCTCTAACCTTGCCCGAATCGCCGAATTGGCCGCGACACCACCGGCCACGGCCAACACCGGCTGGTCCGGGGCATGCTCCAGGTACATGGCCAGGGCACGCCGGGTTTTTTCGGCCAGAACATCCACCACGGCCGCCTGGAAGGACGCGCACAGATCGGCGCGATCCTGCACCGTCAGCCCGCCCTTGTCGGCAAGGATGGCATCGCGGGCGCGCAGAAGGGCGGTTTTCAGACCGGAAAACGACATGTCGCATCCGGGACGGTCCAGAAGCGGGCGTGGAAAACGGAAGCGTGTGCAATCGCCATTTGCCGCCTCGGCCTGAACCGACGGTCCGCCGGGCTGGGGCAGGCCCAGCAGGCGGGCGGTCTTGTCAAACGCCTCGCCCGGCGCATCGTCGATCGTGCCGCCCAGCCGGGTAAAGGTTTCGGGGCCATGCGCGATCAGGAACTGGCAATGCCCGCCCGACACCAGCAACATCAGGTAGGGAAAGGCAACCTGATCGGTCAGGCGCGGCGTCAGCGCGTGACCGGCAAGGTGATTGACCCCGACCAGCGGCAGGTCCAGCGCGGAGGCCAGCCCCTTGGCGCACATCACACCCGACAGGACGCCGCCAATCAGCCGCCCAGGCCCCGCGGTCACGGCCACTGCATCCACCTGGCCCAGCGCGAGCCCGGCCCCTCCCAGGGCTTCGGTCACACAGATGTCAAGCTTTTCGGCATGTGCGCGGGCGGCGATCTCGGGGACCACGCCGCCAAAGGCGTCATGCAGCGTGCCCTGACCATGCACGACCGAAGACAGGACATGCGCGCCGTCACGATCCACGCGCACCAGTGCCGCGGCGGTATCGTCGCAGCTGCTTTCGATGCCGAGCAGGGTCAGCGGGGTCATGGGCGTTTCCGTTGCGATGTCGCTTTCAGGCAGGTAACACCGGGGACAGTCTCAAACAACCGCCGAGGAGCCGGATGCCCCCCAGCCTGCTGATCACGCGCCCCCTCTATATTGTTGACACGTCCTTCCGGCGCGGCAGAGGAGTTCGCCCGGCAACTGGCGGATGCCGGTGTGCAGGGGCCTGTCGTTATATCGCCGCTGTTGCAGATTGAAACGCTGGTGGCGCCGGACATGGCGGGTGCCGCGGGCGTGATATTCACCTCGCAGAACGGGGTTGCGGCGGTTCCGGGGCGCGACCTGCCGGCATGGTGTGTGGGGGATGCCACCGCGCGGGCGGCAACGGACCGGGGGTGGCGCGCGGTTTCGGCGGGTGGGGACGCGGAGGCGCTGTACCGGCGGGTTTTGGCCGACGCGCCAGAAGGGCCGTTATGGCATCTGCGGGGCGAGCACGCGCGCGGTGATCTGGCCGCCCGGCTGAACAGTTCCGGTATCACGGTGCAGGAGGCCGTGGTCTATCGCCAGCGCGCCTGTGCGCTGAATGCGGCGGCAAAACACCTGCTTTCCGGACACGATCCGGTGATTATTCCCCTTTTCTCGCCGCGCACGGCCCGGCAGCTTGTGTCGCAGGCCCCGTTTGCGGCGGCGGTTCTGGTGGCCGCGATCAGCCCGGCGGTGGCGGCGGAGGTGGTCAATCTGGATTGCCGGGCGCGGATCGTGGCGGCACGGCCCGAGGCGGATGCCATGATAGAAGCGACACGGGGACTGTTCGACGCAGCGTGCCGCATTGAGGACCGGGGGAAGCTCGCCTAAGCTGTTCTCAACAGTATTGTTTCAGACCGGATTCGAAAGGGTGACAGGTGGGTAGATCTGACAAGACCGACAAACCGGCAGAAGAGCAGAGTGCGGTGGAAGCGCCGAAAGTTGACGAAATCCACGACGCTGTGATTGTAGAGGACAGCGACCACAAGGACTTTGGCGGCGATGACGGCGTGAGTGCGCCGGTGGAGATGAACGAGCCCGAGAGCGACTCTGATGCGCAGGAGAGCGATTCAGAGGCTGAATCGGACGCTCAGTCGGTTGAATCGGGCGCTGAGGTGGCGGAAGAGATTTCTGAGCCTGAGCCTGAGCCTGAGCCTGAGCCTGAGCCTGAGCCTGAGCCTGAGCCTGAGCCTGAGCCTGAGCCTGAGCCTGAGCCTGAGCCTGAGCCTGAGCCTGAGCCTGAGCCTGTTGCCCGGACTAGTGACGCACCGCGCAAGAATGGCGTACTGCCCCTGGTGTTTGGCGGGGTGATTGCCGGCGCGATCGGTTTCGGCGCGGCCTTTTATCTGGGCGGCCAGATGGGCCGTGGGGCGGAAACCGAGGCGGCACTGGCCACGTTGCGCCAGCAGATCGCAGAGCAGACCGCGCTTGCGGCCAGTCTGCAATCCAAGCAGTCGGAGATCGCGCAGACGGCCAGTCGCGCACAGGAAGGGCTGGCGGAGATCGGGCCGCTGGCGGACGGGCTGGCCGCGCAGGCACAGCGGATCGAGGCGCTGGACAACCGGGTGGCGGCGTTTGAATCGCGCCTGACCGATATCGAGAAGCGCCCGCTGAACGAGGGCCTGTCGGCGGCGGCGATTGCTGCCTATGAGCGGGAAGTTGAGGATCTGAAAGATCTTGTTGCGGCACAAAAGGCCGAAGCGGCGGATTTGCGCGATACGGCGCAGATTTCGGCGCAGGCCGCGCTGGCGCGCTCGGCGGTGACGCGGATCGTGGCGGCGCTGGACAATGGCGCACCCTATCGGGGCGCGATCGTGGATTACGGCTCGGCCACCGGGAAACCGGTGCCCGGCGTGTTGGAAGAAAACGCCGATGGCGGCGTGGCTACGCTGGCGGCGCTGCTGGACGCCTATCCCGGCTATGCCCGCGCGGCGCTGGTGCTGGCGCGCGACGAAAAGGTGGATTCGCAGGAGGGCAGCAAGCTGGGCAATTTCCTGAAGACCCAGTTGGGCGCGCGGTCGGTCGAGCCGAAGGCGGGTGGCGACACGGATGCCATTCTGAGCCGGGTCGAGGCGGCGCTGCGCGCAGGCAGGCTGGCCGATGGGCTGGCCGAACTGGATACATTGGCCGAGGGGCCGAAATCTGTCATGTCGGACTGGCGAATGCTGGCCGATACGCGACTTGCCGCGATGCAGGCCGCCGAAGAACTGGCGCAAAGCCTGAACACGAACTGAAGGTCATTTCATGCTCTGGTCGTTGATTAAGATACTTGTTTTCGTGGCCGCGGTTGCCGGTCTGACCTATGGCTCTGTCTACCTGCTGGAAAGCGACGGTGGGGTCATGATCACGGTCAGCGGGGTGGAATACTCGCTGGGGCCGTTCCAGGCGGCGCTGGCGCTGATTGCGCTGGTCCTGGCGGTGTGGCTGGCGATCAAGCTGTTGGGGTTGTTGGTGGCGGTGCTGAAATTCCTGAACGGGGATGAAACCGCGATCAGCCGCTATTTTGACCGCAACCGCGAGCAGAAAGGGTATCGGGCACTGGCCGAGGGGCTGATGGCGCTGGCCTCGGGCGAGGGGCGGCTGGCGATGGACAAGGCGCGGCGCGCGGAGCGCTATCTGAAAAAGCCGGAACTGACCAACCTGATCACCGCGCAGGCCGCCGAGATGAGCGGTGATGCGCGCAAGGCCGAAGAGGTGTACAAGACCCTTCTCAAGGACGAGAGCACCCGGTTTGTAGGGGTGCGCGGGCTGATGAAGCAGAAGCTGGCCGAGGGCAAGACGGAGGTGGCGCTGAAGCTGGCGGAAACCGCCTTTGCGCTCAAGCCCCGCCACGAAGAGGTGCAGGATATGCTGTTGCGCCTCCAGACCGAGACCAAGGACTGGGCGGGCGCGCGCGGGACGTTGAGCGCCAAGCTGCGCCACGGGGCGTTGCCGCGCGATGTGTACCGGCGGCGCGACGCCGTTCTGGCGCTGGGCGAGGCCGAGGATATTCTGGACGAGAGCAGTTCGATCGAGGCGCGTGAGCGGGCGATCGAGGCGAACCGGCTGTCGCCGGACCTGATTCCGGCAGCGGTGATGGCGGCGCGCGGGTATATCGACCAGGGCAAGCCGCGCAATGCGGCCCGGCTGTTGAAAAAAGCCTGGGATGTACAGCCGCATCCCGATCTGGCCGCCGCCTTTGCCGCGATCGCGCCCGAGGAGACCCCGGAAGCGCGGATCAAGCGGTTCAAGGGGTTGATCAAGGGCAGCCCGGATCATTCGGAAACGAAGATGCTGATGGCCGAGCTGAACATCGCCGCCGAGGATTTCCCCGAAGCGCGCCGGGCGCTGGGCGATCTTTTCGAATCGGATCCGACGCAGCGGTCTCTGACCATCATGGCGGCAATCGAGCGCGGCGAGGGCGCCAGCGACGCGGTGGTCAAGGGGTTCCTGGCCAAGGCTCTGACCGCGCCGCGCGGCCCGCAATGGGTGTGCGACAACTGCCACAATATTCACGCGGCCTGGGTGCCGACCTGCGAAAACTGTCACAGCTTTGACACGCTGAGCTGGGTCGCGCCGCCGGAAACCGGGACGCGCAGCGGTACAGGTGTTGAAATGCTGCCGCTGATCGTGGGCGCGTTGGATGATGAGGCGCCGGAAGACGACGAGGACCAGGTGCAGGAGGCCGAAGTCGTGGACGCGGAGGCCGAAGTGGTGGAAGAGGAAGGCAGCGACGCCGCTGATCCTGTTGAAAGCGGGGCGGTGCGCCAGTAGCGTCTGCCCCGCGCAGGGATTGTTCCGGCGGTGGCGCAGCAGGCACCGGATGTGGCGGACTTATTCCAGCTGAAAGATGTCGGGCACACAGGGTGTCCGGGTTCCGGGCATGTCCGAGGCGCCATCGGCGCGGCGGCTGCGAGAGCCGCCGACCTGAAGCTTGAACTGGGGATCGGACAGCTTGCCGGTAACATCAAAGGGCCAGGCGCTGCGCGACAGGGGCCTGCCGACGCGGCGCGGTTCGGCCCGGAGCGCGATGCTGTCGCGCCGCCAGTCCACCTCGCCACGCGCGACAAGCTGGACAGAGCGGGTTTCGGCCACGACCTGATCGAAGGTGACACGCCCTGCGTTGATCCTCACCGGCGCGCGTACGCAGACAATCTCGGTTTCGCCGCGCCGGCGCTCTTGGGAAAACAGCCATGGGAAGACGCCCAGCCCGGCCAGTTCCAGCAGGCTGGTGGCGATCATTCCGTTGCCCATGCCAAGCGCCGCCGATCCGACCATCGAATTGGCGAAGGTCCTGACCGGACCGACCTTGCCGATCACGTTGAAATCGGCGCGCAGGATGCCATTGGCCTGGATGCCAAGGCCAATCGACTCGAGGATCCTGCCAAAATCCCAGCCGCTGGTGCCGCCTCTGATGCTGATGTTATCGGGATCATTGACGACATCCATCTGGGCAAGAACCTTGAAAAACTCCCTGCCATAGCGCAATTCCATCGGCCCGGCCTGCACCTTTCCCAGATCGGCAATCAGTTTGCTGGTCATGGATGATATTCCGGCGTCGCCGATGAACTGCCGGATGTCGAGCGCGATTTCCAGATCGGTTTCGGTGAGAATGCGGTAGGGGCTGAGAAGCCCCTTTTTCCTGTCTTCGATCACCAGTGGCTGAAGCGGCGGCCTGGTATCCTGTTCGGGGGTTGCGGTGTTGGCTTTGCGGTCGGCGCGATGTGCCCTGGACAGGCTGATCGCGGCTTTGGTGCCCTCGCGAATGTCCACAAGGCGCATCTTTTCGCTGAGTATCGTGCCGCGCACGAGATTGATTTCCCGCGACAGGTCGAATGACAGGTTGGTTGTCACATCGCTGCCAGCGGCCTGAAATCCAAGATCGATTGACGCCGTTTGATCCTGGCTGGCGAAATCGAGGTCAATACCCAGCGCGCCTGCTTCGATCGGTTCGGCCTGAAGGGCGGCCAGAACCTGGGCGCTGTCGGCAACCCGGAGGGCGAGTTTGATCGCGATACCGCCCAGTTCGGTCAGTTTCTCGACGGTCATTTGCGTGTCCAGCGACCAGAGATCGGTGTCTTGGCTGCGGGCGCTGAGCCGCGTCAGGCCCAACTGGCCCGACGCGTCTGAAAGTTCAAATTCGGCGGTGACACGCCCGAATTGATCTGCGTTTTCCGGGGGCAGCGCGGTGAGGACAGCGGACGCCTTGCCATCGAACCGGCCGGAAATGGCAATATCCGAGAAACCCAGGGCATCGCCGACATCGCCTTTGGCGGTGATGAAAGGTGCGTCGCGCGGGCCGATGTTGATGCGAAGATCTTTCAGCCCAAGTGTTTGCTGCGGCGTGCGGTAGATCTGGCCGATCGTGACCGGCCCGATCTCGGTTAGATCCTGTTCGAAAGCGTTGGTAAGGAACAATAGCTCTTGAAATCGCACACCGCGGCCTTGGCTGATGACATGGGCGTCTATCCCGGTGAGCTTGATATCCTTGAACCGAGCCGCATTGGGTGGGGGGGCATCCGAAGGGTGAAGCCGGGCATTGAGGCGTATGTCGACCCCATCCACGGTCAGCAGATTGTCCACATCGCCGGTGGCAGAGATCCGGCGGCCCTTGTCCAGCTCAAAGCTGGAATCGAGGCCGGAAACGGCCAGTTGTCCAGGCCGGCTTGTGACCTGGGCCGTCAGCGTGCCGCTGCCGCCAAAGCTGCGCTTCAGGCGCAGGATATCGAACAGGTCGCCCACTTCTCCCGTGTCCAGGTCAAGACGTGCGGTGTATCCGGGACCATCGGCCAGCGCCGTGCCGTCATAAGTAAGAACAATGTCGGCGAATGTAACCTTGTGGGTGAAGGGTGCCCCGCGCGGGTATTTCCCATCGAGACTGAACGGCTGGTCATTGACAGTTCCGTTGCCGGTAAACGAGACCAGCCGACCGCCTTGCATCTGTACGAGCCGGGCAGACTCCAAATCGAAATCAAAGATGAAGCCATTAGCCTTGTTGTCGAAAACAAGCCCGATATTGGTGAATGAAACCGTCTTGTTCGACAGGAAGCTCAGGATAGATCCCCTGTTTGATCCCGCATCGGGTGTTTGTGGCGACGCGGTGTCCCGACGGGGTGTTTCCGCGGCGGCGCGGCGTTCCTGTTGAAACGCCCGATCGGCCCATTTGATCCAGCTTGTTGTGCCGTCCCCGGCAGTGATCATATTGACCTGCAATCCATCCACCACAAGGTTATCCAGCGCCACGCGCCCGGCAATCAGGGCGGGGATATCCAAAGTCAGCTCCAGCAAGGATAGTCTGATCAAGGTTGTATCGGGGAGGTTGGAGCTTGGAATAAGCGCCTGACTGACATGAATGAGTGTAGAGAGCCCCGGTTCCAGCCGCACATCGCCCTGTACGACGAACGGATGTCCAAGCTGGGCGCTGAGCAGGTCTTCGACCAGGGCGATGCGCCAGCTGCGCAACAGGGGAGAGGCAAGCATGAGCCAGACAAGAAGCGTGAGCAGGACAAGGGCAAGCGTCAGCCATTTGGCAAGCGAAAGTAGGGCCTTGGGCATTCGGGTGGTCCTTTGCGTCAGCCGACGTGGCGCGATGCTACAGGCAAACCGCAAGACCGCAAAGACCACACGGCGGGCGAAAAATCGTTTTGGCGGCCGGGCGTTGCGCGCCATAATGAGAGTTATGGGCTATTGGCGCTTTCAAAGGGTGGTTTTGCGGTTTGCATTGTCCGTGTTCGTCATGGCGGGCCCGGCGCTGACCCAGATGGCCAGCGACTGGGGTGTATCGGGGGATTGGTTGATCCGTGTTGATCCAGGCGCGGGCGATGGGTGTTTCATGCAGCGTCAGTACGAGAGCGGCACGATGGTGCGGATCGGCTATGTGCCCAAGGACGGGGGCGCATTTTTGTCAGCACATAATCCGGCGTGGACGCAGATTGTAGCCGGGGAACGCGGCAGCGTGATCTTCGATTTTGGCGACAGCCGGTTTCAGGGAGAGGCTGTCGGGGTGAACGAAAACGGGGTTCCCGGTGGGTACGCGTTTTTCAACAACCCGGAATTCGCATCGGAGTTCGGCCGCCGCCGCAGCGTCGCCATTCAGGGCAAGAATGGTGCTGAGGAAATAATCGACCTGTCCGGCAGCATGGCCGCACTTGGCAAGCTGAAGGCGTGCCAGGCCGAGCAGGGCTAGAACCGTTCACCGACCGAGATATAGAGCAGGGATTCGCCCTGATCGTTGTATGACATATCGATGGCGAAACTCACGGGCACCTTCCTGGATACTCTGATACGCAGTCCGAGCCCACCCGCGGCGCCACCCCTGGTAAGGGAGTCAAAGCCGGTTCCAACCGAGCCGGCGCCGGCGAATGCGACCATCCCGATCCGGTTGGTGAACATGTGGCGCAGTTCGGCCTGAACAGACAAGAGGTTTGCATCAAGGTATTGCGTGGGGTTGAAACCGCGCATGGAATCGGTCCCGCCGATAGAGCAGAGATCGAAGAACGGCGCGCTGCGTTCCGTGCTGCACCCGGCGAGGCGCAACCCAAGCACGCTTCGCTCTCCAATCGAGTGAAACTGGCTAAGCAGGGCGGTGGCTTTGGTATAATCGGTGACGGTTCCGGTTTCGACCTGGTTGCGCAGGACCGTGGCGGTGGCATGTGTCCCGCGGGTTGGGTAAATGTCGCTGTCGCGTGTATCATATTCGGCGGTCAGGCCCAGGCTTGCCATTTCCAGGCCGCCGTTCAGGGTAAAATTGGACCCGAGGGAGCCGAACGCCGGATTGCCGGACGAAATATCGGTTTGCAGGTACTTGGTGACGAGTCCAAGCGACAGGTTCGGCGCGATCTGGTGGCCAAACTGAAGGCGCGCGAACGTGCCGGTCTGACGAATCGGGATGGTGAAGGGGCCGGCAAGAAGATCGTAATTCAGCGAGGCATCCGCCACGGTTGCGGCGACATCCCATGCGCCGCCGCCCAGCGAAAGCTTCAACGTCGCACCGGTTGCCTCGCTGCCGTTTTCCGAACGCATGGCGCCAGCACCAATCAAGGACGTGCCCGCGCCTTCGGTGGCGGTAAAAAGGTAGCCGGCGCCCAGGGCCAGCCCGCTGCCGATCAGGGGGTTGGAAAAGGGAATCGGCGCCACGATCAGCGACCCTTTGCGGAAGCCGACGCTGTTCTCGGGGTCAATATCCGTTGTCACGCCAACATGAGCATTCACGACATTGGTAT
>FYBJ01002077.1_pt1 | contig 13415 bp, 11 predicted proteins | sample 1134611 | NCBI WGS metagenome assembly FYBJ01 (sample SAMEA104116008, study PRJEB20421) | marine metagenome | isolation source: marine | reverse complement strand
CCACAACAGTTGCAGCTGGTTTTCGGTGATCGCCGTGCCCAAAGGCGCGACCGAGGCGCCAAAGCCCCCCTCTGCCAGGGCAATCACATCCATGTACCCTTCGGCCACGATCAGGGGGTGCCCCTGCCCCGCTGCCTGCCGCGCGGGTCCGTGGTTGTACAGGTTGCGGCCCTTGTCAAACAGCTCGGTCTCGGGCGAGTTCAGATATTTGGCATTGTCGTTGGGGTCCATTGCGCGACCACCAAAAGCCACGCAACGCCCGCGCGCGTCCCGGATCGGGAACATGATCCGGTTGCGGAAGGTGTCGTAAGGCTTTTTGCCCTTGGTCGATGCCTTGGCCAGCCCTGCCCCCAGGATCAGCTCTTCAGGAACATTTTTGCCGCGCAGGTGATCCCACAACCCTTGCCAGCCATCAGGGGCAAAACCGATCTCCCACCGCTCCAGCGCGTCGCCCTTCAAGCCACGCCGGGTGATGTAGTCGCGCGCCGCCGCCCCGCCGCTGGTGTTGAGTTGCAGGCGAAAGAACTGCACCGCCTGCTCCATAACCTCGGCCAGCTGACTTCGGCGATCCTGCTTTTCCTGCGCCTTGGGATCACGGGCGGGCATGGTCATGCCAACCTCACGGGCCAAGATCTCGACCGCCTCCATAAAGGCGACATTCTCGGTTTCCTGTACGAATTTGATCGCGTCTCCCTTGGCGTGACAGCCAAAGCAGTAATAAAACCCCTTGCGATCATCCACATGAAAAGACGCGGTTTTTTCGTGATGGAAGGGACACGGGGACCACATATCCCCCTTGCCCTGATTGGACTTGCGCATGTCCCACGTCACTTTGCGCCCAACCACTTGGGTCAGGCTTGCGCGGCTGCGCAGCTCATCCATGAATCCGGGAGTCAGTGACATGTGCGTACTGTGTCAGAGATAGCTTCCCGCGCCAAGAGCCGCAGGCACAGCCATCGTTCAATGGGTTATTGTTTCAGGCAGAGTTCCAGCCACGCCTGGCCCAGATTTTCCTTGCGCACTGTGGACATCTTCTGTTCGTAAACCCACGGCGCAATCAGTGGGATCGCAGCGTTGTAATTTTCTGGCCAGGTCGGATCGGTCGCAGCGACAGCCTTGGCCACATCGCGTTCCTTGACCCGGTCCAGGCGGGCTTGCTGAACGGCAGCCACGACCTGTGCCTGATAATCACAGCTCTGCTCTTTGGTCTCGGCAGCGGCGACAGGGGTCGCCAATATAGCGGCGGCAAGTGCAATGCGGATCATCAACGGTCTCTCCCGGAATCAGTATTGGTTCCGCGCAGATTACCCCCGCGCGGCCACAGCTTCCATGGCCGTTTTCAGATCGTGAACCAGAGTGCGCGCCATCGAGCGGAATGCCATGATCTGGAACGCGCCCTCTTCCACACGCGCCAGCGACACCGACAGATGTTGCAACTGGGTGCGAACCGCCATGCCGACAGGGAAATGCGCCATGCGCACATCTACCGGCACCAACCGCGCCAGAACATCCTCGGCCGCGTCCCCCGACAGGATGACAACCGCCCAGGCGTCGGACTGATCTGTCAGGGCAGCGCACTTGGCCAGTCCGGCATCTGCCGCCGGACCGACCAGCATGGCCTGCGCATGTCCGAACCAGATGGCGGAGGTATCCCGACCCCGTGTCAAGCCATTGGCGTGTGGGTACGCGACCCCATGCGCCGCCTTCATCGCCCTGGACAGTTTGCCTTGCTGCCCATTGCAAGGCGCGACAGATGTCAGGCGCCCCGGTTCGACCTCGACCACCTCTGCGGCACCAATGGTCAGCGGCAACAGGCCCGCGCAGGGCGAAAGAGCTGTAAGTTTATCCACGGACCCGTTCCCCCTGTTGGTCAAAAAACACCGGATCGACCACCTCGCAAAGCGTTTCCACCCCGCGCAGCCCGTCGACCATCTTTACAATCTCGCCGTGACGATCACGCCCATCGGCCATGAACCCAAGCGCCAACATGTGACCCAATGTGGGGGAGTGACACACAGACGTCAGATAGCCCTGATCATTGGTCCTGATCGGCTCGTCGCCCTTTTTGTACAGATGCGCACCCGCCAGAACCTGGCCGTCTTTTTCGACCGGTTTCAGGCCGACCAGAACCTCGCGCCCGGGCTCTTCGAGCCCTGGTCGTTGGGTCATTGTCTTGCCAATGCAGTCCTTCTTGGCCGAGACCATCCGCCCCATGCCGATGTCATAGGCCGTCGTGCGCCCGTGGATTTCCGAATGGGTTATGAACCCTTTTTCAATCCGCAGCACATTCAGCGCCTCCATCCCGTAGACACCCCCGCCCAGTTCTTCGGCCTTATTGGCCAGCAGACGGAACAGGCTGTCGCCATAGCGTGCAGGAACCGCGACCTCATAGGCGTGTTCGCCCGAAAACGAGATGCGAAACAGGCGGGCATCTACACCCAACACTTGGACCGGGCCACAGGCCATGAAGGGCCAATCTTCGTCGGTCAGCGGGTGATCCAGCAAGGTGTCCAAGACTTCGCGAGACTTCGGCCCTGCAACCGCAAACTGCGCCCATTGTTCGGTGACAGAGGTGAATTGCACATCCAGATCGCGGCAGAGCGCCTGATTGACGAATTCCAGATGTTTCATCACGTCGCCCGCACCTGCGGTGGTGGTGGTCATCACATAGTGGTTTTCCCCCAACCGCGCGGTCGTGCCGTCATCCATAACAAACCCGTCCTCACGCAGCATCAGGCCATAGCGCGTGCGCCCGACCTTCAGCGTAGAGAACATGTTGGTATAGACAAAATCCAGGAACTGTCCGGCGTCCTTGCCCTGAATGTCGATCTTGCCAAGGGTCGATACATCCGCCACTCCAACCGCGTTGCGCACATAGCCGACCTCGCGGTCACAGCTTTCGCGCCAGGTGGGTTCGCCTGCCTTGGGAAAGTAGCTGGGGCGATACCACAGCCCTGCCTCGATCAGGGGCGCCCCTCGTTCCACGGTCGCCGTGTGCGAGGTTGTGAAACGTTCAGCGGCAAAGCTTTTGCCTGTGCCGCCCGCCCCCAAGGCCGCAATCGGCACCGGCGAATATGGCGGGCGAAAAGTCGTCGTGCCTGTCTCGGGGATCCCGCGCCCGGTGGCATCGGCCAGAATGGCCAGTGCCGCCACATTTGAATTCTTGCCCTGATCGGTCGCCATCCCTTGGGTGGTGTAGCGTTTCATGTGCTCGACCGAGCGGAAGTTTTCGACCGCGGCCTGTTTCACATCCTTGACCGTGACGTCGTTCTGGAAATCGAGCCAGGCGCGGCCCTTGCCCGGAACTGCCCACAATGGCGCGATCTCATACGCCTCATCCTCGGCCTCTGGCTGCGCCACGTCCGGCGCCCTGTGTCCCAGATCGGCCAATGCACGGGCGGCGACTTCGGCCCCTTCACGCAGGCAGGCCGCGGTCGAAAAGGCCCCGTTACAAGCACCTGCTGCTTCCATCCCCGGGATCGCCCCCGGTGTCGGCACAAAGCTCTCGATCTCGCGTTTCCAGGTCGGACGCCCGTTCATGTGACAGGTCATATGCACGGTCGGGTTCCAGCCGCCGGTCATCGCCAGACAGTCGGCGTGCAGGTTCTGCTCGCCGCTTGCACTGCGGATCGTGATCGATTCCAGCGCCTTGCGCCCAGCGCTGTTTGAAACCTGCGCGCCGCGATAGACCGGGTAATCATCGGATGTCGGCCCGTCATGGCGACTGTCGATGACACCCGCCACATGGACGCCTGCATTCAGCAGGTCGCGTGCCGTGCGGTGGATGTCATTGGTGTTGCCAAAGACCGCCACGCGCTGCCCCGGAGCGACGCCCCAACGGTTCAGATAGGCCCGAACCGCGCCCGCCGTCATTATGCCGGGGCGGTCATTGTTGCGGAACGCCACCGGACGCTCGAGAGCGCCTGCCGCCAGAACCGCGCGTTTGCTGGCGATCCGCCAAAACGTCTCGATCGGCGCCCCTGTGGGGCGGCTGCCCAGATGGTGGCGCACACGTTCCAGCGCACCAAAAGTGCCGCCGTCATAGGCCCCGGTCACGGTGGTGCGGGTCATCAGGCGGACGTTGTCCATGAGCCGCAACTCTGCCAGCACCTCGTCAGCCCAGACATGGCCGGGTTTACCGTCGATCTCATGCGTCTCGGCCAGCAGACGTCCGCCCATGCGGCTGTCTTCCTCGGCCAGGATCACATCCGCGCCTGCCCGCCCCGCAACCAAGGCGGCCATCAGGCCCGCAGGACCGGACCCGATCACCAGCAGATCGCAGAACGCATAGGCCTTGTCATAGACGTCGCCGTTGTCCGCACCCGACAGCGCGCCCAGACCGGCGGCACGGCGGATGACCGGCTCATAGAGTTTTTCCCAGAACGCACGCGGCCACATGAAGGTCTTGTAGTAGAACCCTGCACCCAGAAACGGCGCCGCCAGATCAGTGATCGCCATCGGATCGAACTGCAGCGACAGCCCCCCGTTCTGGCTGCGCGCCGTCAGCCCTTCATAGAGCTCTTGCATCGTGGCGCGGACGTTGGGGTCTTGCCGACCACCCTGCCCTATGGTCACAAGTGCATTGGGCTCTTCGCTGCCTGCCGTCAGGATGCCGCGTGGCCGGTGGTATTTGAACGAGCGGCCCACCAGGCGTACCTCGTTGGCCAACAAAGCGGACGCCAGCGTGTCGCCTTCCAACCCTGTGTAATTCACCCCATCAAAGGAAAACGTGACCGGCTTGCTTTGGTCCAACAGACCCTTGTTTGCGATCCTCATGCCGTTTCCTCCGACACCAGTCGCGTTTCGGTGATCTCATGCGTCACCGTGTTGCGCGTCACTTCGATCCAGGCGCCACAGCCGCCCTCGTGGTACCACAGGTCGCGCGTCACCCCGGCCGGGTTTTCGCGCAGATAGACATAGTTGTCCCAGGCCTCTTCGCCTGCATCCGGCGTCGGCCGGTCCAGCGACACAGCATGGCCCTTATAGTAGAACTCGCGACGATCCCGCTCGCCGCAATGCGGACAGGTGATCCTCATGTCTCAACCCCCTGCTTCTTCTCGTTACAAATACGGAAATCCGACATCTGCCTCATCCCCTAGTGCAGGTTGTGTTGAGAGCCCTTGCTCTCTTCGTCAATGATGCCCCGCCCGGTGCGGAAGCGATCCAGCTGATAGCCGGTTGCGTTCTCGTGATAGCGATCCGTCGCGATCAGATGGGCAAACACATTGCCCGAGCCCGGCACTGCCTTGAACCCGCCGTAGTTCCAGCCACAGTTCAGATAGAGCCCGTCGATATGGGTCCGGTCGATGATGGGTGAACCATCCGGTGACATGTCCATGATCCCACCCCAGCTGCGCAACATCTTGGCCTTGCCGATCATCGGCATCATCGCCATGCCCGCCTCCATCACATGTTCGGCTGTGGGCAGGTTGCCGCGCGCCGCGTAGGAGGCGTAGAAATCCAGATCTCCGCCAAAGACCAGGCCGCCCTTGTCCGACTGGCTGATATAGAAATGGCCCATGCCAAAGGTGACGACATTGTCGATCACCGGTTTCAGGCCTTCCGTCACAAAGGCCTGCAAGATGTGGCTTTCGATCGGCAAGGTCATGCCCGCCATCGCCGCCACCTGGCTGGATCGCCCGGCAACCACCATCGCCACCTTCTTTGCCCGGATCGGCCCGCGCGAGGTTTGCACGCCCTTGACCTTGCCGTCTTCGATGTCGATGCCGGTCACTTCGCAGTTCTGCAGCAAGTCGACGCCGCGCTGATCCGCGCCCCGCGCAAACCCCCAGGCCACCGCATCATGGCGCGCCGTGCCGCCGCGCGGGTGATAAAGCCCGCCATAGATCGGAAAGCGCGCATTGTCGAAATCCAGGTAAGGTAGCATGCCCCGCAGCTCGTCCCGGTCCAGCAGGACCGCATCGTCCCCCTGGCTGAGCATCATGTTGCCCTGACGCGCCCGTGCATCGCGTTGACCGTCGGAATGGAACAGGTTGATGATGCCACGCTGCGAATGCATGACATTGTAGTTCAGGTCCTCTTCCAGCCCTTCCCACAGCTTCAGCGAGTGGGAATAAAATTCCGAATTGCCCTGGAGAAAGTAGTTCGCACGCACGATCGTCGTGTTCCGGCCCACGTTGCCGCCACCGATATAGCCCTTTTCCAGGACCGCGATATTGGTCAGCCCGTGTTCCTTGGCCAGATAATAAGCTGTCGCCAGCCCGTGACCGCCACCGCCGATGATGACAACGTCATATTCCGCCTTGGGTTCGGGATCGCGCCAATGGGGTTTCCAGCCCTTGTTGCCGGTCAACCCTTCCTTGAGAACCCGAAGGCCTGAAAAACGCATGATCTGCTTCCTCCTGTCGGGCCTGAATTGCGCCCGTCAGGACAGATGTAGCAACCCGCCCCCGGATCACCATAGCGCTTTTCGACAAAAACATGTCAGACTGCGACCGGATCTGTCGCAAAGGCGTCCCGATGGGGTGTCCCGGTGTCGTGGGCCTGCGGCAAAGTCCACGACAGGAGCCGGATCAAAATCCCGACGCCGGTTCTCGGCTCCTGTTGCGGAATAAAGTATCAATTGCCCATCAAACTCGGCGCCGACCAAGACACGCAAATACCGGAATTGGGTTCGTAAGCCGCATGCAATGTCACAGGGATGCTGTGGTCCCCGCCAACGCCACCAGACGCCTGGCCGGTTTCCCGTCTCGCAGGTCAAAACCGGATAAGAGGCGTAAACCGAACATCGTGGATGCGATCCCACGGCTGGTTTCCAGCAAAGCTGAGGTCAAGAGAGAGATTGCCGCCACTGCTGAGACCGGCGTTTTCCTCACAGACGGCGAGCCCATCAACTTGCGACGCCCATCCGGGGCACTTCTGCGCCTGTTCCTGTGCCAGTTCCTGTTTCTGGATCGTCGTCTTCAGGATTGCGCAGCAACAACCGGCGAAAATGCGCGCCAGCTGGGACATGGGCTGCTCTTCTTACTGTTTCTTTCAGAGCAGCAGTGTGGCGCGTCTTCTTTTTCAGTCTGCACGCCCGGAAACATCGAGAAACTGTTTTCCAGGATGCCGTTCGTAAAAAAAGCGGCGCGCAAAAAGCACGCCGCTGTCATCGGAGTTTGGTCGATCTCAAAGACCTTTGGCGCGATAGCTTGCCGCAACCTTGTTGATCGACACCAGATAGGCCGCCGTTCGCAGATCCTCGACGTCGGCGCGATCATGCCAGATCTCGCGCATCGACTGATAAGCAATCCGCATGGTGTCATCCAGGCCCGAGCGGACAAGCTCCAGTTCATCGGCGCCACGCAGGTATTTTTGCTTGAACGCGGGCGTCATTGACCATGCATCGCCGAGATAGCGATCCAGGCGCTCCAACTCATCAATCACCAATTGGTGGCGCGCCTCTTCCTGACGGCGTTGCATACGGCCAAAGCGGATGTGGCTGAGGTTCTTGACCCATTCGAAGTAGGACACCGTCACACCGCCTGCGTTAGCATACATATCCGGGATGATCACGGTGCCCTTCTTGCGCAGGATCTCATCCGCGCCCGCCGTCACAGGGCCGTTCGCCGCCTCGATGATCAACGGCGCCTTGATGTTGGCTGCATTGCCCAGGTGAATCACGCCTTCAAGCGCCGCCGGGATCAGGATGTCGCAGTCTTCTTCCATCACCGCGTTGCCTTCGGCGGTATGGGTCGCATCAGGATACCCGGTCACGCCACCGTGCTTGACGATCCAGTTTCGCACACCTTCAACGTCCAACCCATCGCCATTGTAGAGCGCACCATCGCGCTCGATGATTCCAACAATTTTGGACCCGTCTTCTTCTTGCAGGAATTTGGCCGCGTGATAGCCCACGTTACCAAGACCCTGCACGATCACACGTTTGCCATCGAGAGAACCACTTAGCCCTGCCTTGGCCACGTCACGCGGATCGCGGAAGAATTCGCGCAATGCATATTGCACGCCGCGCCCGGTCGCCTCGACCCGACCCGAAATACCACCCGCATTCAGAGGCTTGCCAGTGACACAGGCGCGGGCATTGATGTCGGTGGTGTTCATCCGCGCGTATTGGTCCGCAATCCAGGCCATCTCGCGTTCGCCAGTGCCCATATCCGGGGCGGGAACGTTCTGGGACGGGTGGATCAAATCGCGTTTAGCCAGCTCATACGCAAATCGGCGGGTGATCTGTTCCAGTTCATGTTCGTCATACTGACGCGGATCGATGCAAAGCCCCCCCTTGGAGCCGCCAAACGGCGCCTCGACCAACGCGCATTTGTAGGTCATCAAGGCGGCAAGTGCTTCAACTTCGTCCTGGTTTACCGAAGGTGCAAAGCGGATACCGCCCTTGACCGGTTCCATGTGTTCCGAATGCACCGAGCGATAGCCGACGAAGGTCTGGATTTGGCCCCGCAGTCTTACACCGAACCGCACAGTGTATGTTGCGTTGCACACCCGGATTTTCTCTTCCAATCCCGGCGGCAAGTCCATAAGGGCGACTGCCCTGTTGAACATCAGATCAACGCTTTCACGAAAACTGGGCTCATTAGTACGGGTCATACTCACAATACTTCCTCCATGACCTTACACGACTCGCTCTAGGGTGAGTTGTTGCAGCGACAGTATGACCGTTCAATTAATAAGTGCGACATTTTTAATCACTTGCAAAATGGCAGTGGTGCGGTAAAGGACGAATCGAGCCGGACATTCTGCGACTTACCCATTGTTTCAACCAGGGAAACAACACGCCGGGTCCAGTATTCAATGTCTCAAACAAAGCCTCAATATCCTTTGTTTGGAACATATTGCGCCCCATTTTGGCCATCATCTCGCGGCAAAAACATTCAGTGGAAGTTTGTCTTCAGGCCGCTTGTGAGGCGCTGAAGAGAGAGGTGAGTCATGTTTACTGACGGTGAAAAAAAGACCCGGCCAACCCGCGCCACGCGTCGCGATCTGTCACGTCGAGCACAGCGCTTTGTGTCAGATGAAAGCGGCGTGATGGCGGTATTCGTATTGTTCCTGTTCGTCATCATGCTGGCCGTAGGCGGCATCGGCATCGACGTGATGCGCTACGAGCGGGACCGAGCGAAATTGCAATACACCATGGACCGTGCCGTTCTGGCGGCGGCTGACCTTGACCAGTCCCTGGAACCCGAAGCCGTGGTCCGCGAGTACCTGGAGAAGGCCAATCTTCTGCAATATCTGACCAGCGTGACCGTGTCCGAAGGATTGGGCTACCGGAACGTGAAAGCAACCGCAGAATCGGAATTCCCGACCCAGTTCATGCATATGACGGGCGTTGACACGCTGAGCGCACCTGCCGCCAGCACCGCCGAAGAAAGCATCGGGGGGGTGGAAATTTCCCTGGTATTGGATGTGTCGGGTTCGATGAACTCGAACAGCCGCCTGACGAACCTCAAAGTCGCTGCGCGGGATTTCGTTGATCAAATGGTCGATAACACCGAAGACGGCAAACTGTCGATTTCGATCATCCCATACGCCACTCAGGTGTCCGTGACCGACAACATGATGGATGAATTCAACGTGAGCGGCGAGAACGCTCAATCAAACTGCATAAACTTTTCATCGACCGACTTTTCATCGACGACGTTGGATCCCACGACATCGCGCCCGAGGACTTCGCATTTCGACACATTCACCAGTGCCGGATCAAGCCGCAGCGATGGCCGCCCATATGGCGATCTCGTCAAGTTTCCCGTGTGTGAATCCGACAGCCGCCGTGAGATCCTGCCGCTGCAAAAGGACCGCGACACGCTGAAGAATTTCATCACTGCGCTGACGGCGCGCGGCAACACGTCGATCGACGTAGGGATGAAATGGGGCACCGCATTGCTGGATTACAGCATGAACGGGGCCGTGACCAATCTGATCGCGGACGGCGATATCCCGAACGACTTTTCGCAGCGCCCCCACAACTATTCAGATGGCGAGACCCTAAAGGTCATCGTACTGATGACCGATGGCCAGAACACCAGCCAATATTATCTGCGTGATCAGTACCGACAGGGCGACTCGAACATCTGGTGGAACTCGCAGGAAGAGAAGTATTCGGTCTACAGACCGTCGACCAACCGCTATTACTGGCCTCACAAAAACAGCTGGGAAGATCACCCCTATGGCAACGGCACAACCACTGAATGGGAATGTACCGGCACAGTTTATTACGGCAACTGCTACTATGGAAGCTGGGTTCAGGAAACGGTCGAAGAACCAGGCAGTGCCGAACGTCTGACGTATCCGCAACTGTGGGAACAGACCTCGCTGCAATACAACCTCAGCAAGCACTATTACCCCTGGATGAACGACAGCCAGGCTCGTGACGAATGGTACTATGGCGTCCGCAGCTACGTGGGGTCCAGTACCAAGAACACCCGAACGCAGGCCATCTGTGATGCAGCAAAAGCCCAGAACGTGATCGTCTATACCATCGGGTTTGAAGCTCCCAGCAGCGGTTTGGCGGTGCTCAAGAACTGCGCCAGCTCGGACAGTCATTTCTATGATGTGGACGGATTGGAGATTTCGGACGCCTTCGCCTCGATCGCTTCCTCGATCCGCAAGTTGAGGCTGACCCAATGATTACACGCATGTTTAAACGGTTCCGCCGGTTTTCGGACGATGAACGCGGCAACGCAACAGTTGAATTCGCCCTGTTGTTCCCCCTGCTCATGGTCGCCTTGCTGTCAGGGGTCGAATTGGCCTTTGTCACGCTCAAGCATGCGATGCTGGAACGTGCCGTGGATATGACAGTGCGCGACATCCGTCTGGGCACCGGGGTCAATTTTCAACACGACGATCTGAAAGCCACGATCTGTGAACGCGCCACTTTCATCAAAAGCTGCGATGCCAACATGCGGCTTGAAATGATCCAGGTGGATCCGCGCTCTGCATTGAATATCGATGCTGATCCCGACTGCACAGATCGTACAGAAGAGGTCAAACCGGTTCGCAGCTTCGTCAACGGTGCCAGCAACGATCTGATGATCCTGCGCGCCTGCGCCAAGATCGACCCGCTGTTCCCGACCTCGGGGTTGGGCAAGAAGCTGGCCGACAACGCCGAAGGCCAATACGCACTGGTCGCAACAACCGTATTTGTGCAGGAGCCGCAGTAAGCCATGTCCCGTTCAATATTCAAGAACTTTCTAGGTCGGTTTTCCCGCGACGAAAGCGGGTCGGTTTCGGTCGAATTTGTCCTGATGTTCCCAGTGCTCTTCGGGGTCATCATGGCCTGTTACACCTACTTCGACGGCTACCGCCAAAGCGCGGCGAATCTCAAGGCGGCCTTTACCATCAGCGACCTGATCTCGCGTGAAACGGCGGGCATCAACGAGACATATATCGATTCGATGCAGCGCCTGCTGAACCTGATGACCCGCAGCCAGTCGGCCACAAAGGTCCGTATTTCGGTTATCCGTTGGGATGAAGAAGACGACCGCTATTACGTGGATTGGTCGCGGGTGCGCGGTTACAAAGTCGAGCTGACCAACGCCACCATTGGTGACATGGCCGAACGTCTGCCGACGATGCCGGATGAAGAGCGCGTGATTCTGATTGAGACCAGCAACACCTATGTGCCGCCTTTCAAGGTCGGGATCAACGAGATGGAAATGGACAATTTTGTCTTCACCCGACCGCGCTTTACCAACCAGGTGGCCTGGGCGTCCTGACGCAGACCACTCTCGCGCGCTTCCCGTTTCCTGCATGTCCGGGAGTGCCTGTGCGCAATGACTGGTGCCTCGCCAAAGGCGAGGCCACGCCCAACGGGAGGAGGTGCATCCGTGATGCATCGACGACGGGCGGGAGCCCCCGTTCTCCTGCGAACCTTCACCGCAATCTGATCGCCGACGGGGAGAGTTCTATCCCTGGTCCCTCTGGGCGATCATGGCCGAGATCATTTCCGACATAAACTTGCTTTGCGATCCCGGCGTCACGCCTCCGATCCCGATGCGACGCCCCATCCGCCACCACAAGCCCGGTTGCCAGACACCAGGGGCCGGCTGGCGGGTGCGCAGCAAAAAGCCGTTTGACGGCTTGAAGGCAAATACACCCCGATCCAGGCTTTCGATTTCTTCGACGCGTGCAATCACCTGGCCGTCCGTCGAGCGCAGTTCGGTTTCGGTCAGTTCGATCCGTTCCGTCGTCGCGCGCCACATCCTGAGCGCCAGCCACATGGTCACGCCACCCACTATGATCAGGAAGGCCTGCCAATACAGTTCCGGTGCCCCCAGAAGTGCGACATAGAAGGACATCAGCGACACGACAGCAAGCATGATCACTCCCATCCACCTGCGCGGGGCCGAGGCCTCGACCACTGCCAATACGTCTTTGTTCATCTGCCCCTCCGTTGGTCTTCGGTTCCGGGCATAGCGCATTGGCAGAGGAGACAACAGGGCCATTGCCCTACCCACAAACCGCAGATAGCGTCCACCTCATGAGCTACCCATCAAACCGCGACACCCCGCAAAAAGCCAATGACGCCGCCGCAGGCATAGATGTGACCGATGATTTCGAGCGGTTCACGCAGCGCAACGATGTCTTTACGCGCGCCATGTGGGACGATCGGGTCAAGTCCAAGCACACGCAGAAGTTCTTTGCCTCCTACCGCATGGAAGCCACGCCCCGGCGCGGTGACGGGTTCACACAAAAGGATTTTGCCCTGCGCAATGCCGCCTGGCTGATCTCGGACGTGATGACCAACCGCTTTGCCGATCAGGGGCGGCGCGAGGGGTTTCAGGCCCCGATCCGCAACGACACCCCAGTGGCTCCCATGCAGGCCGAGGTCGACGACCCGGCCAGGATGAGCGCCGAGGTCAAGCGCATCGCCGCCTTCTTTGGCGCCGATCTGTGCGGGGTGACTGATCTGGACGACCGCTGGCTCTATACCTCGCGTGTGGACACCCGCGATTTGACCGAGGCCCCGCTGGACCTGCCCGAGGGGCTGACATCGGTCATCGTGCTTGGGCATGAGATGGACAAGGAACTGGTCGCCACCTACCCCTCGGCCCTGGCCGGAGCAGCCACGGGGCGCGAATACAGCCATGAGGCGTCGGTGGTGATGCAACTGGCCGCCTATATCCGCAATCTGGGGTACGAGGCGGTGCCGTCGATGAATGACACCGGGTTGGTCATTCCCTATGCGGTCAAGGCGGGACTTGGCGAATACGCCCGCAACCAGATGGTGATCACGCCTGAATTCGGACCCCGCCTGCGGTTTTCCAAGATTTTCACCAATCTGCCGCTCGCCCATGACACGCCCGAACCAAAAGGTGTGAAAGCCTTCTGCGATATCTGCACCAAATGCGCCGACGCCTGCCCGGTCAAGGCGCTGCCCTATGGCCCCCCGTCGACCTGTCTCTTATACACATCTGACGCTGCCGACGATCTACCCTGTGTAG
>FYBJ01002121.1_pt1 | contig 13454 bp, 8 predicted proteins | sample 1134611 | NCBI WGS metagenome assembly FYBJ01 (sample SAMEA104116008, study PRJEB20421) | marine metagenome | isolation source: marine | reverse complement strand
CTCGGAGATGTGTATAAGAGACAGGATATAATCCATGAATTACTGTCTTTACTGGATGCTAAAGTATAAGTACCTTGACCTCCAACTACCCAAGTATTATTCGCATATGTTACTGCTCTTCCATCTCCTCCTTGATCAGATGCAAGGACAAATAAAGATTGATTTGCTTGTGTGAATTCTTTCACGTTTGAAGAAAAAAATACAGGGACAGATTTCTCATCTAAATTAGAAGCAACAACAAATTTATTGTCAGCATAAAAAATATTTCTTATTGATAAAACATTAAACTTAATTAAATTTTCGTTAAAAAATGATCGATTCCATTCAACATTCAATGATGAACTATTATACCACACCCCGCCATCTCCTGTACTTTGACTCGAGCCAGTTACTACCCATAGATTACCTGTATAAATCACATCTCTACCAATACCTGAACCTAAAAAAACAGTACTGTTAACAGTCCAATTTACACCATTATTAGTTGAATACCACAAATTATTATTATTCGAACTCGCATTTCCAACTGCTACCCAATTATTAGAACCGTCATAAGCAACTTTCCTAGCTTGACCAGACCCAAAAGGTGAATTACTAGCTACAGTCCAAGAAGTACCATTAGAAGAATAAAATATATTGTTATTTGAAGCAGAACCATCTCCTACTGCAATCCAAGTATCATCTGCAGAAGAATATTTAATATCAAAACAATTTCCATTAATTCCAAAAATTCCACCCACAGAGGTCCAGTTAGTTTGACCGTCCACTGAGTAGACTATGTTATTCGATGTCCCAATATCATTACCACCTGCTACCCAGACACCGTCTGCAAACAAAACCACGTTACCAGAACCAAAACCAAAAGTATTTGTGCCGGTAGAGACTATCCAAGTGACGGCATTATCAGTTGAATGCCAAATATTTTGACCACTTACAGAACTTCCACCCACAGCCACCCAAATACCGGAAGAGTAATAAACATCTCTACCTTCACCTGCTCCGAAGGGAGTCCCTCCTCCAACCAACCAATCAATACCGTCATCAGAATACCAAATATGATTATTAGAATCATCTCCATTACCAACTGCTACCCATCTTGAATTATCAAAATGAACTTTTAGACATCTCGCATTGGTATTTCCAAAAAAGGGTGGGGTTGGAGTACCAGTTGTTGGAAACCAATTAAGAGCATTGGTTGAATAGTAAATTCCAGGGTAGTTATCGTCCGATAAACTGCTTCCAATAGATAAGTGCCATAGACCATTAGCATAATATATGTCATATACACTCCCTGTGTTATTAAAATCTCCAATATATGTTCCTATTGTCGTCCATGCAATTCCATCAGCGGATTTCCACAAATTTTGTTGGTCAGTTCCGCCTCCAACTGAAACCCATTGATCTGCAGTACTTGAATAATGTACAGCATTTCCTCCTGTTAAAGATCCATTTCCAAATGGACTGCCTGTACCTTCTGTCCAAGAAGTGCCATTAAAAGAGTACCAAATATTATTAGCAGTGCCTTCTGCCTGACCACTGACTACCCAAAAAGAGGAGGAAGTACTACCTCCGCCACCTCCGCCACCACCGGAGTCACCACCTTCATCACTCGTACTTTCCGGTGTGGTTTTTTTTAATGCTAAAACTACTGAAACTGCTATGAGCGAAGATAGTAAAGCAAAAGATAAAACAGATAAAATAGAAATTACAATGATAGATGTTTGATCCAAAACCATTTTAATTTAATTTTTTTTATTTTACTCACAAGAGTAAAATATTTTAATTTTAACTTTTCTCTTTACATTCTTCACTTTACACATTCTTCACTTTACATCAAAACCAACATCAAGTCAGGATCATTTTCCATAGCCCGGCCAATATCAGCTTGTGTAATTGTACCCTTAGTCACATTGGTATCAACTAAAATGTGTCTAATCAAAGCCCCCACTGCAAAAAGTAAAATATATGCGGCGTCTTTCTTGATTGTCTTGTCAAGATTTTCCTTTTTAATTAGGGAAACTAAATTGGTTTGAGCAGTGTCCATGTCTGTTTTGGCTTTAGTATCAAACTTGAATTTTAAGCGCATTGCAGACATATACTTATTAACAGGTGTCATAATATGATGAGAGAAATCGTCAGAGACTTCCATAGATTCTAAAGTCTTACCAATCATCACTAACATACTATCTTTATCAATCATTTTTTCGTCAGAAGAATTTAAAACTTTGCTGACAAATTTAGCAGAGACCATATACAATTCGTGCCCAGCTTCGTTGTTAAAAGTATGAAGGCCAGATTTGTCTTTCTTTTTTGGTTCTAAAAGCGCAGGCTTAACCTTGTAAAAAGACTTAACCATGGTCGTTTGCAAAGGGTACATTTTAGTATCTTTAATTTCAGATAAACTGGGAGTTTCCCCTTCAGCGGTAAAAAACTGAGGGGCCGAAGCATCAATAATTTTGACATTAGGTGAATCTTCCTCGTAAGCTTCTTCTTTTCCGAAGAGAACCTCAAGCTTTTCAATTCTAGTCAAAGGTAGATTGGGTGCCGTGGCAAATAAAATTTTCAAGTTAGGCTCTTCCATGATTGAAGTTTTGATGTCAACATCGTCAATAATGCCAGATTTTGAAACAATAATAGGGTGTAAGATTAACTGCAAAAGAGAGTAAATTAAGCTACCCAAAATTACTAAACCAGTAGGGTTAGTCTCCATATTTTTTCCTCTGGAAGCAAGAGACTCTAAAAGTTCATTAGCATAAGTTATTTTGTTATACAAAGCTACATTTTTAGTGTTAGGATTGCGAGAAAAAATGTTCATGTCATCTGCCACTTGTCGAGTAATAGCTCGACGCCAGATGTCATTAGTCTCTTCTAACCAAATATCCATAGCTCGAATAATAGTGATTTCTTCAGAGTATTTTCCTACTCCAATAATTTCAATCAAGTTTTCTAAAATGTAAAATGCTAAATCTTGTAAAAGAGTTCCAGCTTTTATATCAAAAGTTCTACCATCAACTTTGGGATTCATAGCAATGAATTCTGATAAAGTCACACCACGTTGCCCATTAGAAGTTACTTTATTTGGTACAACATCTCCATAAACCAAGTTGTAATCACGCTGAGCTTTAGGAAGTTGTTCCAAGCGCTGTTTGCCCTCTTGACTGACCATAAACATTTCACGAACTCTTTTAACAAAACTCCTGTCAAAGTCTCTTTCGGTAAATGGATTTTTGGGAGCTATTCCTTCTCTATCAGCCTTTTCAATCCCCAGTACAACATCGTGTACCGAAAAACAGTAAAACTCAGAGCCTTCTTGACAAAGAACCAAAGATTCGGTAGGAATTTCTAAGCTACCAATATTGCGACAGACGCTATGAATATCTTTCATCACAAAAGGCTTCATGGTTAAAAAGTCAACATTGAGGTCTCTTATTCTTTTGTATTTTTTACCAACAATTTCAGACTTAACTTTTCTAACTTTTTCAATGATGAATTCTTCTTGGATTTTTTTCATAGTGTCCATAGCTTCATTGTACTGGTCAGTCTTTAAGTTGGTGTTATTGACAAGCTCCGGTAAAATGTAGTTAATGTCTGCTTTTTCTAAATTTGACATAGTAAACATTTTAGATCTGACATGACTTCTGAAAAAAGTAGAGTACTCTCCTATTTGTGGATCGTTAGGATTCAAAGCCAAAAGTAGCAGAGAAACTTGCATCGTGTAAGAGATGAAGTCAGAGTTTTTAGCAAACAGCTTGTCTTCTAACTCCACACCATCAGCAATTGACCACATAGGATAGTACTCTTTAATTATGACTTCAAAGTCTCTGCGTAATTCCTTACGCATCATTTCTTGATAGGTCATTTTTTCTTCTTTTCGACCGGAGAATTCCACTACTCCTGATTGAGTGATGTGTTTACGATCAATCACAGTCAAAGATAAGGAAGTTAGAGGAACAAGCTTCTCTCTGTTGGCTAAAGCTTCTTGTGTATTGGTATCCACAAAAACGTAATTTTTGTTTGTACCAAACATAGTCAATTTAACCATGTATTCCTTATTCTCTGTTTGAAAGAACAAGTCAGAACCAAGTGGCCAACTTGCAGTCATAATCTCTGCGGTTTTGAAAACAAGCCGGCCTTGGGTTTTACCAGTTACTTCAGCTTGAGTAGCCTTATCTAAATTAGTCAACATACCATTATTTCCCAAGTTAATTTTGTTTTGCAAAACACGAACTACCAAGTTATTGTCATTAACACCAAGTACCTCGGCTTCTTCCCATTCTTTTGTATGGGCGACGCGGTATTTAACTTTCATACCTTTGCGAAATTTATCAACACGCTCTTCCACAGAAATGTGGAATTTTTTAAGTTTGGGATCATCCAAAGGTACAGTTTCTTCATCACCCATAAAAGTTTCAACTAATAGGGAATTAGTTTCTTCTTGATGAGAAATAACTTTGCCTTTATCTACCAAGGATGAAATAATAGGAGTACCAACAGGAAAGTTAGCAAAGGTGTGACGTCTACTAATGACTTTAAACATTTTGTTCTTCCCTCTTTGTTGTTCGATAGCAGGAATAACCTCTTTGGTTTCTTGATCACGCACAGTAAAATATCTTTCATCGGCTTGCTCAACATCTCCTTTATGTACACCACTTCCATCCTCCCAAGAGACAACATCTCCAACTTGAAAATCAAGGGTGGAGGCCTCTTCGGCCTCTTGTTTTTGGGTGATGAGTTTAGTACGGCGCTGAGTTTTAATGGCAACAAGCTTACCTTTTTTATCAGCGATTCTGCGTAATTTTCCTTTGTAAATTTTTTCACCTGCGGCATTTAATTTTTCACCGTAGTATTCCTCTACAATTTCGTCTTCTTCATAGACGGTCCATCCGTGACTACGCATGAAATTTTTAATGATTTCTTTTTGTTCATTTTTAAATTCCCAACAATTTTCATTGGTGTTAAAATTTGCCCAGTTTGAAAGTTGTTTCATCATAGAATGACCTTCTGTGGAAAAAGTACCAACGTCACCACACATTTTCAAAATATCTGGGTGGAAAGGTTTTTGACTGATACCGACAACACCGGGTTTAACTTTGCTCCAAGTAACATTATTTTCATTCATCCAAGTTTCAAAAAATTCTTTTGAATCTAAGAAGTCATTGAAATTTTTTGTTGGATCAAATAGGTGAATGTAATAGCATCCAGATTCTTCGTTGTACTCGGACTCTATACCTTTCTTTTTAAGTTTTTCCCAAGCGGTTTGCGGAATAAGGTTAACTGCACCACAAATAGTAATTTTGCTGGATCTTTCATTTTCACGAAAGACAGTCAAAACATTTTGTTCGACAAATTCTATTTTTTTAGGAACAGGCTTCTTAAGTTCGACTTTTTCATCGACCACTTTCGATGTCGAGACAACAGGTTCGTCGAGTTCAATAGTCTCTTCAGTATCGGAAGTAACTTCGGCATAGTCAGCTTCAGCAGCGTCATAATCTTCGTCTTCACCATAATTTTCATTCACGTAATTATCGGTTTCGTATTCCATTTTAATATACAGACATTAAAATTATGTTTCTCATTACATTTTTTTTCATTTTTGGGTTGGGGTAAGATTTACTCCAAAACGCAGTATTCATTGTTATTAAATGAAATCCATTTACACTCTTTACCGCTGAGATTTCTGTTCATTAGGTAGGTACGTCCGGGTAATTTTCTAGAACCGGAGACGGTCCATTCTTCTAGGTAGTCTAAAAGTTTTTCTGGATAGGTGGCGTCTTTGGGCATTTCAATGTAGCCGTCGTAAGAGTCAACCACAGCGTAAACAATAGTATCAAAGGCGGGTAGCTCTTCGGTTTCTTCAAGTTCAATTTCCTCTTGAGGTTCGGTTTCTGACTCTACAGTTTTAGTATTTTTTTGAGTTAAAGTTATGGATAAAATTACTGCAACCAAAACAACAATTATAATAATTAAATACAAATAAATTCTACCGAATATCATATTTTAAATATGATTTTAAATCTTTATTCTTTTTACTTACTCTTCTTTCAGAGTTTGCCGTGTGGCAAATTCTTTGCATTTTTTTGTATGAAAGGTGATATAAAAGCTCTAAATTATGGTTGACTCTGTGTAAATTTATTTTAGACAATCCACCAGTTCCAGTTAATTTGTGATTTTTTAAGAAGCCTTGTATGATAATATTAAAATTTACAAAAAACACTCAAGCTATTAATTTACGGATTTGTTAATATGTCTTGTATAGTAATGTTAAAATTTCGGAATTTTTATAAACTCAAAAAACCATTTTTTATAAATTGGAAGATGTGTACTTAAAGACATTTTTTAAACTTGTCAAATTTATTTTTGCTTTAGAATTTATTAAAGAAATGTCAAGAGAAAATGCCTAAATTATTTGAACATTCGGAATCTAATTGGTGTGAATCTCAAGACTTGGAATTTCATTCTTTACTAGTTGAGCCTTACAATGTTTTAAGTGGACTTTCACTGTTTATTATTGCTTTATTTTTATATCTTGAATTTGGCAGAGACAAAGACATACACTACTTAGCAAAAATCATTTTTTCAATTGGTTTGGGGACTATTCTTTTTCATGGCACTATGCTCCAAGTTTTTAAACTTTGGGACCAAATCTCTATAATTTTATTGTTGTTTGCTTGTACTGCTCACTATTTACAATACAAATTAGAATACGAACAAAAGTATATAAATATAGTAGCTTTGTGTACACTACCAATATTTTCAATTTCTAATATGAACATATTTTTACTTTCTTTAGGGGTAATTATGGCTGTAGTTGTTAACAGATTTCCTATCTATGCAGAAAGAGATAAATATTTATTGCGGAGAGTACAAGTACTATTTTTTATAAGTTTAGCAGTTTGGTTCTTTGATAAAAGATGTATTAATGGCTACCACAGCCATTGGATTTTTCATATTTTAATATCTTTTGTTGCTTATTTTGGTATTAAATTTTTGCATCGTACTAGAATACACTATGAGAACAGTGAGAGAAATTATTTTTCAAGTGAGAGAAATATATTTTGTCAAAAAAATTATTCAGCAGTTAAAAATCTAAATGATAACCCCATACCATAAAGAATTTGGTGTACAGCCTTAGTTACATAAGGTAATTTTATTGGTCGAATTTCATTTGTATTACAAGCCTTGCACCATTTTCTTTTTGTTTCTATATTGCAGGTTGCAATATTTCCACAGTACTTACAAACCCACATAAAATATTGGTCACCTCTCTTCATCATTGCGTCTGTTAGAGTCCGTGAGGCACCTTTACCTAATAAGCAATCTCTTTCCCCGGTGATCCATGACCTTTACGCTCAGGTTATAATTTTAAAGCATGGAAATTATAACCCTAACATAAAGCACCCTCTCGGGTGGGCGGGCATATACCTTAAGCGGACGAACCGCCCACATCCATCTATGCTCTGAACCTTCCCCGTACTTCTTTGGAAGTCGTGCTTCTTTGGAAGTCGTGCTTCTTTGGAAGTCGTGCTTCTTTGGAAGTCGTGCTTCTTTGGAAGTCGTGCTTCTTTGGAAGTCGTGCTTCTCCCGAAGGGTAGGGGCTTGGCTGCGGATTGTCTCTATTCTCTAACTTTTTACCATACCCATAGTGGTTAGCTATGGCCATCACTCATCTTTCGATAGTGATTTGGTATTAGAGACCTGACGAGATGTCCCCGCAATTTGAATGTGTTGCCTACCATGCGTAGACTAGCACGTATTTGCATACGCACTGAGACCGAAAGTTGATCTCCCCAAATCTTAAACCACCCGCCTTATTCCGTCCTTCAGATGCTTGTCTAAAAAGACGTGTACGAGCACCATTCATTCTAGCATGCCACTTGTCTGCAATCATATGTTTTAATCTTTGATATGAGATGACCCCTATGTAAATTGGTCTGTTGATCATCTCTCCCGTTGCACCATCATACATAACTTCTTTGCCTGTAGGATTATAACCCGCCTGCTCTAAGGCTTGAGTGAAATAGTCTAAACTAAATTCTCGATTGTAAGGTGTGCCATCTCCCATATCTTCCATACTTAACTGATTTACTTTTCTAAACTGTCGAGTCCCGTTCTTGCGCTTAACACGAACAATTATAGGCTTCTTTTTCAACTCCGGATCTACTTTAACTGCTATAGCTTTACCCATTAACATTTCTATCATGTGACCTATAGTCATGCGACTCGGAATACACTGTGGTGTAATACACATGTCAGGGCTGATACCTGCAGCGGTGAAAGGTAAATCTACCTGCTGTTGAATCAATCCACAAGTACCTTTTTGCCCGTGCCGAGAAGCAAATTTGTCACCTTCTTCAGGGTAACGAATTGAAACAACTCTCACACGAATGTACATGTAATTTTCTTCGGTAGCACCTATTTGAACTTGATCTATTTGCCCCTCTTCATCGCTTTTAAAGAGCAATGAGATGTCTTCCTTTTTGGCAATAACTTTACCTTCTTCATTTTCCGAAACACTAACAATTTTAACCAAAGGAATAACTGGATAACCCTTCTTAATTTTAGCACCCTTTATAGGTATACCATCTTCGTCCAAGTGTTCTAACCAGTCTTTGGCTTGCACTGCTTGAATATTATTTGTGGGTACTTCTAAATAAATTCTTTTTGAAGTATCTATAACAGCATGAAATTTTGAAAAATGCAAATCCATACCATAACCCCTTTCTTTTGCGCTCTTGTTAATAACTTGTGAGTCCTCCTGATTAAAACCAAAGTGTGGAGTAATTGCCACAACTGTATTTGTACTAGCTGGTCTCTCATCAACTAACAACCTATCACGTGCTACTCGACTAGCCACTAAAGGTTTTTGAGAGTAAGGGGTAATGTGACTTGTCGTTCCATTCATATCAGATGCAAAACAATTTAAACCAGGCCAGCCTATAACCTGCTTCATATGTGCACTTTGATAGGAGTTTCTTGGTGCTTGGTTATGTCCTGGCAAAGGAATTGTCGAAGCGGCATAACCGATATTTAAGCAGGGGTGTATCAGAACGTGTGTGGTTTTTCCAGGACGAATATCTTCAATGTGAGTTTCTAATAAAGTGTTTTCTTTCTCTTTAGAATCCAAATATTCTACGATACCTTGATCTATTAAATCTTCCCACTTAAGACGAGGTTTTTGTAAAAATTCTTCGTACTTCAAATACATTAAATCCATTAAATCTTGCGCACAACCAATCTGTATCAACTCAGCAATTTTTTCTTTTAGTTTGTGTAAATTATTTTCATTTTTCAGATGTTCAATGTGTTCCAAAGTTAATTTTACTTTGCCTTTTTTATTGACAATTAAAAGTGGATTCATAGGCCGACCAATTTCCGTCGAAATAATGATTTCGTTATCTAAATGAAAATAAGCAATAGAAATGTCTGCATTGATTTTTCGTTGCCTTCTCATTTGTCTCAAATGTGTAACAAATTTATCACGGTATCTAACTAAAGCAATCCAATTTCCGTTAACTATAATTTTTGTATCTGTAATACTGGGTTTGCTATCATCTTCTGTCTCTTCGTCTATTTCAAGTTCATCATTAAAACTTAAATCTTCAAGAGTAAAACCTTCTACTATAAAATAAAGTTTATACTCTTCAGGATCCATATTTTTTAAAATACTAATAATCACTTGTGGGTTCTCCCCAATAGTGATTTTAGCACCAATACTCAATCCCTTTTTCAATCCGACATTTTTACCTTCAGGAGTTTGCCAAGGGCAAATGATCCCGTCATGAGAGCCGTGCCCATGACGGGCTTTAGACAATGTACCCTCCGTAGAAATAGAGGCGGAGGTTTCTGCTAAAGAGGCGTGCTCTCCTTGATAGTTGTTGATTTCAAATTGATTGGAGACACCAGTTTTCTCTTTTCCCACACCCGATCTCCTCAAATCTGACCAGTTACCCGTCTTTAAACAATTAGTGACCATGTTATTAAATTTAAAATATTTAAGGGGGCCAGAGAAACTACCACCTTTAATGATGGCATCGTCACATGCCCTTACACAATTACTTTTTGCCTGTGTAAAAGAAGTGTAGATTTTATTAGCAATACAATCACCAGGTCCATCTAAACATTTTGAACCGAAGTCGTCTCTGTCAGTAATGTTTCTTCTGCCTAGTTTAGTTAAAGCCAAACGTTTGACAGCTTCACCCAAATAAACGGCTTTTTTTATAAGGAGACCGCCAGTTACACCTTGACGTGAAAAAAATTCTTTTTTAAAGAGGTCGTCAATTTTTTCTTTGGCGTAGGTTTCCCATTCTTTTTTCTTTTTGTTATTGGTGACTGAAGATTCTTTATTATTGTAGTGGAAAGCCTCTTTGTAAATCAATTCCATAATATTAGTTTGAGCAGCTAATTGTGTTTTACAACCAAAAGTGTCTTCTAAAGAATACATTAATAAATTAACAATCTTCATATCTTTGTCAATACTAATCAAATTTAAAATTTCATCTTCAGTAACTACTCCCAAAGCTTTAAAAACTAGGCCCAAAGGAATAGGGTTTTGGTGGTCACCTATGTGAACATAAAATCTATCAGAGTTGTAACCTATGTTCACATTAGAAGTTCTACTACCACTAGTAGCGGAATTTCTGATTTCCGCATGGAATTCATACTTCTTTTTTTGATTAAAAATATAGATACCATTAAAGCTAGATCTTTCTTGAGCGGTAATGAATTTACGTACTCCACCAACTATAAAATAACCTCCGTCTTCTAAAGGGTCTTCACCGACCGAAGCATAACGAGATTTGGGAATAGTGCTTAAACTACACCATTTACTACCAACCATCACTTGTATACTGCACAAATATATAAGGTTATGTTTTTTTGTTTTTTCCCCGACGGTGATCTCTGCGGCTACGTAAACTTTTACTTCGTAATCTAGACTGCAATGTTCTGCTTCACGGGGAAAGAGAATTTTGTCGTCTTCCTTGGTGGGGTGGTCTTGAATAGTTAAACTTCCAAAGACAATTTTGTAGCTACCAGGTTTAACCAAAGAGGTTATTTCGTTGCCTTCTTTTATAATTCTGTGTATATGTTCTTCCAGCAAGTGATTAAAATTTTCATGTTGATTGACAACAGGAGAGTGATGATAGAATAGAGATTTTACTACTTCGTATCTTTTTTTGTCTAAGACTTCTGCCACGCTAGGTTCATACAAATCCATTTCTTTGAGAAGGTTATCTCTGACTTTTACTAAAGATTCATGTGTCGCCATTCTAAATTTAAATTTAAAAAAAGTAAAAGACTATTTTTATTTTTGGATTTTTGAGTACACTTTCTATTTTAGTAAAGTAGTAAAAAGTATTTTACTTACTTTAAAGGAATGTTTGTTCAGAATGATTACAAGAACAATTATACTTTCGAGGAACGCAGAAGAGAATCTCAGCATATACTTGACAAGTATATTGATCGTGTACCTGTGATTGTTGAATTTGAAAAAAATTTCCGTTATGATACATCTGATTTTAAAAATTTTAAATACATGTTTCCTGATGATTTAACACTGGGTCAAGCTCTGGCTATTTTTAGAAAAAAAATTAAATTGGATCATTCGAAAAGCATTTATATTTTTGTTAATAGTAGATTGGTACCATCAACTATGACATTAAAAGAAATTTATATTGAAGAAAAAAATGAGGATGGTATGCTTTATTTTGTAGTCGGAGCTGAGAACACTTTTGGATAAGTCCAAAAATGAACTTGAATTATTTTAATGACCGCACATTAAAATGGCAGAATATTTGTTACTTGGAGTTTTAAAAAATTGTTCAGAATTTAAACACAAATACAACGAAATTTGCCACTACCTTGTCAAAAAAAATATAGTAACCATCGAACAAATAAATGATTTATCATCACAAAACAAAGCCTATGATTCTTTAAATTTAAATACTTTCAAACATACAGAACTTGTTTCTTTTGGTTCCTATGGTGTAGTCTTTAAAAGCAAACACAAAATAGACAAAAAATATTATGCTCTAAAGATGCTTTCTCATAATAAAAAAACCCTTCTTGAAGTGCGTACTCTGAGTCGGTTAAAACATCCAAATATCATAAGGTATTTTCATTCTTGGTCACAATATTCTCTTCCTAAAAGTATAAAAAATGATATAGCCAATGATAAGGAAATCGTTTTGCATCACCCTATTCAAAATTATAAAAAATATCTTTTTATACAGATGGAGTACTGTACAAAAACACTTCGAGAATGGCTTTTAAATAGAACTTATCCACCAACTGAAAGAGATATAATCGGTCAAATTTTAAGAGGCATAAACTATTTACACCGTAAAGGAATTGTTCATATGGATATTAAAGCCGAAAATATTTTTTTAAAGGGTTGTGTAGTAAAAATTGGAGATTTTGGTCTTTCAAATAAAAAAAGAAAAAATATAAAAAAGGATATTTATGCTTTGGGTATATTATTTTTTGAAATTTTATATCCGATGAAAACAGAAATGGAGAGAGTGATGATTTTACAAAACGTCAAGAATGGAATTTTCCCCATGAATTTTTCTTTGGAATATAAAGAAAAAATAGAAAAAATGTTGAGTGTTAACTCACAGAGACTAATTAAAAAGTAAAATTAAAAATATCAATTCATCTTTAAAAAGATGAATATGCAAAATGTTATGTTGGAAGTAGAAAAAATTGAATTTGAAAGATTAAAAGAAAGAAATCATAAATTAGAATTAGAAAACTCTTATTTGAAAGGTAGAGTTGAGTCACTTGAATTTATGTTAAATGATGAAAGACATGAAATTTCTCAAAAGATTACTAAGATGGAAGGAATGGCTGACGAATTATATGAGCATGTGCCTTTTTTGGAGTACGTATCTACAGTTTCTAACAAATTGTTTAAGTTCCTGCCGTGGAATATAAAAAGAGCACTACCAGACCACCCGCTTGAAAGACCCGAACCTTTACGTTTGGAAGAGGAACCACCGATGTTTGTGGGATTGATTACCAGTCTTTGAACTCATAAATAACAACTGTATAATCTTGAAAAAAATCTTTAAATTTTCCTGCTTGTTACCATTTACCTCGAGCTATACCACAGCCTAATACCACAGCCTATACCATGAGGAAAAGCGAAAGTGGATCTTTTTTCTTTAAATCGAAGAGTGCACTTTGAAACATCTTTTCTCTAAAGGCAGAAGTATCTTTTCCCTGAGGTCCACCGGGAAAAATTTGGCCGTACAAAGCAACTATGTTTTTACTTATTTTTTACCGTTCCAACAAGCTCATCTTCTGAAGATGAGAGATGAAAATAAACATTCGAGTATGGATAAATTTGAAAATTTTTTCTGCTAAGCCTTTAGTAGATTTTGTTCGACAATTGCATTGGTGAACAATATAGTCCTCTATAGCTGTCTCTTATACACATCTCCGAGCCCACGAGA
>FYBJ01001643.1_pt1 | contig 13470 bp, 7 predicted proteins | sample 1134611 | NCBI WGS metagenome assembly FYBJ01 (sample SAMEA104116008, study PRJEB20421) | marine metagenome | isolation source: marine | reverse complement strand
TCGGCAAGGATGCGCTGCGCCGCTCCGTGCTCAAGGCCATGAAAGCACATGGTCTGGAGATCGAGGACGGGTAACCGCCAACCTCCCTTGTGATGTCCGACAGGGCAAAGGGTACGCCGGTTCGATCTGATCCCGTTTGGATAAGGGGTGCGATGGACCGGCGGGTCGGGGCTGAGTGCCCCTCGCCCGGGCAGCAATGCGCCCCGAACCAGAAAATTCCCCTGAGCCTTCGGCTCATTCCTCGCGGGACCAATTTTCCGGCCCGCGGCGCATTCTCCGCTTTGCTCCGATCCTGACGGATGCGGCCCGGTCGCCGCCGGTGCTGATATCGCCCCATCCAAATCGGGTCAGATCAAACAGAGGAACCAGACAATGCCCCATCAGACAGACATCCAAGAGGAGACCGGCGTAACCTCCGCCATCCTCGACCACCTCGCACTTCATGGCGCAACGCCGGGGCCCAGCGAGACCGATCATCGCCCCCTGCCCCAACCCGATGAGGTCGACCTCGCCATGGCGACGCTTTTCGACACCACCATCGGCCTCCTCACCGGTAGCCAGTTGGAAGACAATCTCGAAGAGATGCTCTGGTCCCTAACCTCGATCTTCCATCGCCGGCTCACGCATATCCAGAAGCTCCTCGACGACAACGAATTCGAGGTCCGGGAAAGCCTCGCTATCCAGGACGGCTCCGAGGTCGCCTCGGTCGAACTCGAGCGCTTCCAGATGATCGGGTTGAAGCTCTGGGACCATCGTGACGCCTTCGAGCAGATGCGCGATTTGGCCGTGGACCACTTCTCGGCTGCCACCGGCTCGCCTTGGCTGCCCCGTACCGGGTCCAAGGTCTCGCATCGCGGCCTCACCTCCGCCGTGGTGGACAGCCGGGCCTATCTTTCGGCCAAGCGCCGCAAGGAGACAGAAGTGCATTGCCCCGAAGGCACGCGGATCGCTTTTTCAGGCGGGGACTATCAGGCTTACGATCTGATCTGGTCCGTCCTCGATGCCACCCACGCGAAATACCCCGACATGGTGCTTATGCACGGCGGCACGCCCCAAGGTGCCGAGATGATCGCGGCCCGCTGGGCAGATACGCGCGGTGTCACTCAGGTGGTCTTCAAACCTGACTGGAAGAGCCATGGCAAGGCCGCTCCCTTCAAGCGCAACGACAGGATGCTCGAAACCATGCCTCAGGGTCTGATCGCCACCCCTGGCTCGGGCATCACAGAGAACATCGTCGACAAGGCCCGCAAGCTGGGGATCCGCATCAAGAGGATCGGGGCCTGAGGCCCCGGTTCGTTCTCGGCTCGGTTCAAGTAAGCGGCCTTTGGCCCTGTTTTCGCGAAAGGTCTGCTCTGCGGACAAAACCGTCCTTGGATTCTTCGCCTTCGCTGACACAGCATTGACTTGCAGTTGCGGCATAGTTTCTGCTGCGCTGCCGCATGCATAGCAAAAGCAGCCGTTCAAAGGCAGGATTTGACCCAATCCGATGCCGCGCTTTCATTGCAATTGCATCTGATTGAGGCGGCGAACAGGCTCTCGTGGCCTCGTTGACCGTGTCGCCAATCCGCTTTCTAAGATCGCGTTCTAGGACAGGCCGCGCATGGCCAAGCTGCACCCATAGATTGCAGTGCGGTCATTGAAAATCGCTGCGAAGCGCACATTTCATCTTGCCGCTCAGCTGTTTCGCGATCTCACTCCGGCCTCTCGCACGGCAATTAGTGCAGTTCCCAATCATGATTGTGCGATAAGCCACTCCTCAACCTCTCTCACTTCGGAGCGCGCCCTGCCTGTGTGCTGGACGTCAACAAAATAGCCATGTGTCGGGGTAATGCGCTCTTCGAAAATCCGAACGACTCTGTGTTCCGCCAGATCTTGGTCGATCAACGGAAGCCAGCCAATGATGACACCCTGCGATTCCGCAGCGCCGCGCAACAACGCGTTTGCGTCCTCGAAGATTGGACCGTGCAAAATATCGGGTGTTGAAACGCCCATTGCCTCAAACCAGTCCAACCATCCCCAGTGATTTCTTTGGTGTAACTTGGGGAGGGTCAACAGATCTTCCGGGCGTTCGATGGGTCCTTGCTTTGCGATGAAATCTTGCGAGGCAATGGCGACGGGGCTCAGCTCGATGAGTTTGACCGCATCACTTGCCATGTCGGCGATGCGGTCCCAGCTGATGACGATATCGACGTTTTCACGGTCGGGAGCGCCGGGATGGCGGGCGGGCACTACTTCCAGTTCGATCTCGCGATGGGCCTCCCAAAAATCACTGATCCGCGGCATGAGCCAGCGTGCCGTAAAGATCGGCCCCGCCGAAACACGGACCGCTTTGCGTGCGCTTCGCCGTAGGGATTGAACCGCATTATCTAACAGGCCAAAGGCCTGATTGGTCGCATGGGCCAGACGCCTACCGTCCTCGGTCAGGGCGACATCACGACCTTCGCGCCTGAAAAGCTTGACGCCAAGCTGGTCTTCCAATCCGCGAATATGATGGCTGACCGCCGTTGGGGTCACTGTAAGGTCCGCCGCGGCCGCCCGAAAACTGCCGTTCCGGGCAGCAGCGTCAAAGGCACGTAGGGCTGTAAGAGAGGCTGTCACAACAATCCAAATGATGAGTTTTTCTCATTCATTGCTGAGAACGTTGCTTTTGTAAACTCGGTAAATTCCTGTGCAAGGTAGAGGAGTACAAACCTGAGCTCATGAATCGATGACCAAAACAAACCGTCGGCGCGGTCGCAAGGATCGCTTGAAGCAAGTCTCGGAACCCGACCTGCAGCCACCGGTCTGGCCGGGTGTGGTCGGCGGGCGTCTGAAACCACTCTCAGCTGGTGAAGAGACAATGGTCGAAGAAGCGGCGCTGAAGCTTCTTGAACAGCTGGGCCTGAGCCAGGCGATCCCCTCAATGATTGCGAAAGTCACTGCCGCTGGCGGATCCATGACGGATGACGGTCGGCTGCTGTTCCCGCGCATATTGGTGAATTGGGCGATAGACGAAGCGCGGCGGGGCTTTACCCTATGTGGTCAGCGCCCTGCAAACGACCTGAAGATAGAAGCGGCCCGGGTGCATATGTCCACGGGCGGCGCGGCACCAGGCGTGTTTGATCTGGATACGCACAAGTATCGGGATTCGACATTGCAAGACCTCTACGATGCGGCGCGGATCGTGGATCAGATGGATAACATCCATCACTTTAGCCGCTCGGTCGTGGCACGCGATATCGAAGACAATGCGCTGATGGATCTGAACACAGCCTATGCCTGTCTTGCCGGCACATCCAAACACGTTTCGATCTCGATCACCGAGCCGCAAAACGTCGCTGAGATTGCGCAGCTTTGCTATGCCATTGCCGGCGGCGAAGCTGCGTTTCGCGCCCGGCCTTTCCTGACGGTTATGGTGTGCCATGTCGTTCCACCCATGCGGTTTGCCGAAGAAGCCTGCGACGTGCTGGAATTGGCGATCCAGGCCGGGTTCCCCGTGCAATTGATCAGCGCCGGTCAGGCCGGTGCCACGAGCCCTGCGACAATTGCAGGTTCGCTGGTGCAAGCGGTGGCCGAGACTTTGGCGGGTTTGGTTTTCGCCCGTCTGGTTGATCCCGAGGTCAAAGCGATCTTTGCGCCAAAACCCTTGGTGGCAGACCTGCGCACCGGCTCGATGAGTGGTGGGGGTGGTGAGCAAGCCATTTTGATGGCGGGTGCGGCTCAGATGGGGCGCTACTGGGACCTGCCGACCAGTTCGATCGCCGGGATTACCGACGCCAAGCGCCTTGATGCGCAATACGGGGCCGAAAAAACTCTGGCGGTCACCATGGCGGCCCATGCCGGGTCGAACATCGTGACCCAAGCCGCAGGGATGATGTCCAGTCTGCTCGGCGTAAGCCATGCCGCGTATGTCACGGATAACGACTTGTTGGGAAACATCCTGCGGACCATTCGTGGCATCGAGGCGACGCCTGAAAATATCGCCGCTGATGTCATTACAGAAGTATGTCGTGGCGAGGGGCATTACCTGGGCGAACAGCACACGTTTAGCCGAATGAAATCTGACTATTTCTATCCCGAGATCGGCGATCGTCGTGCACCGCGCGACTGGGAGGAAGACGGGGCGCAGCGGATTGGCGATGTAGCGCGGGACAAAGCCCGCGAGATCTTGAACAGCTATTTTCCGACCCATGTGCCCGACGATTTGGACCGGATGCTGCGGGACAAATTCGACATTCGCCTGACACGCACCCAAACCGGACGGCCGGAATGACCAATCAGAGCCTCAGTATCCAAGCACGGGCAGCTTTGCCGGGGGGTGTCAGTCATGAGCTGCGCTACCGCGACCCGCACCCTGTTTTCATCGAACGCGCGCAAGGCGCGCAGAAATGGGATGTGGACGGGCGCCGCTACATTGATTTCAAGATGGGCAGCGCCAGCCAGATGCTGGGACATTGCCACCCCGCCATTGTGGAGGCGATTCAGAAACAAGCAGCGCGTTCGATCTTTAGCGCCGATTGCCACAAGGCGGAGATTGAATGGGCGGAGTGGGTCAACAAACTTTTCCCCTGTGCAGACCGCACCCGGTTCACCGCATCGGGGTCCGAAGCCACCATGCTGGCCTTGCGATTGGGGCGCGCCCATTCTGGCAAGGACCATGTGCTGCGCATCGATGGGCATTTTCATGGTTGGCACGACCATGCCTTGAAAGGCGCCAAACCCGGCAGCGATCAGGCCCCTTCGCTGGGCATTCCGCAAGCGATCAATGATCTGATCCATATCTGCGCGGCCGATCCCCAGGCCATGGAAAGCGCGTTGCAAGATGAGCGCATCGGAACCGTCATCATTGAGGTCTCTGGTGCGAACTACGGATGTGTGCCGTTGGTAACCGATACCCTGCGCGCATTGCATGATGTTGCAAGGGCTGCGGGTGTGGTGCTGATCTTTGACGAGATCATCACCGGCTTTCGGTGGTCCCCCGGCGGACGGCAGGCCCGCGACGGCATCGTGCCCGATCTGACCACCTTGGCAAAAACCGTGACCGGAGGTTTGCCAGGGGGGGCGGTGTGCGGTCGGACCGAGATCATGGAGCTTATGAACAACGCCACCGTTCGAAACGGCATTGGCCCGGCGGTGAGCCATAAGGGGACGTTCAACGGATCGCCCCTGGTCGCGGCCGCTGCAGTTGCGGCGATGCCGCTGCTGGCCAGCGGTGATGCGCAGGCGCAGGCAGATAAAATGGCGACCCGGATGCGCGACGGCATGAATGCCGCGATGGATGAACAGGGCGTAACTGGCATCGCTTACGGCGATAGTTCCATTTTCCACGTCTTTTTTGGCCAACGCAGCCTTGAGGGTCTTGGCCCGAAAGAAATCCGCGGGCTGCCCAAACCAATTGTCAAAGCCTATCGTGATGGGATGCTGTGGCGCGGGGTGGATATGATGGCCTACACCTCGGGCCTGACCTCAGCCGCTCATACCCCGGACCTGATAGATGAAGCCCTGACGGCTTTTAGCGATACCCTTTTGGACATGGTCCGTGACGGAGTCCTGCAATGACCCTTCCATCATCTGCACGTACGGTCATCATCGGTGGTGGCGTCATCGGCTGCTCCATCGCGTATCATCTGGCCCGCGAAGGGCGCAAAGACATCGTGGTGCTGGAACGCTCGAAACTGACCTCTGGCACCACTTGGCACGCTGCCGGTCTTGTGCGGCGGTTGCGCCCGTCAGCGACGCTGACCAAGCTGATCAACTACTCCATCGATCTCTATGGCGAGCTGGAGGTTGAAACCGGTCAGGCCACGGGCTGGACGCAGACAGGGTCGTTGACCCTGGCCACAAATGAGGACCGCCTGACCAACATAAAACGTCAGGTCTCGCTTGGGCGCGCCTTTGGTCTGGAGGCCGAGGTCGTCGATGCCGCACGTGCAAAAGAGCTTTGGCCTCTGATTGAGGTCGACGATGTCATAGGCGCGGTGTGGTCGCCAGCGGATGGGCGGGTGAACCCGTCAGACGTGGCGCTGGCCCTGTCCAAAGGGGCCAAGGCGCGGGGCGTGAAAATCTTCGAAGACACCCGCGTGACGGGATTGCAGAAAAAGAATGGTCGCATTTCAGGCGTCGAGATCGGCGAACACGTGATCGAAACTGACGAGGTGGTGATCGCCTCGGGCCTGTGGTCGCGGGAAGTGGCCGAGATGGCAGGCGCGCATATGCCGCTTTATGCCTGCGAGCATTTTTACATCCTGACCAAGCCGCTGGCGGAGGTGCAGGCGCTTGGCAAAGGGGCGCATCTGCCGACGTTAAATGATCAGGATGCCTATCTTTATGCCCGCGATGATGTGGAGGGGCTGCTGGTGGGCTCGTTCGAGCCGCATGCCAAGGGCATTTCCACCAAAGATCTGCCCGCCGATTTCTCCTTCGACCTGCTGGACGAGGACTGGGACCACTTCATGCCGATGATGGAGAATGCGCTGCGTCGCATTCCCGCGTTGGAAACGGCTGAGGTGCGGATGCTGTTGAACGGGCCGGAGAGCTTCACGCTCGACAGCCAGTTCATGATGGGTGAAAGCCCTGAGGTGCCGGGTCTGTTTCTGCTGGGTGGCATGAACTCCACGGGTATCGCGCTTGCGGGCGGCGCGGGTAAGGCGATGGCCGAATGGATCTTTGCAGGCGAGCCCACAATGGAGCTGAACGAAGCGGATATCCGCCGCTTCAGCCCTGAAATGAACGTGCTTGGTGCGCTGGAGGCACGGATCCCCGAAGTGCTGGGCCGCCACTATGACAACGCCTATCCGGGCCGCTCGATGGACACGGCGCGGGGGCAGCGTCGCTCCCCCATTCATACCGGCCTGGTCGCGGCGGGTGCCCGGTTCGAGGGGCGCGGTGGCTGGGAACGCGCTGTCCATTTCGGAGGAGAGGCGGCGCATCTGCCGCTCACCTTCGATGTACCGAAATGGCGCGAACACGTGGCCAAGGAAGTGGAGGCCTGCCGCTTTGGCGCGGCCATTCTGGATCAATCGGCCTTTGGCAAGATCAAGGTGCAAGGGCCCGACGCCTGCGCCTTTCTCAACCGCCTTTGTGCGGCTGAGATGGACATCAAAGAGGGCCGGATTGCCTATACCCAGATCCTCAATACACGCGGCGGCGTTGAAAGCGACCTGACCGTGCAGCGCCATGGGCCAGAGACCTATCTGATGATTGTTGGGGCAGGCGAAGTCGTGCGCGACATGAAGCGCATGCGCGAGACCAAAGGCGATTTCCGCGTCGAGGTCACAGATGTCACCAGCGGCTATGCTGTGATCGGCCTTGCAGGGGCCAAAGCGCGCGACGTGCTGCAAGCCACAAGCAATGCGCCGTTGCCTGATCTGAAGCGCTTTGGCTTTGCCCTGGTCGAGGTCGGTCTGGCCCGCGGCTGGGCCGGGCGGCTGAGCTTTACCGGCGAAGAGGGCTACGAGCTCTACATCCCCTCCGACATGGCGATGGCCGCGCATGAAGCGCTTGTCGCAGCGGGCGCAACCCATGTCGGGCTCTACGCCAGTGGGTCTTTGCGGATCGAAAGCGGGTTCCGCGCCATTGGCCATGAATTGACGCCCGGAACCTCTCCGCAAGAGGCCGGGCTGGGGGCGTTCTGCGCCTTTGGGACCGGGTTTGTCGGCGAAGAGGCGTTGGCCGCAGCCGACCAGCCCAAGCGCCAGGTCGTATCATTGCTGTTTGATGATCCAGATGCGCTGCCCATCCATGATGAGCCGATCTACTTTAACGGCAAAGTTGTGGGGCAGATCACCTCAGCCGCCTGGAGCTATCGCTTTGACCGCTCTGTCGCGCTCGCCATGATTGATGCGCCGCTGGATCAGCTCGCACAGCAAGATGTCGTGCCAGGTTTCGAAGTTGAAATCGCCTGCACGCGCTTCACCGCAAAATGTTCTCTCAAGTCCGCTAAGGAGGCGTTCTGATGTCAGACACGCTCCGCACCACCCGCGTCGCCATTATTGGCGGTGGCATCATGGGGGTCGCCGCCCAATACCAACTGGCCGAGGCCGGCTGGACCGACACGATCCTGTTTGAAAAGGCCGAATTGACCAGCGGATCGACCTGGCATGCTGCTGGTCAAATCGCACATGCGGTGGGGTCACGCGTTATGGGGTGGATCAACAAAACCTCGATCGAAACCTACAAGAGCGTCGAGCGGGAAACCGGGCAGAGCATCGGCTGGCACGAGGTTGGCGGATTCCGCATTGCGACCACGGATGATGAAGTCGATTGGATGAAGTCGATCATGGGCGTCGGCCGATTGTTGGACCTGCCGATGGATTTGGTCGGGCCGGAGGAGGTCTCTGAGGTCAACCCATTTTACAAGGTCGACAACGTCAAGGCCGCCGTGCGCACCTATGAGGACGGGCATATTGACCCCTCCAGCGTGACGATGGCGCTGGCGGCGGCGACCCGTGCACGCGGGGCCAAGATCGAGCGCCACAATCAGGTGCTGGGGGCCAGTCGTAAGGGTGATATGTGGCTGCTTAGAACCGAAAAGGGCGATGTGCTGGCCGAACATATCGTGATTGCCGCCGGATCCTATGCCAATCAGGTTGGCGAATGGTTTGGGTTGAAGATCCCCTCTGTCAGCTGCCTGCACCATTACCTGGTCACCGACACAGTTCCAGAATTCGAAGGTCGACCCGAACTGCCGGTGATGCGTGACAATTCCTATGGCGGTTATATCCGTCAGGAACAGAAATCGGGCCTCATTGGCATTTACGAGGGTCATGTCTGCCCGACGGTCTGGGAAATGCCGGATGGCGCGCCTTGGGCCGCAGAGAACGAACTGTTTGAGGCCGATTACGACTCCATCGGCGATTTCCTGATGGTTGCTTTCGACAAAATGCCAATTCTCGCTGAGCTCGGCATCAAGCGTGTTGTGCGCGGAGCAATCACCCATACACCCGACGGCGGCATGCTGGTTGGCCCGTCTGGTGCACCGAATGTCTGGCTATCCTGCGGCTCATCGATCGGTCTGGCTTGGGGTGGCGGTGCCGGTACGGTGCTTGCTGACTGGATGGTGCATGGCGAAACCGCGATCAACACGCGCGGTATGGACCCGCGCCGCTATGGCGATTTCACCACGGATCACTTCATTGTCGAACGCACCAAGGACGAGTTCATGCGCCGCCATGACACGCCGTGCCCTGGTAAACAGTTCAACGCGCTGCGTCCGCTTAACCGGCATCCGCTTTATGATCGTCTCGCCGCCAAAGGCGCGGTGTTTGGCGAGGTCGCGGGCTGGGAACGTCCGCGCTATTTCGGCGAGGTTGGTGAGGTTGAGCAGATCGGCTGGGGCCATCAACCCTGGCACGCACTTGCACTGGACGAGGCCAAGGCGACACGCGAGGCCGCTGGTGTGATCGACCTCTGCGCCTTTGCGCAATTTGAGATCACCGGCAAAGATGCTGGCAAGCTGTTGGACCGTCTGTCGGCCAACCGTATTCCGCGCAAAGATGGGCGCATGAGCCTAAATCATCTGCTGACGCCAAAAGGCCGGTTCGAAACCGAAATCACCATCTGGCGCATCACAGAGGACCGCTATTTCACCGGCTCACCCATTGCCCGTGCCAACTCGGATTTCGACTGGATCAAGAGCCAAATTCGCGAGGGTGAAGATGTGCAGATGGTCAATCGCAGTGCGGATTGGGGGATGCTGGCGATGTCTGGCCAGGCGTCGCGTCGTATTCTAGCTGAGTTGACCGATGCCGATCTTTCAAATGCGACCTTCCCTTGGCTGTCAGGGCAGGAAATCTCGGTCGCGGGCATCCCCTGCTATGCGCTGCGCGTGTCCTTTGTGGGTGAATTGGGCTGGGAGCTGCACGCGCCCCTTGATCGCATCGCCAGGATTTACGACGCCCTCTTTGAGACAGGTGAGAAGCACGGGCTGCGTGATCTTGGTTCTTACGCCTTCAACGGCATGCGGATGGAGAAGGCCTATCGCGCCAGTGGCGAGATGACCACCGATATTGGGCCCTATGACGTTGGGCTGGAGCGGTTCGTCGTGACCAAAGATCGCGATTTTATTGGCATGGATGCATTGCTGGCCCGCGATCCCGAATGGGAATTGTTCTATGCTGAACTTCACGCGGGCGATATCGACATTCATGGCGGCGAGCCGGTTCTACACAATGGCGATATCGTCGGTCTGACGACCTCTGGCGGCTTTGGCTACACAGTCGGCAAGTCGCTTGGCTGGCTGTTTGTGAAGAAAGGCACCCCGCGCGACGGGCTTAGCGTTCAGATCCTGAACCGCGACATTCCCGTCTCTATCCACCCCGAAGCAATTTTTGACCCGCAGAACCTGCGGCCCCGATCCGAGGACTAATCTATGACTACGATCAATGGCGGCGATGCCGTATATCGCGTTTTGAGGGCCAATGGCATTGATACCGTTTTTGGCCTTCTGGGCGGGTCGATGTTGGAACTCTATGACGCCATGTATCAGGGTGGCGAGATCGCCTATGTCGGCGCGCGGGATGAACGCGCGGCGGGCCATATGGCCGATGCCTGGGCCCGGATGACCGGCAAGCCGGGTGTGGTGCTGGGTGCACAGGCCGGGCCCGGTGTCGTGAATATCGTGACCGCCGTGGCAGAGGCACATCTGGCCTATTCGCCCATGGTTGTCATCGCCGGAGCGATCACCCGTGCCGATCAATGCAAGGACACGTTTCAGGAGGTCGATCAGGTCGCCCTGTTCGCGCCAATCAGCAAACGCTCGGTGATGGTCACAGATCCTTCTCGGTTGGCCCCAATGCTGGAGGATGCGATCCGGTTGGCCAATACCGGTCGTCGTGGGCCGGTCGTGCTGCATGTGCCACGCGACCTCTTTGCCGAAAACGTGCCCGCAATTGAACCGAAGCCGCTTCAGATCGCACGCCCTGGCCCTGCAGCACCGGCCGATATTGCGGCGATTTCCGAGCTGCTGGCGGGCGCCGAACGGCCCGTCATTTTTGCCGGAGGTGGCTTTAAATGGGGTCAGGGGCGCGACGCGTTGACGGCGCTGGCCGAGACGTTGGAAGTGCCGATTGTGGCCTCAACCGGCCATGCCGATGTGATGCGCCACGGTCACCCTTGGTTTGCTGGACAAGCCGGTCCACGCGGCAACCGCGTGGCCTCTCGCCTGACCAAACATGCGGATGTGATGGTGGTTCTGGGTGCGCGGCTTGGTTTCAATTCGACCTTCCATTCCAACGATTACGTTGGCGCTGAAACCCGCATCGCCCATGTCGATGTCGAAGGCTCAGCCGTTGGTCGGTATTTCCCGGCAGAGATCGCCGCGCAAGGTGATGCAAGGCTGACAGCCGAGGCCTTGACCGAGCTGGCCGCGAAACCTGCTTGCGATGCATGGCGTGAGAGCTTTGTCGCAGATATGGAAAGCCTGCGCGCCGAACGTGCTGAAGAGGCGGCCATCGAAACCCTTCCCATGCACCCCCGCCGCGCTTTGGGCGAGCTGCGTGAGGCCTTGCCTGAAGATGCGATTGTGACGCTCGATACCGGCAATACGTGCCTTCAGGGTGCTGATCGCTTGGCCCATTACGCACCAATGTCGCTGATCACGCCGCTTGATTTTGGCCTCGTCGGCTTTGGCCTCGCCGCCGCAATCGGCGCCAAGGCTGCGACGTCGGATCGCCCTGTCGTGGCGATCATGGGTGATGGCGCGGTTGGCTATACGATGATCGAAATCCAGACCGCCATTTCGCACAATCTTCCGATCACCATCGTGGTTCTGGATAACGAGGCCTGGGGTGCGGAAAAAGCTTATCAGCAGGAATTTTACGGCGGCCGCTTGCTAGGTGCCGAAATTCAAAGCCCGCGCTATGACAAATTCGCCGAACTTTGCGGCGGCAAAGGCATCTGGGTTGACGGCCCCGGCGGAATGGGCCCGGCCCTGCAAGAGGCCATCGCATCGGGCGAAACCACAGTTATTCAAGCCAAAATCGATCCCGGAGCGCTTATGACGCTGCGCAAGGATCTGTTCAAAGCACCGCAGAAAGAGGCCTGACCATGAGCACCTGGGATACTATTGTCATCGGCGCGGGCAACGCCGCGTTTTGTGCCGCACATGCCGCGCGGGAAAAGGACGCGAGCGTTCTGATGCTGGAATGCGCGCCCGAAGCTGAAAATGGCGGTAACTCGCGCTACACGGCTGGCGCCATCCGCTTTGCTTATGATGGCGTCGACGATATTCGCGCGCTTTGTCCCGACCTGTCCGAAGAGCAGATCGCGATCACCGATTTTGGAACCTATACCGAGGAACAGTTCTTTGACGACATGTTCCGTGTTACCCGTTACCGCACCGATCCCGCCCTTTGCGAGCGGCTCGTACGCTCGTCTCGCGAAACGATGCACTGGATGCGTGAAAAGGGCATCCGATTCCTGCCGATCTATGGTCGTCAGGCGTTCAAAGTCGATGGGCGTTTCAAATTCTGGGGCGGACTCACGCTCGAGGCATGGGGTGGCGGCGAAGGGCTCGTGGATGCCCACACCAAAATCGCCAAAGAGTCCGGCGTCGAGATCCGCTATGAAACGCGCGCGGTTGAAATCCTGACCGATGGCCATGCTGTCACCGGGGTCAAGGTGCGCCACAAAGGCCAGATCGACGAACTGCGCGCCAAATCGGTTGTCGTCGCCGCGGGCGGGTTTCAGGCGAGCCCGGAGATGCGCACGCGTTACTTGGGTCCAGGCTGGGAAATGGCCCGCGTGCGCGGGTCGCGGTTCAATACCGGCGAGGGCATTAAGATGGCCATGGATATCGGCGCCTCGACCTATGGCAACTGGTCTGGCTGCCACGCGGTTGGCTGGGACTATAACGCGCCTGAATTCGGTGATCTGGATGTCGGCGACGGGTTCCAGAAGCACTCCTACCCCTGGGGCATTATGGTCAATGCAACGGGAAAACGGTTTGTCGACGAGGGAGCGGATTTCCGCAACTACACCTATGCCAAATATGGCCGGGTCATTCTGAACCAACCCGATCAGTTTGCCTGGCAGATCTTTGATTCCAAGGTCACCCATATCCTGCGCGATGAATATCGGATCAAACGGGTGACCAAAGTCACCGCACCGACGCTTGAGGCCCTGGCAGAGAAACTCGAAGGGGTTGATCCACAGGGCTTCCTTGAAGAGGTCAAAGCCTATAACGCCGCGGTTGATACAGACACGCCGTTTGATCCCAACGTCAAGGACGGGCGGGCCACCAAAGGCCTGGCGGTGCAGAAATCCAACTGGGCGAACACCATCGATGAAGGCCCATTTGAGGCCTATCAAGTTGGCTGCGGGATCACGTTTACCTTCGGTGGCCTACGGATCGACGCCGACACCGCTCAAGTACTCGACAATGACCTAACGCCGATCCCCGGCCTCTTTGCGGCGGGTGAACTGGTCGGCGGCGTGTTCTTCTTCAACTACCCAGGTGGGACTGGGCTTATCAACGGATCTGTCTTTGGCCGA
>FYBJ01000818.1_pt1 | contig 13481 bp, 10 predicted proteins | sample 1134611 | NCBI WGS metagenome assembly FYBJ01 (sample SAMEA104116008, study PRJEB20421) | marine metagenome | isolation source: marine | reverse complement strand
AAGCAGAAGACGGCATACGAGATAGGAGTCCGTCTCGTGGGCTCGGGATGTGTATAAGAGACAGGTCTGGGCGGGGTGGTTCTGGGCAGCCGCGAGTTCATCCGCAAGACGCTGGAGCCTTTTCTCAAGCATACCGGCGGGGCGCTGAGCCCCTTTAACGCCTGGGTGATGCTCAAGGGGCTGGAGACGCTCGAGCTGCGCTGCCACGCCCAGGCGGACAACGCCCTGGCGCTGGCAGAGGAATTCGCCGACCACCCGAAACTTTCGCGCATGCTCTACCCGACCCACGGCAGCCACCCGCAGGCCGGGCTGGCGCGGCAGCAGATGAGCGCGGGCGGCACCGTGCTGGCCCTGGAGATAAAGGGTGGCAAGGAGGCCGCTTTCCGCTTCGTTAATGCGTTGGAAATCGTCTCCATTTCCAACAATCTGGGTGACAGCAAATCCCTCGTGACCCATCCGGCCACCACAACCCATCAGCGGCTGAGCCCCGAGCAGCGCGACATCCTGGGTATTTCCGACGGGCTGGTGCGTCTCAGCGTCGGGCTCGAGGACAGCGCCGATCTGATCGCCGATGTCGCCCGTGCGCTCGAGAAGGTCTGATCCCATCTGGCCCGCGCGGCGCGTTTTGGTATAAAGCTGCCCAGGACAATTGTTGGAGCGCGCGGCGACAGTCCCCACATAACGGGCAGTTTCGTCAGCGCAGGAGGCCCGCGATGACCGTGCACATGCCCTCGATCGGAAAGCCGGTCGAAAAGAAAAACGCCCCGCGACCCGGCCGGCAGGAGGCCGCAGCCGCGCTTGACGTGCTGCGCGAATGGGCCGGATCGGCCAGCGCCACCGAAATCGCAGAGCTGGAACCGGCGCTCTCGCGGCTGTTGCCGGGGCAGGAGGTGTCCAATTATCCGGCACTGGCCCGTGCCTATCCCGAGGATTTCACCCCTGACGAGGTCTACCGCGCCTCGATGCCGGATTTGCAGAACGGGCCGGCCAGCCTCATCCGGGGCGCCCGGCGCACCATCCAGGACGTGGGCATCTCGAATTTCCGGTTGCCCATCCGCTTTCGCACGCGCGAAGGAGGGGAACTGACGCTGGAGACTTCGGTGACAGGGACCGTGAGCCTGGAATCGGAGAAGAAGGGCATCAACATGTCCCGCATCATGCGCACCTTCTATCGCTATGCGGAGGAAACCTTCAGCTTCGAGGTGATCGAAAAGGCGCTCGATGCCTACAAGGCGGATCTCGGCAGTATCGATGCGCGTATCCAGATGCGGTTTTCCTTTCCCCTCAGGGTCGACAGCCTGCGTTCGGGCCTGTCGGGGTATCAGTATTACGACATCTCGCTGGAACTGGTGGAACGCGAGGGGCAGCGGCGTGAGATCATCCATCTCGATTACGTCTATTCTTCGACCTGCCCCTGCTCGCTGGAGTTGAGCGAACATGCACGCCAGTTCCGCGGCCAGCTCGCCACGCCGCATTCGCAGCGTTCCGTGGCGCGCATCTCGGTCATGCTGGAGCCGGGCAAGCCCTGCCTGTGGTTCGAGGATCTCATCGAGATCTGCCGCCGCGCCGTGCCCACCGAAACCCAGGTGATGGTCAAGCGCGAGGACGAACAGGCCTTTGCCGAACTCAACGCCGCCAACCCTATCTTCGTCGAGGATGCGGCGCGGCTGTTTTGCCATCATCTGCTGGAAGACGACAGGATCGGCGATTTCCGGGTGGTGGCGAGCCATCAGGAAAGTCTGCACAGTCACGATGCCGTAAGCGTGCTCACCCAGGGCGACACCTTCCGCGGCGAAAGCCTCGATCCCTCGCTCTTTGCCTCGCTGCTGCACGGCCGCTGACCGGCGATGGGGCGCAGTCCGGGGACGCTGACGCGGTTCGACCGCCTGCCGCGGGACCGCCATGCCTTTGCGATGTTCGACATTCGGCCGGTGGCCTATGTCATCGGGCTTCTGGTCGCGACGCTTGGCGTTTCGATGCTGATCCCCATGGCGCTCGATCTTTACGAACGCAACGACAACTGGACCGCGTTCTTTCAATCGGCGCTGATTTCCATCCTGCTCGGCGGTTTCATGGCGCTCGCCTGTGCCAACAGCGTGACCGGGCGGCTCAATCTTCAGCAGACCTTTCTGATCACCACCGGCGTCTGGCTGACGCTGCCGATCTTCGGCGCTCTGCCGTTTCTTCTGGGCGCGACGGAGGCCCGGTTCGTGGACGGCTTTTTCGAGGCGATGTCGGGACTGACCACGACGGGTTCGACGGTTCTGACGGGGCTGGAGGGGCTGCCCGAGGGGCTGCTGCTGTGGCGCGGTCTGATGCAGTGGTTCGGCGGCATCGGCATCATCGTCGTGGCGATGGTGTTTCTGCCGGAGCTGCGCATCGGCGGGATGCAGATCTTCCGCAGCGAGGCCTTCGAGACCTCCGGCAAGATCCTGCCGCGGGCGGCGGAGATCGCCTCGCGGATCACGGTCATCTACGTGTTCCTGACCGCCGTCGCGGCCCTGGTCTATGCCACCTTGGGGATGGACGGTTTCGACGCGATCGTGCACGCGATGACCACCATGTCCACGGGCGGTTTTGCCAATTACGACTCTTCTTTTGCCGCCTTCAACAGCAGCCTCTCCTACGCCGCGTCGATCTTCATGATCCTCGCGGCGCTGCCTTTCGTGCGTTACGTCCAGCTGCTCAACGGCGATCGCCGCCCGCTTTTTGTCGACACCCAGATCCGGGTCTTTCTGGCCATCGTCGGGGTGCTGATCGCGGTCCTGACCTTCTGGCTAGTCAATCAGCAGGGCTTTCCCGTCCTGCGCTCCATCCGCCTAGCGACCTTCAACACGATCACCATCATATCCGGCACCGGCTACGCCAGCGACGATTACATGCTCTGGGGGGCCTTTCCGGTAGTTCTGCTGTTTCTTGTAGGGCTGATCGGCGGATGCGCGGGATCGACGGCCTGTTCGATCAAGGTCTTTCGCTACCAGATCCTGTTCGCCTCCATCAAAGCCCAGATCCGCCGGATTCACGCGCCGAACGGTGTCTTCACCGCCCGCTACGAAGGCCGACCCATCGGCAACGACGTGCTTTCGTCGGTCATGGCGTTCTTCGTGGCCTTCATCGTCTCGCTTGGGGTGCTTTCCGTGCTTCTGGGGCTTACAGGGCTCGATTTCATAACCTCGGTTTCCGGTGCCGCGACGGCGCTGGCCAATGTGGGCCCGGGCCTGGGCGACCGCATCGGGCCGGCCGGAAATTTTGCCAGTCTCAATGATGCGGCCAAGTGGCTGCTGGCGGCGGGAATGCTCATCGGACGGCTGGAGCTTATGGCGGTTTATGTGATCCTGACCCTGAAATTCTGGCGAAGCTGATGCGGGGGCGCGGGCCGGGCCGTGATTGCGTGCTATCGCAATTGACCCTCCCTGCGCGGTTGCCTAGGAAGAACGCGCTTTCGAGGGGAATATCATGACCGGATCAAAGCGGCGCCCACGCAGCTTTCAAGAGATTATTCTGCGGCTCCAGGCTTATTGGGCCGAGAAGGGCTGCGCCATCATGCAGCCATACGACATGGAAGTGGGCGCCGGAACCTTTCATCCGGCGACCACGCTTCGATCGCTGGGCGGCCGCCCGTGGGCAGCGGCCTACGTGCAGCCCTCGCGGCGGCCTACCGACGGGCGCTATGGCGAAAACCCCAACCGCCTGCAGCACTATTATCAGTATCAGGTGCTTATAAAGCCCAGCCCCCCCGATCTGCAGGACCTTTATCTCGGAAGCCTCGAGGCCATCGGCATCGACATGGAAATGCACGACATCCGTTTCGTCGAAGACGACTGGGAAAGTCCGACGCTGGGCGCCTGGGGCCTGGGGTGGGAGGTCTGGTGCGACGGGATGGAGGTCTCGCAATTCACCTATTTCCAGCAGGTGGGCGGCCATGACTGCCACCCGGTGTCGGGCGAGCTCACCTACGGGCTGGAGCGGCTGGCGATGTATGTCCTGGGGGTCGATCACGTGATGGACATGCCATTCAATGATCCGGGCGCACCCATCGCGCTGAGCTATGGCGACGTGTTCCGACAGACAGAGGCGGAATATTCGCGCTGGAACTTCGATCAGGCCGATACCGCCATGCTGCAAAGTCATTTCGAGGATGCCGAGGCCGAGTGCCGCCGCATCCTGGACGCCCCGGCCGAGGATCCGAAGACGGGCCGGCGTATCATCATGGCGCATCCCGCCTATGATCAGGCGATCAAGGCCAGCCATCTGTTCAATCTGCTGGATGCGCGGGGCGTGATCTCGGTGACCGAACGCCAGGCCTATATCGGGCGGGTGCGCACGCTGGCCAAGCTCTGCGCCGACGCCTTTGTCCAAACCGAAGCAGGGGGGGCAGCCGCATGAACGGGCGCACCGCGGTTCTCAGTATTGTCATCGCCGCCGGTCTGACCGCCGTGCTGGTTTATTGGCTACAGCTTTATGCCTATTACGACGAGGTGGCGCTTGCCCCTGAGGGGAGCGAGGAGATCATGCTCACGGCCCGCGACAGCGGCGTGGCGGAACCCATCGCCGTCCGGGATTTTCAGGGGATCGATGCCAACAGCTCGCCCCTGCGGTTCCGGGCCTGTTTCCGTGTGGATGCGTCGCTCGCAGAGCTGAGCCGCCGCTATGCGGTCGTCAAGGAGCCGACGCCGCTCACCGGCCCTGGCTGGTTCGACTGCTACGATGCCGAGACGGTTGGCACCTCGCTGGAAAAGGGCGAGGCCACCGCCTTTCTGAGCGAACGCAACATCGCCGATGGCGTTGACCGGGTGATTGCCGTCTACCCCGACGGACGCGCCTTCGCCTGGCATCAGCTCAACGAAAAATATCAGGAATGATCCGCACGCCCGGGACATCCCGGCGGCAGTGCCCGGCATCGAGCCGGCAAACCCCTTAGGAATCGCAATGCCCGACCTTTTGATCGAACTTTTTTCCGAGGAAATTCCCTCGCGGATGCAGGCGCGTGCCGCCCGTGATCTGAAAAAGCTCGTCACCGACGGCCTGGTGGAGGCGGGGCTGACCTACGGATCCGCCGCAGCCTTTGCGACCCCCAGACGGCTGGCCCTGACCGTCGAGGGAATGCTGGGCGAAAGCCCCGCCCGGAAAGAAGAGCGCAAGGGCCCGCGTCTCGACGCGCCCGAAAAGGCGCTGGAGGGATTCTTGCGGTCCACCGGACTGCGGCGCGAACAGCTTGAGACCCGCGCAGACAAGAAGGGCGAGGTCTGGTTCGCGACGATCGAAACCCCGGGCCGCGCCGCGCCCGAAATCGTGGCGGAGGTGCTCGAGCGCACCGTGCGCAACTTTCCCTGGCCCAAGTCCATGCGCTGGGGCGCGGGGAGCCTGCGGTGGGTGCGGCCGCTCCATTCCATCCTGTGCATTCTGCACGATGAGGGCGGCGCCCGGATCGTGCCGCTCGACATCGACGGCATTGCCTCGGGCGACAGCACGCGCGGACATCGCTTCATGGCCCCGGAGCCGTTTTCGGTAACGTCGTTCGTGGATTACGAAACCGGGCTCAAGCGTGCCAAAGTCGTCCTGAAGCCGGAAGAGCGGGCGGGACACATTCGTGCCGATGCCAGCTCGGCGGCTTTTGCGCAGGGTCTGGAGCTGGTCGAGGACCCGGGTCTGCTGGACGAGGTCGCGGGACTGGTTGAATGGCCCGTCGTTCTGATGGGCGAGATCGGAGCCGAATTCCTCGACCTGCCGCCGGAGGTGCTGCAGACCTCGATGAAAGAGCATCAGAAGTTCTTTTCGGTGCGCCACCCGAAAACCGGCCGTATCGAGAAATTCGTGACGGTGGCGAACCGGGAAACCGCCGATGACGGCGCGACGATCCTGGCGGGCAACCGCAAGGTTCTGTCGGCGCGGCTCGCGGATGCGAAATTCTTCTGGGAAAACGATCTGCGCGTGGCCAGGGCCGGCATGGGCGACTGGCTGGGCGCTCTGGAAAAGGTGACCTTTCGCGCCAAGCTGGGCAGCCAGGCGGATCGGGTCGGGCGTATCGCCGCCCTGGCGCACGAGCTGGCGCCGATGGTCGGCGCGGACGCCGGGCTGGCCGAACAGGCCGCGCGCGTCGCCAAGGCCGATCTTTCGTCGGAAATGGTCTATGAATTCCCCGAGCTTCAGGGCGTCATGGGCCGTTACTACGCCGCGGCGGCCGGTTCCCCGCCCGAGGTGGCCGAGGCCGCGGAACGCCACTACAAACCCCTCGGCCCCTCCGACGACGTGCCCGCCGCGCCGGTCACCGTGGCCGTGGCGCTGGCAGACAAGCTCGACACGCTGACCGGGTTCTGGGCCATCGACGAAAAACCCACCGGGTCCAAGGATCCCTATGCGCTGCGCCGGGCCGCGCTGGGCGTGATCCGGCTGGTTCTCGGGAACGGATTGCGGATCGGGTTGTCCGAGATCATCAGGGTCGCGTCGACGATTGTGACCACCAGCCAACATCTGTCGCTGATAGCTCAGAAAGATAAGCATCACGAACTGCTCTCCTTCTTCCACGACCGGCTCAAGGTCCATCTGCGCGAGGAAGGCATCCGCCACGACGTGATCGACGCGGTGCTCGCGATGCCGGCGAGCGATGACCTGTTCCTGGTGGTGAAGCGGGCCGAGGCGCTGTCGGATCTGTTGAAGACCGATGACGGGGAAAACCTGCTGCAGGGGTTCAGGCGCGCCAACAACATCCTCACCCAGGCCGAGGAAAAAGACGGGGTGGAGTATTCCTTCGGCGCCGACCCGAAGCTGGCGGAAACCGATGAGGAACGCGCCCTGTTCGCGGCGCTCGACGAGGCGCGGGCGCGTATCGCCCCGGCGATGGAGGCGGAGGATTTCGCCGATGCGATGCAGGCGATGGCGGCCCTGCGCGCGCCCATCGACGCCTTTTTCGAGGCGGTGCAGATCAATTCGGACAATCAGATCGTGCGCCGCAACCGGCTGAACCTCTTGCACAGCATCCGCGCGATCTGCCTTTCGGTCGCGGACCTGCGCCGGGTCGAGGGCTGACCGACGCCGGGCTTGCCAGAGGCGGGTCCGCGCGTATGCTGCCAGAGCAAACGTAAGGTGCCGCAGTGCAGAAGACGCCCGATTTTACCGAGATCACGCCCACCGCCGCCATCGAGAACGGCCGGCATGGCGCACGTGCGAAATGCTTGCAACGGCTGATCCGCCTGGACATGCCGGTGCCGCTGTCGGTGGCGCTGTCCTTTCAGGCGGTGCGCACACTGGCCGCCGGGGGCAGCATCGACACCACGGGACTGCTGCGCGTTTTCGGCGAACATCCCCTGGTTTCCGTGCGCCCCAGTGCCGAAACCGCCGACTGGGGCGGGCCGGGGACCATTCTCAATATCGGGATGAGCGCGCGCATGGCGGCACGTCTGGGCGAGACCATCGGCGCCCCTGCGGCCGAACAGCTGTATCGCCGTTTCGTCCAGGCCTATTCGGTGGAGGTCGCGCGTCTCGACGGAGAGCAGTTCCCGGCCGATCAGTCGCTCAGCGCGGCGCTGCGCACCTATGAGGCGGAAATGGACGAGCCTTTCCCCGAGGACCCCGCCGTGCAGCTGGCCGAGGTCCTTCGGTCCATGGCGCGCGCCTGGGGCGGCACCACCGCCCGGCTCTTGCGGCAGGGGCGCGGCGCCCCCGCGGATGCGGGGCTCGGTCTGGTGGTGCAGCGCATGGCGCTGGGTCTGGGGCAGGGGGAATGCGGATCCGGGGTCATCCAGTTCATCGATCCCGCCACGGGCGCGCGCCAGATCACCGGCCGTTACAAGTCCCAGGCGCAGGGGCGCGAGGCGCTCGACAACGGCGAGGACGCGCTGTTTCTGACCCGCGACCCGCGGGGCCCCTCGCTCGAGGAACGCTGCCCCCCCGCTTTCGAAGAGCTTCTGGAACACGGCCGCCGTGCCCGGGTGGGTCTGCGCGAGGAAATGCAGATCGAGTTCACTGTGGAGGACGGGCCGCTGCGCATTCTCGATGCCGTCCGCGTGCCACGCTCGGCGCGTGCCGCCGTGAGGGTTGCGGTGGATCTGGCGGATGACGGGATCATTCCCCGCGAAGAAGCGTTGATGCGGGTGGAGCCTTCGGCCATCGCGCAGCTGCTCCATCCCCAGGTCGATCCCTCGGCGCCCAAGGAGGTCGTCGCACGTGGCATCGCCGCCAGTCCCGGCGCCGCCACCGGCCGTATCGTCTTTTCCGCGAAGGCGGCGCAGATCGAGACAACGAAAGGCGAGGCTTGTGTGCTGGTGCGTCATGAAACCTCGCCCGAGGATGTGCGGGGCATGCATGTGGCCAAGGCCGTTCTGACGGAACGCGGCGGCGTGACGAGCCACGCGGCCGTGATCGCGCGCGGGTTGGGGGTGCCCTGCGTGGTCGGGGCATCCACCATCCGCATCCGCAGCCGGGACAAGACGCTGGTGACCCCGGCAGGACAGGTTTTCGGCGAGGGCGACATCATCACCGTCGACGGCTCCACCGGCGAGGTCCTGAGCGGTGCCGTCGACATGCTGGTGCCGGCGCTCGACGATGGGTTTCAGACCTTCATGGCCTGGGCGGAGGAGGCGGGCGATATCGGGGTGCGCGCGAATGCCGACACCCCCGCCGATGCGGCGACCGCCCGGCGTTTCCACGCTCAGGGGATCGGGCTGTGCCGGACCGAACACATGTTCTTCGAGGACGATCAACTCACGGTCATGCGCGAGATGATCTTCGCCGACGAGCGCGGCGACCGGCAGGCGGCGCTCGATCGGCTGCTGCCGATGCAGCGCGACGATTTCCGCCGGCTTTTCGAGATCATGGCGGGGCGGCCGGTCTGCATCCGCCTGTTCGACCCGCCGCTGCACGAGTTTCTACCCAAGAGCCGGGACGGCGTGCGCCAGTTGGCCGAGGCGATGGGGCTCCCGGCCAGCCGGATTACCGAGAGGGTAGAGGCACTGTCGGAGTTCAACCCCATGCTGGGGATGCGCGGGGTGCGGCTGGGCATCACCGTGCCCGAAATCTACGAGATGCAGGCCCGCGCCATTTTCGAGGCGGCAGTGGAGGCGGGGCACGGCGGCGCAGTGGTCGAGCCCGAGATCATGATCCCGCTGGTCAGTGCGCGGCGGGAGGTAGAGCTGGTAAAAAGCCGCATCGATGCAACCGCGGCGGCTGTGCGCAACGCGACGGGCGCTAATCTCTCCTATCGGGTCGGCGTGATGGTCGAAACGCCTCGCGCGGCGCTGCGGAGCGGCGAAATCGCCGATCACACCGACTTCCTGAGCTTCGGCACCAACGATCTGACGCAGATGACCTACGGGCTGTCGCGCGACGATGCGGGGCGGTTCATGGGGACCTATGTGGAGCAGGGAGTCTATCCGGTGGACCCCTTCCATACGCTCGATGTGGAGGGTGTGGGAGAGTTGCTACTACTCGCTGCAGAAAGGGCCCGCGGCACCCGGAAAGATCTTGTGCTTTCGATCTGTGGCGAGCATGGCGGCAATGCCGAATCAATCGCGTTCTGCCGCAAGGCGGGATTCAGCTATGTGTCCTGTTCTCCCTATCGTGTGCCCGTCGCTCGGCTGGCTGCCGCGCAGTTAGCGATATCAGACCGGCCGAACCGAGAAAAACACACTATTTCTCAATGGATTGCGCAGATGTTGCGCCTTGCTCCGCCGAGCCATTCGGGCTAGGTTTTTGCGCGGAAAAGCACCCGTTTATCCCCCCTTCGGGCGGGGCACTGGACGCTCTTGACGTTCTTCGCTACGCCCTCTTGCGGACCGGGGCCAAGTTTGCCGGTCCGGTGAAGATGACTGAAGGGTGCAAATCTTGCGACACATTGCGAAAGCGACCATGGCGGCGATCATCATTGGAGTTGGTTCCGCCCAGGCACATTCGACTGCCAGCAACGTGACGGCCAGCAGTTCCACCGACCCCACGGCCCGCATCGACAGCCGGATCACCTCTCTGATGGGGGAGGAAAAGAAACAGCTCGACAAGCTGGGCGCCGCCCGGCTTCAGAAGGTGGCCAAGCGTGTCGAGGCCCCCGTCGAGGAGCCCCATGAAGACCACGAGAAGGTCACCCGCGTCTCCTACACGCGCGACTTCCTCGCGAAGCAGCCCAAGGCCAAGGGCGGGGCCGATCTGAAATGTCTTTCCGAAGCGCTCTACTTCGAGGCGCGCGGCGAAAGCGTGAAGGGTCAATTCGCAGTGGCCGAAGTGATCCTCAACCGTGTGGACAGCGCCCGCTATCCCGATACCGTGTGCGGGGTGATCAAGCAGGGCACGGGCCGCAAATTCGCCTGTCAGTTCACCTATACCTGCGACGGTCGGGCCGAAGTGATCCGCGAGCGCCGCGCCTATGAGCGCGTGGCCAAGGTCGCCCGGCTTATGCTCGACGGCGCGCCGCGCATCCTGACCGACGGGGCCACCTATTACCACACCACCGCAGTCAATCCGCGCTGGGCCCGGGCGCTGAAACGCACGGCGGCGATCGGTGTGCACCGGTTCTACCGTCAGCCGGCCCGCGTCGCCAAGCGCTGAATATCCCTACGCGGCCGGGAGCGTTCCGGCCGCGTCTCCGCTCTGGAAAGGGCGCCCCCGATGACAGACGACACGCGCCTAGCCTTCGGCCACCCGTCAGAGCGGGCGGCCGCCACGGCGGACACGGGGGGCACCGGTGTCTCGCTCGACCGGATTTCCCTGCGCGATCACATCGTATCGGTTGAGATCGGCGCCTTTCAGGCAGAGCGCGGCAACACCCAGCGTCTGCGTTTCGATGTGGTGGTCGAAGTGGCGCCGCCCGATGCGCCCCTTGGCGACGATGTGGACCGCATCCTCAGCTATGACCGCATTACCGAGGCTATTTCAGCCGAGCTGGCAGAAGAGCGGCTCAACCTTCTGGAAACACTCGCGGAAAGGGTGGCGGACCGCATTCTGCGCGACCCGCGTGCCGCGCGGGTTTTCCTGCGCATCGAAAAGCTCGACCGCGGTCCCGGCGCGCTGGGGGTAGAGATCGAGCGGCGGCGCCCGGCGGCGGGGGCGCAGGAGGCGCCCGGCCGGACGCAGGCCGCTGCGGATCATGCAGCGCCCCAGGTCGTCTTTCTGGGTCCGGCCGCGCACGGGGCTGTTCTGCCGGGGCTGTTGGACCGGATCTGCGCGCAGGGCCTGCCCGCGATCCTGTGCACCGGGCCCGTGGCGACTGCGCCCCGTGCGCAAGAGGATGCCGCACAGCAGCGGCTGGACCTGCTCGAGATCGAACAGGCCGCCTGGCTGCTGGCCGACCGCGATCCGCGGCTGAGCGTGGCCGCGACGCGCACCGAAATCGACTGGGCGCTGACCCGGGGCAAGCTTACCGTCTGGGCTCCGGTGAAGCTTGTCACCGATGCGGTCAGCCCGCGGCCGCCCCGCGACGCGCAGGGGCCGGAACTCGCGCTTTGGCTGGCCGGGCAGCTGGGTGCCCGGCGGCTTGTCTGCGTCGAGGCGGCGGCCCCCGCCGCAGTGGCCGGCGGGCCCGAGGTCGAAAGCCGCCGGGCGGCGGAGTTCAGCTAGCGGCCTTTCTGCCGCACTTGCCAAAACAGCCCGCAGGAGGCACATCGCCTCTATGTCGCATTATTACCGGCCCATCGCCCAGACCGATCCGCTGCGCCCAGCCACCGCCCTGCCGCTAGCCGGTGGCTGGACCTGGTTCGACAGGGTCGAAGTGCTCGACCGGGGCGAAAAGCCCCGGCTGATCGCGGCCTCCGACGTGCCGGGCGACGTGCTCGACCGGATGACCGAGCCCCGGCCGCCGCTCGCGGGGATGTTCTGGGGACGGCCGCATGTGATGGGTATTCTCAACGTCACGCCGGACAGTTTTTCGGATGGCGGGCGCTTTTTGGACAAGGACCGGGCCGTGGGCCATGCCCAGGCGATGGTCCGGGCCGGTGCGGATATCATCGATATCGGCGGCGAAAGCACCCGGCCCGGCGCGCAGAAAGTGCCTGCGGAGGAAGAGTTGCGGCGCACCGAGCCGGTCATTCGGGCCCTGCGCGAAGGCGGGGTGGATGCGCCGATCAGCATCGATAGCCGCAAGTCCGCGGTGGTTTCGGCCGCTCTCAAGGCGGGGGCCAGCATGGTCAACGACGTCGCCGCGCTGACCCATGATCCCGCCCTGGCGCGGGTCGTGGCCGAAAGTGGCGCGCCCGTCTGTCTGATGCACGCACAGGGCGATCCCGCTACCATGCAGGATTCGCCCGAATACGACGACGTGCTTCTCGACGTTTACGACTTTCTTGCCGGGCGCCTGGATTTCGCCGAGGAACATGGCATCCCGCGGGGCCGCATCATCGTCGACCCCGGCATAGGCTTCGGCAAAACGACAGAGCATAATCTGCGCCTCCTTTCGGGGTTGAGCCTGTTTCACGGGCTGGGCTGCGTGCTGTTGCTCGGGGCGTCGCGCAAGCGGTTCATCGGCACGCTGAGCGGCGAGGCGGAGGCCTCTCGCCGGGTGGCGGGATCGGTATCGGTTGCGCTTCACGGTGCACGGCAAGGGGTTCAGATTCTGCGTGTGCATGATATACCGGAAACCAAACAGTCGCTTGCTTTGCAGATGGCGATCGCTGGCTAGGAGATGGACGTGGGGCGCAAATTCTTTGGCACGGATGGTGTGCGCGGCAAGGCCAACCAGTATCCCATGACTGCCGAGATGGCGTTGCGGCTGGGTGCGGCGGCGGGGCGTTACTTTCGACGCGATCAGTCGGCCGCCCACCGGGTGGTCATCGGCAAGGACACGCGGCTTTCGGGCTATATGTTCGAGAACGCGCTCACTGCCGGTTTCACCTCCACGGGGATGAACGTGCTGCTGCTGGGGCCGGTGCCCACCCCGGCCGTGGGTCTTCTGACGCACTCCATGCGGGCGGACGCGGGGGTGATGATCTCGGCAAGCCACAATCCACACGAAGATAACGGCATCAAGTTTTTCGGCCCCGACGGATACAAGCTGTCGGATCAGGCCGAGCAGGAGATCGAGGCGCTGCTCGAAGGCACGCTCGATCTGGCGGCGGCGGGCAACATCGGCCGGGCGAAACGGATTGACGACGGGCGCGCGCGCTATGTGGAGCGGGTAAAGACGACCTTTCCGCCGGCGCGGCGGCTCGACGGGCTGAAAGTGGTGATCGACTGCGCCAACGGAGCGGCCTATCGCGCCGCGCCCGAGGTCCTCTGGGAGCTGGGTGCCGAGGTGATCCCGGTGGGTGTCTCGCCCGACGGGTTTAACATCAACCGCGACTGCGGATCGACCAATACAGCCGCCGCGGCCCAGGCCGTAATCGCGCACGGGGCCGATGTGGGTATTTCGCTCGACGGCGACGCCGACCGGGTGATGATCATCGACGAAGCCGGCCAGGTGGCCGACGGAGATCAGATCATGGCGCTGCTGGCGCTGGGCTGGGCTCAGGCGGGGCGGTTGCGCGGCCATACGCTGGTCGCCACGGTGATGTCGAACCTCGGGC
>FYBJ01000984.1_pt1 | contig 13487 bp, 15 predicted proteins | sample 1134611 | NCBI WGS metagenome assembly FYBJ01 (sample SAMEA104116008, study PRJEB20421) | marine metagenome | isolation source: marine | reverse complement strand
GGCCCTCGGCCTCAAGCTCCTTGAGCAGCCGTTTCAGGTCGATCCGGTCCGAGCCCTTGATCCCAAAGGCTTTGGCGATGTCTCGTTTCGAAGTAAGGGTCGGGTTGGCCGAAATCCAGTCGAGGATTTCTTCCTTGGTGGGAATACGCGTCATACCACTGGCCTATCACGGCCCTTTGACAAGGTCATGACCAAAACGCCCTACACGGGACAAATCGGCCTTGGTGTCCACGTCGCTCAGCTCATCGACCAGCGCAATCAGACGGCCCGGCAACGTTGCAATCGTATCGGCCAGAGCATGCTCGGTCGACCAACGAACCCCCTTGAACACCGTGCTTGGCAGGGCCGAAGTGCGCTTGGCGCCCACCAGCCAATAGCCGCCATCAGGGGCCGGGCCAAAAACCATCTCATGTGATCCGAGCGCCTTGAACGCACGACCTATACGCGCACGGTTGATACCCGGAATATCCGCTCCGATCACGCAGACCGGACCAGGAGGCATCCCGCGCAGCATCCGCCCCATCCGGTCGCCCAGATCACCCCGCCCCTGTGGCGCGCGGGGCAAGTCAGCGGGCCAGATGCGGCTTTCCAGGCCCTCGCGGTCGGGGGCCACGGCAAGTATGATCTGCCAGCGCGGATCGCGCAGGCGACGGATCAGGCTGCGCGTCTGATGACGGAACCAACAGGCCGCGCCAACCATGCCGATATCGCGCCCTAACCGCGTCTTGACCCGCCCCGGACGCGGCTCCTTGACCATGATCACCAACGAGCGCCTCATGCCAGGGTCAGCACCATGTCGCGGTGGTCGATGCCGGCGTCGTCAAACACCGGTCCATAGGCTTCAAAGCCCAGTTTTTCGTAAAATCCCAAGGCATCGACCTGCGCCGCCAGTTTGACACGCGTGACCCCTGATCGCTGCCTGGCGATTGCAATCCCCTGTTCGATCAAACCCGCACCCAGGCCGGTGCCGCGACCCTGAGGCAACACACAGACACGGCCGATCTTTGCCGTTTCGCCGTCAAACAAGACGCGCGCGGTTCCGGTCGGGACACCGTTCAACGTGGCGAGCATATGGGTGGCGACCTCATCCATGAGGTCGATCTCTTCTTCGATGGGAACGCCCTGTTCTTCGACAAAGACCGTGTGGCGCAGCGCAAAGCAGACGTCGCGATCCTTGGTCACTTCGATCTTAAACGTCATGCAAAATAATCCCGCAGGATGCGCGAATAGATGTCTTTCAGTTGGTGGATTTGCGCCACTTCCACCCTCTCGTCGACCTGATGCATGGTGCGACCCACAAGGCCAAATTCCACCACCGGGCAGTGGTTTTTCACAAACCGCGCGTCCGACGTGCCACCGGTGGTGGACAGCACCGGCGTCACGCCGGTCTCTGCCTCGACCGACGCCGAAACCAGTTCGGACAAGTCGCCGGGAGGCGTAAGAAAGCTTTCCCCCGAGATTTTGACTTTCATCTCGATGTCGACGCCAAAACTGTTGGCAACCTGATCAACCTCGGTTTGCAGCCAATCGGTGAGCCGTGCGCCTGAATGCGCATCGTTGAACCGAATATTCACCGCAGCTGTACATTGCGCCGGGATCACGTTCGTTGCCGGGTTCCCCGTGTCCATTGTCACCACTGCCAATGTTGAGGCATCGAAGTGGTCGGTCCCCTGATCAAGCTCATGGCTTGCCAATCGGTCCATCAGACGCGCCAGAGCAGGTAGCGGGTTTTTGGCGCGGTGGGGGTAGGCCGAGTGGCCCTGAACCCCCGTCACCGTGAACCAGGCCGTCATCGAGCCACGCCGCCCGATCTTGATCATCTCACCCATCTTATCGGGGCAGGTGGGTTCGCCCACCAGACAGACTGACATCGCTTCATCTTCGGTTTCCATGTAATCCAGCAGAGCCGTCGTGCCGTCGATTGCATCGCCCTCTTCGTCGCCGGTGATGGTCAAGATCACTGCCCCATCGGGCGGAGTTTGCGTGACAAAATCGATGGCGGCGGCAGCAAAGGCAGCAACGCCCGATTTCATGTCAGTGGCCCCGCGCCCGTACATGAAGCCGTCTTTCTCATCGGCCCCAAAAGGTGCCATGGTCCAGGCCGCCTCATCCCCCAAGGGAACAACATCAGTGTGCCCGTTGAACCCGAACGTGCGGGCGTGCCCCTTGGCACCCCAACGGGCGAAGAGGTTCGACACCGCACCCCGATCCACACGGGTACATTCGAACCCCGCTGCGCTCAACCTCTCTCCCAGCAGTACCAGAGCCCCGCCTTCGACCGGTGTCACCGAAGGGCAACGGATCAGATCAGCGGTCAATCGGGCAGCGTCGGTCTGGGTCATCTTGTTACTCGCTTGGTCATGGCCTTTGTCGGGTCACACTTGTGACGAAAAGGTCGCGTTGCCAACCCCTTTCGGACGAAATGTGCTTAACAGGCAGTCGAAAACCGTGCTAACCCTTTGAGCAATAACATGACCCGAGGCAGGGCAATCAGCAGTACAGTCGCAAAAGACTGACCGAAACCAACCGCGCGCCGTCACAAGAGCAGCCGCGGCCACCCGTTTTGCTTGAACAGGGGACAACCCCTGCGGCCGGGTGTTCTGCCTCTACAAGACTGAGGGTTGGGGCAGGATATGGCGACCGGTGCAGAGCTGGACTATCAAACAAATGCGTCTGCCATAGAGATGGCCGAGACGATCTTTGGTGACGGTGTGACCGTTACCGGTGCCTCCTATTCGGGATGGAACCAATCATCGGCGATTTACTCGAACGGGGATGCCTTGGCACCAGGGGCGACCCCATCGGATTCGGGTGTGATCCTGTCCACAGGACGAGCCAGCCACTACACCCGCAGCGGCGGTGACCCGAACCGCTCGGGCAGCACATCGACCAACACGTCTGGCGAAAACAATAACGCAGATTTCAACGCTGCGGCTGGCGCAAGCACCTACGATGCCTCGTATCTGGACATCAGCTTTACCGTTGATGACCCCACCGTCACGCAGATGACATTTCAGTTCGTTTTTGCGTCCGAGGAATATCCCGAGTTCGTGAATTCCGTCTATCAGGACTTTGTGGGTGTCTGGATCAACGGGGTTCAGGTCGACACGCAATTCGGTGACGGAGATGCGGACCCAGGCAACATCAACTCTACCGACAACGAGAATCTGTTCCTCGACAACACAAACGACGATTACAACACCGAAATGGATGGCCTTACAGTCACCATGACGCTGACAATCGACATTATCCCGGGCCAAGTGAACACCATCCGCATCGGCGTCGCTGATGTCTCCGACAGCAGCTATGATTCAGCGTTGCTGATTGCCGCAGACAGTGTTCAGACAGCGATGGTCGCAAACGTGGACAGCGCGACCGTTCACCCCGACGGATCGCAAACCATCGATGTTTTGGCAAACGATCAAAACACCACCGGAGGGACGCTGACGATCACCCACCTCAACGGAGTTGCCGTCAACGCCGGGGACACGGTCACTCTCAACACTGGTCAGACCATCCAACTGAATGCGGATGGTACCATCACGATCTTCGGTGATGGGGATACCGAAGATTTTAACTTTACCTATGGCGTAACGAACGGCACCAACGACGACACCGGGATCGTCAACGTCAGTTCGGTTCCCTGTTTCGTGTCCGGCACCCTGATCCGCACCCCGGACGGAGAAAGGCCGGTGGAACGATTGGCCCTGGGGCAACTTGTCGACACCCAAGACGATGGCCCGCAGCCGCTGCGCTGGATCGGGCGCCGCACGGTTCGGGCACAGGGCGATCTGGCCCCGATCCGCATTCGAGCAGGCACCTTTGGTGAGCATCGCGATCTGTTGGTGTCACCCCAGCATCGGATTCTCGTTCGCGACAGTCTTGCCGAGCTTCTGTTTGGCGACGGTGAGGTTCTGGTTGCAGCAAAGGATTTGGTTAACGACCACTCGGTCACACGCATCACAGGGCGCGCCGTTACTTATGTGCACCTGATGTTCGACAGGCATCAGGTCATCTATTCCGAAGGCCTCCCGACCGAGAGCTTCCTGCCCGGTCCGCAAACAACCGAGCTTTTCGAGCAGCCCATCGTCGACGAAATCTGCGCCATCTTCCCGGAACTCGACCCGGACACCGGCGAAGGGTACGGTCGCGCCGCCCGGCGCACCCTGCGCAAATACGAGGCGCAGGTTCTGATGTCCGCGCAAAGGGTGGCCTGACCATGACCTGGATTGCCCTTTCCGACGCCGACGGCCACCATTTTGCACCTCAAGGCCTGGATCGCCCCTCGGAAGACCGCCCCCTGATTGGCCCACGCGAAGACGATTTGCTGACCCGTGGCTCACTTGTCATCGAAACGCGCCTGCCCACCACAAGCCGCCCGCGGTCGCTCGTGTTTTATGAACGCAGCGGCGGTTGGCCATTTCACCTGTCGCTTCAAGCCATCCCCGGCGGCGGCCTGATCCTGATCCTGTATCAGGGGGATTCCGTCCTGCACAAAGCACTGAACCCATACGAGATGGGCCGCCTGGACGTCCTGCGTCTGACTTATTCCTGGGACGCACCCGCCCGTTGGGGGCGTCTGGCGGTCGAGCAGAACGATCAGGACATGTTGTTTGTGACAGATGTACCGCGCCCCTGCCCGCTCCGCGCTGGAGACGTGCGCGCGTTGTTCAAACCCGGTGAACACCGATTTGTCTCGCCTGATGTCATCTACATGGCCCTCAGCAATCAGATCGAACCCGTGGGACCAATGCCCACCTTGCTGCCCTCAACTCCGATTGCCACACCAGACGGCTATCGCCCGATCAGCAAACTACAAAGAGGCGATGTGGTTCTGACTGCCGATCTTGAGATCGTGCCAGTTCTACACAAGATAACCCGCAAGATCATTGCCCGCGGCACTGCCAAGCCACTGCACCTGCGTGCGCCCTACTTTGGCTTGCAACAGGACATCCGGACTGCGCCAGATCAGCGCCTTTTGCTGTCGGGTAGCGAGGTCGAGTACATGTTCGGGCACGAGGCTGTTTTGACGCCGGTGCGTCATCTGGCTGGGGGACCGTCCGTGTTACCCGCCGACTGTGGGTTAACCGTAACCTATCAGCAGTTGCTCCTGCCCGAACACGAGCCGATCCTGGCGGCTGGAACGGTCGTCGAGAGCCTCTACATCGGCCGATTGCGCCGCAAACCGCAACATTTGGCGGCAAGTTTGCTCGGGCGGCTGGACCGGCACGGGCTACCGGACCATGGCATATCGAAATTCCCGGTTCTGCGTGCTTTCGATGCGCGCGTATTGGCTGAACGCCGTGTCGCGTGACCCGAGGGCGGGCTTGCCCGGTTGGTCGAATCTGTCTACGAACGCGCAAACTATTGATGGTTAACATGCGCGGCCTTCTCCTCGGCTTGTGCCTGACACTCACATTTTGGGCCCAAGCAACCATTGCACAGACCTTGACGGTCTCTACAGTTTCACGCCCGCCGTTCTCGTATGCCGAGAACGGAGCGGATGAAGGGTTTTCGATCGAATTGATGGCTGCCCTGGCCGAAGCTTTGAGCTGGGACGTCCAGGTCCTGCGGTTCGATCAGTTCGCAGATATGCTGGCATCGGTCGAAGATGGCTCGGCGGACATGGCCATCGCCAACATCTCTATCACGGCAGCGCGGGAAACGCGGATGGACTTCAGCCAGCCGATTTTCGAATCCGGGCTGCAATTGATGGTGCCCGCCGATCAGGCGCGGTCCCCATCTCTTTTGTCCGCGCTGCTGTCGCTCGATCTTTTTATTGCGATTGGCCTCGCCTTCCTGATGCTCATGGGTGGCGGAATGCTGATGTGGTATTTTGAACGCCGGGCGCAGCCGTATTTTGACCGCCCTGCCAATCAGGCCTGGTTCCCATCCTTCTGGTGGGCGCTCAATCTGGTTGTGAATGGCGGCTTCGAAGAACGCGTGCCCCGCACTGCCTTTGGCCGCTTTTTTGGCGTGATTCTTGTCATTTCGTCCCTCTTCATCGTGTCGGTCTTTACCGCCAGGATCACTTCGGTCATGACCGTCGAGGCGATCAGCGGCTCGATCAATTCGGTTAACGATCTCTACGGTCAACGCGTCGGGACCATCGATGGGTCAACAGCTGCCGGTTTTCTGGACCGTCGCGAGATCACGTATACGTCCTTCGAAGGTCTGAACTCGATGCTCTCAGCCTTTGAACGGGCCGACCTGGATGCGGTCGTTTTTGACGCGCCGATCCTCTCTTACTACGCCACTCACGAGGGGCGGGATCACGCGTCCATGACTGGCACAATCTTCTTGCGGGAAAACTACGGCATTGCCTTCCCTACCGGTTCGCCTCTTGTGGAGGACGTCAACCAAGCGCTACTGGCGATCCGCGAAAACGGCACCTATGACGACCTATATCGCAAATGGTTCGGGGTCCGAAACTGATCAGGACTCGGACGTCCCATCATCAAAGAACGGCGTCATCTGAGCCACGATCACTGCATTTTCTTCAAGCGCACGATCCATCAAGGTCCGCTCTTCGTCGCTGATGTCGTGTCCCTCGGCCTCGCGCTCGGCCAATGTACCATACCCGGTTACATCCAGAGGCGCGGTATCGGCCTGCTTCAGGATGGCAACGGTTTCGCGCACGGCCTCGGCCTCGTCCACGCCACTGGCGAAACACATCAGTGCGGCACCGGTCGCACCGTCAGGCAGACCGTCGCCCTCTTTGCGGCCAATCTGGACCAGCAGGGTATAGACTTGCTGACGGGAGGGTTTCTTTTTCTTTTCCATACGCGCGCCATACCGCGCGGCCCGAGGGCGGGTCAATGGCCGTTCGTTCCGTAAAATCTGAAACAAAACGGCGTTGGTCGACAACGGAATCGGAAGAATTGCACCGGTACTCCTGCGTCAAAGACAGAAGTATGGACGACCTGAATGCCCCAAGCCTCGAAACTTCCCGTTGATACCAAGGCCACTGACATGGAAATGGCCGAAGCCATGTTTGGCAATGGCGTCAAAATTGTCAGCGCCGACTATAGCGGAGCAAACTCGGCTTCAGGCATCTACAGCAACGGTGACAGTGTCAGTGACGCACTGACCCCTTCTGACACCGGCGTCATCTTGTCCACCGGCCGCGCCAACGATGTCACCAACAGCAAGGGCGATGTCAACGACAGTTCAGGAACCACGACCAATCACGGCCGCGCCGGTGATGACGACCTGACCGAAATGGCGGGTGCCCAGACCTATGACGCGGCCGTGTTCGAGGCAGAGTTCGTACCCGACGGCAACACCCTGACCATGCAGTTCACATTCGCGTCCGAGGAATATCTCGAATACGTAGGATCCGGCTTCAACGATGCGGTCGGAATCTACGTCAACGGTCAGCCTGCCGAATTAATGGTCGGGGATGGCGAAGTCACCATCAACAACATCAACGACACATCGAATTCCAACCTCTACGTCGACAATGCGGCAAATTCGGATGACTACAACACAGAGATGGACGGCTTTACCGTCACGCTGACAGTCAAGGCCCCGGTGAATGCGGGCGAAGTCAACACGATCAAGATCGCCATCGCGGACGCCGGAGACGGAATGTATGATTCCAACCTGCTGATCGCGGGTGATTCCATTCAATCCACATTGATTGCCGCAAACGACGAGATCGACATTAACAGCGATGGCGAAGCAACCATCGACGTGCTCGCCAACGACAACTCGCAGGCGTCAGGCGAAATGAAGATCACTATGATCAATGGCCAGGCCGTTTCGGCGGGCGACACGATCACTCTCAACAGTGGCGAAGAGATTACGGTCAATGGGGACGGCACGCTGACCATCGAGTCAGATGGAGACGAGGGATCGAACACATTCTCGTACCAGGTCGAAGATGGTGCTGGTAACACAGATACGGCCATCGTGACGGTCCGGACAACGCCGTGCTTCGTAGCTGGGACGTTGATCGACACGACCGACGGATGCATCCCGGTTGAGGACTTGGAACCCGGCGACCTGGTTCGGACGCGCGACCACGGGCCACAACCCTTGCGTTGGATTGGCAAAACCGAACGGATTGCCAAGGGCAACGATGCCCCGATTCTGTTTTCGCGTGGCGCACTTGGAAATCACGACGCAGTCGCCGTATCCCCCAACCACCGCATCCTGCTGACGACGGCCCTGTCCGAAATGATGTTCGGTTCATCCGAAGTATTGGTGCAGGCCAAGCACCTGATCAACGACCGCTCGATCCGGCGTTGTGCGGATGGTCAGCCGATCACCTATGTCCACCTATTGTTCGACCGCCACGAGGTCGTGCGCGGCAATGGGTTGGAAAGCGAAAGCTATCATCCCGGTGACATGACGGTCGACGCTTTTGATGCGGACACCCGAGCCGAGATCCTGAACCTGATGCCCGATCTGACAAAAAGCGACTTTGGCTATGGACCATCGGCACGGATGTCGCTGCGCGGATATGAAACCCGCGCGTTGATTCGAGGTTAGGGGCGCCCTAGAAAATCTTGGCTGACGGTGCCGCGAAAACATCTTGGAAAAAACGGAAAGCTGTCGGTGGCAAAATAGATGTAGCTGCCATCGACCATGGCCCCATTGCATTCATCCAGGTTGCCGCTGCCAGCCACCAGCTGCCAGTCTTGCTCGTAGGTTCCGTCATAACGCCCGTGGGGAGCGGTCGGGCGCTTGCCCGGTTTCAGCTGCCAGGATGGTTTGACGCTGTTTCCGACATAGTGGATCGGGAAACCATCCGCCGCATAACCAATCAAAGTACCTTTGAGCGAGGCGGTCAAAGCAGGTGCCGGGGCGTGATAGTGATACAGTCCACGGCGATCGACGTGGGCATTTTGTGAATCCATGCCCAACATGTCCGCCGCCCCCATCCCCTCGAGCCGCCACCCGCTGGAGGCATCGCGGGAGAACCCGCGTGGGCTTGAAGCGTCGTAGAAATCCGCCGTGCCCGGTCGAAATGGAATGCCCGTCAGCGAAATGCCCGACGCGCTGGTCCGATGCACGATGCGACCGGTGTCGCGCGGTGTGGCATCAACACAGTAAGTCAGTTTTTGCGCGCGAAATGGATGCGGATTACCTTGGTTCGGAAAATTGCCAATGGTGTGATTGGGCGTTCCGTTGGAACTGATGCAGAGCTGATCACCCTTGGAACTTATCTTGACCGAATTGGCCGCCTGGCCGGGGGAACTCTTCAAAAAAGCGGCCGTTATCATCAATCCGGCCAGAATCAGTAAACGTTTCATCAGGTCTCCTCCTCCCTTGTCGGATGCCTGATACTACGCGGCCGCGGCGGGTTTCCGTCGCGGCCGTTTGAAAAATCTCGGATTGGGCAAAATCAGTCGCGCAGCAGTTCGTTGATCCCGGTTTTGGACCGGGTCTTCTCGTCAACCCGCTTCACGATCACAGCGCAGTAGAGGTTGACGTTGTTCTTGGACGGCATCGAGCCAGCAACAACGACCGAATAAGGTGGCACTTCGCCGTACATGACTTCGCCGGTTTCCCGGTCGACGATCTTGGTCGACTGACCAATGAACACGCCCATGCCCAGAACCGAGCCCTCACGCACGATGCAGCCTTCGACCACCTCGGAACGGGCACCGATAAAGCAGTTGTCTTCGATGATGGTGGGGCCTGCCTGCATGGGTTCCAGCACGCCGCCGATGCCAACGCCACCCGACAGGTGCACGTTTTTGCCAATCTGTGCGCAAGAGCCAACGGTGGCCCATGTGTCAACCATGGTGCCCTCGTCCACATGGGCACCCAAGTTCACGAACGAGGGCATCAGAACCACACCGGGTGCGATGTAGGCGGATTTGCGGACGACACAGTTGGGAACGGCGCGGAAACCTGCTGCCTTCCACTGGTTGTCACCCCAGCCTTTGAATTTGCTGTCGACCTTGTCCCACCAGCCGCCGCCCTGCGGGCCGCCGTCCTGCTGTTCCATGTCCTTTATACGAAAACCCAGCAGAACCGCCTTTTTGGCCCATTGGTTCACATGCCAATCGCCGCTGTCCTGCTTTTCAGCAACGCGCAGTGCGCCACTGTCGAGCGCGTTCAGCGTGTCTTCGATGGCTTCACGCTGTTCACCGGTGGTGGCCGGAGTAATTGTGTCGCGCGCCTCCCAGGCGGCTTCGATGGCGGCTTCGAGTTGTGCGTTCGACATGGGTGGCTCCCTGAGATCCTCGTGGTGTTGACATGGCCTATAAGGGGCAAAGGGCCAAGGCGCAATCCGACGCGCTGACGTCCCTTTGCGGCGTTTTGGTCACGCGGGCAGGGGATCGGGCGCGATATTGCCACCACAAACCAACACCGCGATGCGTTCACCCGGTTTGGGCACATAGACGCCCGACATCAGAGCAGCCAGGGCCGTGGCCCCCGCAGGTTCAACCAGCTGACGATGTTCACGCCACAGCGCATGCTGCGCCCCGGTGATCGCCTCGTCGCTGACCAGCACCGACTGCATCCCCTGCGCCAACCCGAAACAGATGTCCCCAATCCGCCTGGCCCCTAGCGCATTGGCCGCCACGCCCGAGACGTTGACATCTACAGGCTCACCCGCTGCCAGCGCCGCGTTCAAAGCGCAAGAGGTCTCGGGTTCCACCGCGACGACCTTGCGCACACCCTGAAACCACGCCAATGCACCTGCGATCAGGCCACCACCACCAACAGCAATCAGGACTGTATCGGCCTCAAGCCCCTGCGCGTCCCATTCCGCAAAACAGGTCCCCTGCCCGGCCACCGTTGCAAGTGCGTCATAGGCATGGATCTGCATCGCGCCAGTGTCCGCCTCATGGGTTTGCGCCAGGGCCAAAGCATTGGCGTATTCACCCGGCACGACGGTCAAATCTGCGCCAATCCCCTGGATCAGGGCAATCTTTGATGGCCCCGCGATTTCAGGTACAAAAATCTTGGCCGGATAGCCCAAGGCCCGCGCCGCAAAGGCCGCTGCCGCTCCGTGGTTTCCCCCCGATGCCGCGACGACCCCCGCCTCGGGCACCTCGCAGCTGAGCAGAGTATTGAACGCGCCGCGCGCCTTGAAACTGCCGGTGTGCTGGGTGTGCTCCAGCTTCAACTCAACCGGATAATCCAGGCCAAACCCGTTCACACTCATCACCGGTGTCTTTTGCACATGACCCGCGATTCGCTCTGCTGCCGCCTTGATGTCCGATTTCCATTGCATGGTCGCGTTCCTGTCACTGGTGTTGCCGCTGCGAACCCTATAGCTGTTGGGAAAACACGCAAGCAGGGAAGACCGTGCCATGAAAGAAGACCGCCTGAGCCCCTTCCGCGACGCGGGCACTGACCGCTCAACCGCGCGCGAGGTTCCGGATACACCGCAGACGCGTTCGCCCGCATACAAGCTGGCCTTTGCGGACGAGGATTTTCTGTGCCGAGATGAGCTACGGCCCGTGCGTCTGCAACTGGAGCTGCTGAAACCCGAATTGATGATGGGCGAGCGCGAGATCACGTCGACCATCGTGATGTTCGGTGGCGCTCGCATCCCTGAACCTGCCCAGAAGCACACCGCGCGGACGCAGACCCTGGCGGATCTGTCAGAATATTACGACGAGGCGCGCGAGTTTGCGCGGCTGATGACCGAGAAATCCAAGCTGTCTGGCTGTCGAGAAAACGTCGTCGTCACCGGAGGTGGCCCCGGCGTGATGGAGGCGGGCAACCGTGGGGCCGAAGATGCAGGTGGATGTTCCATTGGTTTGAACATCGTGTTGCCGCACGAGCAGGCGCCCAATGCCTATGTGACCCCCGACCTAAGCTTCAACTTTCACTACTTTGCCATCCGCAAGATGCATTTCCTGATGCGCGCGCGTGCCATCACCGTCTTTCCGGGCGGGTTCGGCACCATGGACGAACTGTTCGAGGCGCTGACTCTGATTCAGACCGGGCGCATGGACCGGGTACCCTTCCTGCTCTTTGGTCGTGAGTTTTGGGAAAAGGTGATCAACTGGAATGCGCTGGCGGACGCCGGAACGATCTCGGACGAGGATCTGGATCTGTTCCGTTTTGTCGACACCGCGCAGCAGGCGATGGAACTGATCGAGAACTGGGGTGTTGCACCACCGCGCACCGACATTCCGGGACGCTGATCCGGGAATCGGCAAAACTGTGTTAGACTACCCTTCTCAGCCACATGCACGGGAGGGGCCAATGGCATTCGTAACCGTCTCGACCTGGCGTTATGACGAAACGCTCGACGAAGCTGCTTTGATCGAAAGCGCCGAGTCAAAATTAAGCCAGCTCAAGGCCATGGGCGCAAGCTCGGGCCATCTGGTCCGCACCGGTCCGACCGAGGGGATGATTGTCCTGATTTACCCGGACGAGGGGACATGGAACCGCGTGCGCGAAACCGTCATGCACATGCGGGCTGACACGCGCCCCGAACGGGGTGGCACCAACACAGGCGCGCTGGAAGGTCCAGCAGCGGTTTCAGTATAAGTCGGCTGAAGAAATTCAGCCGAACTGTACCGGAAGCACACCCAGCTCGGTGCCCTGGGGCAGCTTGGTGACGATTTGCGAACCACGCACGTCCTTGATCGCATACCCAAAGCCCGCGATCCGGAATTTCCATTCCCGCGCGCTCAGTGCTTTGGTGCGCTCTTCACGGAGCAAATCCAAAATGCCGTCTTCGATCAGCGTGCCGCCAATATCTGCTTGTGCCATTGTTCCATCCTCAATCGTTATGTTTGTTTACAGAATGGAAACTGACTGTTGATCAGGGCCGAAATTTACCGGAAATGAGGAAAGATTTAGGCAGTCCAGTGGGACTGCCTGAGGAACATTTATTTCTTGGCCTTGGTCTCTTGCAGTTCCTTGAACAGGAACATCGGGATCAGAACGCCCGCGATCACCGCGCCAAGCCATACCAGCAACGTTGCCGCCAGCAGGTTCGACACCCCGCCGATGGTCAGGCCAGATGCAATCAGATCAGTGATCAGCAAGCCGACAAACGTCACGGCCAGCGCAATTCCACCTTTCAGAGCTGGGACATTCTTTTCGCTGATCTTGGTGATCAACGGATCGGCGATCACCTGAACAACGGTGAAGACCAGCACGACAACAATGATCGACAGTGGCGCGATTTTGAAACCGGGCAACAGGACTACCGCCAGCAAAAGACCGACAGCGTTGCCGATCAACAATGCGACAGCCGACAGGATACGGCGAGACATGGGACAAATTCCTCACATTCAATTTCAACAGAACTTGAATGCAGCCTATCCCCGGATCAGGCAAAACTCATCAACAATTTCAAAGCCCGGCTTCGGCCTCGATCTGTTTGCGCGACTTGCGCGCGCGCTCGGTCGCGGACTTGAGCTGACCACAGGCCGCCATGATATCCTCGCCCCGCGGGGTGCGGATTGGCGAGGCATAGCCCGCTTTGTAGATGATGTCCGCAAAGGCATGGATCCGATTGCCGGAACTGCGCTTGTACGGAGCGCCGGGCCATTCGTTGA
>FYBJ01001987.1_pt1 | contig 13492 bp, 12 predicted proteins | sample 1134611 | NCBI WGS metagenome assembly FYBJ01 (sample SAMEA104116008, study PRJEB20421) | marine metagenome | isolation source: marine | reverse complement strand
GGCGATGGCGGCGCGGGCGCGGTCCAGAAACCGCCGCCGCATCATCTCGAATATCTGCAACTCGCCCAGCGGCGAATCCCAGGGAGAGGCACCGGGTACGTCCATCCGGTCTTTGCCCGGCGCGTCGGGCGCGTTGAACGGGTGGTGCTCGGGCGGCAGATCATGCTGGCCCAGCGGCATGTCACCATGCACCAGAACCACCTGTTCCAACCCCTTGATCTTTGCCAGTCCGGCCTTCAGCCCTTCGGCAAAAGCCAGGGCATCATCCGGCCGCGCCCGATCCAGGATCAGCGCCGCCTGCATCCCGTGATGCCCGGCGTGATAGCGCAGCCAGTCCAGCGTGACCGCAAGCGTTTCGCCGTTGCGAATGGCAAGGGCCGTGTTCAGCCCGGCAAACAGGCCGGTCTCTTCGCTGGTGACGGCCAGGCGCTCGGTCTGGCCGCCAAGGCTCAGCACCGGGGCGTCGCCCGCATGGCTCAGATCGGCAATCAGCCCGTTGCCGACACTGCGCAGATTGTTCAGCTCGGTTCCCGCCCCCGCCGTGATCGCGTCGGGTGGTGTGCCGGTGGCGAAATAGGCCACGGCCTGCCCCTGGCCCACACCCACCACATCCAGAACCCGCAGGCCACCGATATCGCGATGCTGAAAGGAACGGCTTTGAAACTTGGCCTGGCCCATGCCGGTGCGACCCCTGCTCGAAATGTGTTTGCCCGGTTCAGCCGGGGTTCTTGTTGGCCTCTTGATACCACCGAACCAGTTGGCGCTGCAAACGCTGTGGCAGCACCGCGCTGCCCCCGGCCACAAGAATCTGTGTCATCAGCGTTTGATACCCGGGTTGCCTGACCAGTTCGTTAAACCGTGACTGATGCCATGCCACCGCCTGCGCGTGCAGAGCGGCCACCCCCGGCAAGGCGCGCAGCCTGCGCTCCTGGGCTTGCGTCGCCGGGCGCATCCGCGCAATCGAGGTATCGGTCACGGTGTTGAAATTGCGCTCGGTCCAATAGGCAAGATCCACCGGCTTGTACGTTCGGTTGGGCAGGCCGCGATCGCATTTCAGCACGAACCCGGCCGCCGAGCGCACCGCGTAGTGGTTCAGTTCCACCAGGTCCCGCGCCACGCCCAGATCATACAGCGCAAGCCGCTGTGGCGCGCGCGCCAGGATCGGGTGCATCGGGCGCCCCGATCCGTCGACGAATTGCGGCAGATCCGCTTTTTCAGGGTCTTTCTGCCGGGGCCGGTGCACGCCCAGCTGGTTGAACGGACCCTTGGCGCGGAACAATGTCTTGAACAGGCCGGCGGCGATGGGAAACTGCATGTCCGGCGGCGCGGCACGGGTGAATTGCTCTGTCACCGGGGAGTCGCGGATATCGACCACGCCGTTATGCCCGAACAACCGCCAGGGCAGCACGATGGCATCGGTGGTTTCGGGCACCCGCGCCAGCAGGGCAGGGATATCGTGGCCGTCGGCGTGGATGTTCAGGAACTCGTCCACATCCGACACCAGAATCCAGTCCGCCGTCTTGCGCAGATCGTGCCGCCAGGCCAGCCGCAGCGCCTGCCACTGGATCGACCTGTTGCGCCTGGGTTCATGCGGCACATGGGTGATGATCCCGGCCTGGTCCAGCGCCTGCAAAAGATCATGCGTACCGTCATCGCAATCGTTGGAACAGATCAGGAAATCCGTGACCCCGGCCGCCCGGTGATGGGCGATCCATTCCACAAGATAGGGGCCTTCATTGCGGACCGTTGTCACACTGAGAACGCGCAAGGGGGTGCCTCGTTGCTGGCTTCATGCGTCTTGCTAACACGGGAACCGGGGCGCGCGCACCCGTTTGCCCGCGCCCCGAGCGCGATTGAGTCCTGCGGGTGACACCTGGGCGCGCGCTGGCCGCGCGGCTCAGGGTGCCGCCGCCCAAAGTTCGACTTCGACAACGAATTCCGGTCGGGTAAACCCCGATACGATCAGCAGGGTGGACCCCGGCAAGGCGGCATTCTCTGCCAGAAAGGCGTCACGGGCCGCCATATAGCCCGCCATGTGGTGGCGGGCGGTGACATAGGCGGTTACATGCACCACATGCTCCGGCGCCATCCCTGCCTCGGCCAGAATATGACGGATATTGGCGAAACAGATATCGGCCTGGGCGCGGGCGCCATCGGGCACGCGGCCATCCGGGGCCAGACCCAACTGGCCCGAAACCCGCACCAGCCGGTGCCCGGCGGGGATCTCCACACCATGGGAATACCGGGCGAAGGGCGGGGCAATGGCGGCAGGGGCAAGCGGGCGCATCGGGTCTCTTTCGTCAGGGGCGTTCCACCTCAGACTTGCATTCCGGCGCATGGCTTGTAAATTGGGGATCATCTCTGGCACAGACATAGGGCCACGCACATCCCAACCGGGTGACGCGTGGCTTTTGCGTTCCTGGCCATGCCCGCCCCGACATGAAAGGCTGGCCCATGCAGGGATATTGGTCCGACATCACGGCACCGCGGTTTCGCGACCTGCCCGCCGACATGATCGCGGTTCTGCCGCTGGGCGCCACCGAACAGCACGGGCCGCACCTGCCGGTGTCGGTGGACAGCGATCTTGTCGAGGCGGTGCTTACACGCAGCCTGCCGCACTGGCATCGCGACACGAACGCGCTGATCCTGCCCACCCTGCGCGTGACCCGAAGTACCGAGCACGCCGCCCATCCCGGCACGCTCAGCCTGTCGGCAAACACGCTCCTGGCCATGCTGGGCGATATCGGCGACAGCGTGGCGCGGGCGGGCATCACCCGGCTGGCAATGCTGAACGGGCATGGCGGCAATGCGGCGGTGCTGGACATCGCGGCCCGGGATATGCGGGTGCGGCATGGCATGATCACCGCCCACGGCAGCTGGTTCTCCTTTGCCGAATGGGACGGGGTGATGGGGGCCGACGCCCTGCGCCATGATCAGCATGGCGGCGACAGCGAAACCAGCCCTATGCTGGCCGTGCGGCCCGATCTGGTCGATATGGCCGCCGCCGCCGATTTCCGCTCCAAAAGCCGCAAATGGCAGGACGAACAGCACTGGATCGGCCTGAACGGTCAGGCCATGCGCCCCGGCTGGGTGATCGACGATCTGCACCCGGCGGGCGCCTGTGGCGATGCCTCGGTCGCGACCGCCGACAAGGGCCACGCCGCGCTGGACAGCGCCGCGCGCAATTTTGCCGCCTTCCTGCGTGAATTCGCGCGTTTCGATCCGGCAGAGTAAGGCGCGGCTGATGACCATGCTGATCCCCGACATTGCCCTGCCGCGCGCGCTGATCCGCGATGCGGCCCAGTTTCGCGGGCATGTCCACCGCGACTGTGTCACTGGCGATCTGGTGCTGCGCCGGGGGCGTGTGGTGGGGATGCGCTCCGGCCAAGCCGCGCTCGGCACCTGCCGGCTGATATTTCCCGCGCTGACGGAGCCGCATTGCCACCTGGACAAATGCCACAGCGTCGGGCGGCTGGAGCAGCGGGGCGGCGATCTGTCCGCTGCCATCCATGCCCAGCACCGCGACAAGGCAAACTGGAGCGCCGACGATATCCGTGCCCGTGCCCTGCGTGGACTGGCCGAGGCAAACGCTGCCGGCGTGGCCACTCTGCGCAGCCATGTCGACTGGGGCGGGGACGCGGAACCGCCGCTGGCCTGGCATGTGTTGCTGGAACTGGCGCAGGCCGCGCCGCTGACCATGCAACTGTCGCCGCTGACCGGTATCAATCAGATGGCCGATCCCAATTTTGCCGAAACCGTCGCCCGTGCCGTGCCCGAAGGCCATGCGATTGGCGCGATGGTGCTGGGGCACCCCCATATGCGCGCCGGGCTGCGCAGCCTGTTCGCCGCCGCCGCGCGGCATGATCTGGCGGTGGATTTCCATGTCGATGAATCGCTGGACCCGGCCATGAACGGGCTGGAAACCATCGCCGATCTGGCGCTGGAAACCGGGTTCGGGGGGCCGATCCTGTGTGGCCATGCCGTCAGCCTTGCCACCCGCCCGCCAAAGGATTTCACCCGGATCGCCGACAAGCTGGCCCGCGCCGGGATCGCCATTGCGGCCCTTCCGGCGACAAATCTTTACCTTCAGGGCCGCGCGCCCCACGTCCCGGCAGCGCGCGGCCTGACACCCCTGCGCGCGCTGTCGGCGGCCGGGGTGCGGGTTGTGGTGGGCACCGACAATGTGCGCGATGCCTTTTGCCCGGTGGGGCGACACGATCCGCTGCGCGCGCTGGAACTGGCGGTGCTGTCAGCGCAGCTTGATCCGCCGCTGGGCCGCTGGCTGTGCGCGATCACCACCGACGCCCGCGCAGCTCTGGGCATGAATCCCGGCCCGATCGACGGCGCCCGGCTTCACGATCTTCGGGTCGCGCAGGGGCATGACCCTGCCGCCCTGATCGGCGGTGCGCCCCACAGACCCGCCACGGACCTTTTGAAGGAACTTCCCCGATGACCAACAGCATTTCCGGCAAGACCGGTATCGACTGGGCCGCCTTTGCCGCCGAACTGGCCCCGGTGGACACGATTTCCGAACCGGTTCTGGTCAAGAAGCGGTCGCGCGATTTCTTCTGGTATTCGCCGATCCTGAACGCCCAGCTTCGGCGCAGTTTCGGCGATCTGGTCGCCCTGCCCAAATCCGCATCCGAAATGGCCCATTGCCTGAAGACAGCCCATGCCCATGACGCCCCGGTCGTGCTGCGCGGCGGCGGCACCGGCAATTATGGTCAGGCCGTGCCGCTGGAGGGCGGTCTGATCATCGAAACCACCGCGATGAACCGGATTCTGGAGATCGGGGACGGCCATGTCACCGCCCAGGCCGGCGCCAATATCCAGGCCGTCAATGCCGCGCTGCACGCGCAGGGGCAGGAACTGGCGATCTTCCCTTCGACCCAGGACATCGCCACCATCGGCGGGTTTGTCGCGGGTGGCTCTTCGGGGATCGGCTCGGTCGCGCAGGGGATGTTGCGCGATCCCGGCAATATCCTGTCGCTCAGGGCCATGTCCGTCACCGATGACCCGCAGGAGCGGCTGTTCAAGGGCGACGATGTCAACCAGATCCACCATGCCTGGGGCATGAACGGGGTCATCACAGAGGTCACGTTGCGCACCGTGCCGCACCGCGACCGGATCGGTTGCATGGCCACGTTCGACACCTATCGCCAGGCCTATGCCGCCGGGTTCGCGCTGGCGCGCGCGCCCGATATCGCGCCCAGGCTGGTTTCGACGGTCGATGCCCGTATCTGCGCGTATTTTCCACGGCTGACCGGCCATATCCGCCCCGAAAAGCACCTGCTTGTGTCGCTGGTTCCGGCCGAAGACGTGGCCGCGTTCCGCAACCTGATCGCCAACCGGGGCGGCCATGTCGATCTGGCGATGTCGGGCGCCGAACTGAAGGCGGCAAACCTGCCGCATGTGTTCGCGTTTTCCTACAACCACACCACGTTGCAGGTGCTCAAGGCCGACCGCGGCGCCACCTATTTGCAGGTTGGCTGCCCGGTGCCGCCCGATCCCGACGCCATCGCCCGCCTCCGGCCCCAACTGGGCAGCGATGTCTGGCAGCACCACGAATATTCGCTGATCGATGGCCAGATCGTCACCTTCGACCTGCCGATCGTCTGGTTCAGCACCCGGGACCGTCTGCACGAGATCGAAGCCATCTATGAAAGCAACGGGTTCACCGTGTACGATGCCCATACCTACATGGTCGAGGGCGGCGGGCTCAAGAACGCGGATTATCGTCACCTCGCCTGGAAAAAGCGGATGGATCCGAAGGGGCTTCTTAATCCGGGAAAATCCCGCGAATGGACCCGGGTCAAGGACATGTCTCCCGAGGAAATCGAAGCCATGATCGCCGGCTAGGCCCTTTCGGTGCCGCTGGGAAAACAGCGCCGCTGACCCGGCGCACCGCGGGTTTTGGTCCAAAAGCGACCCCCGGTGTCGAATATGGACCTCGTAGGGTCGGAATCGGACCAGAGGAATCGCTGTAGGCTGAACCTATCATTGTGGATGCAATTGCATCCGCACCCAGACCTGCCCCCAATCTTGGCGACACTCACGCCCAACCTGGGTGTTGGTTGCCCGCGCTCTGCCACTCCTCACAAAAAAATGCACAGTTTCCTGTTGCATACAGACACGTCGCTGTGGCTGGATGTGAGAGGTTGAAAGCGTGGAAAGTGTTGAAATGCCGTGCAAAGCCCAAAGACCGGGCGCACCCGTGGCCGGGACACACCGACACACCACCAATCTGCGGCCATCAGGGCTGCCGAACAGATAAGCAGGTCAGCTGCAATACGGGGCTTGCCCCAAAGTACCAACAGAGAGGAAAATCATGACTTTTTTCAAACGTAACGGACAGCCGCTGCCGGACGTGATCGTCAATCAGGCTGACAAGGTCGGGGACGATGCCGTCAGCCGCCGCGAATTCCTGGCACTGGCCAGCACATTCGGTGCTACCGCCGCCACGGCCTATGGCATGTTGGGCATGGCCGCGCCGGCCCGCGCCGCAAGCGACGGCATGATGGGCGGCACGGTGCGCATCCAGCAGGAAGTGCGCGCGCTCAAGGATCCGCGCACCTATGACTGGTCGCAGATTGCCAACTTCTCGCGCGGGTGGCTGGAATATCTTGTCACCTATGAAAACGACGGTACATTCCAGCCCTCGCTTCTGGAAGGCTGGGACATCAACGAAGGCGCCACCGAATACACGCTGAATGTCCGCAAGGGCGTGAAGTGGAACAATGGCGATGATTTCACCGCCGAGGACGTGGCCCGCAATATCGCGATGTGGTGCGAAAAGGATGTCGAGGGCAACTCGATGGCCGGCCGTTTCGCCACCCTGATCGACGCCGATACCGGCAAGGCGATCGAAGGCGGCATTCAGGTGGTCGACAGCCACACCGTCAAGCTGATGCTGCCCAAGCCGGACATTTCGCTGATTGCGGGCATGGCCGATTATCCCGGCGCGGTGGTGCACAGCTCGCATGATCCCAACAACATGCTGACCAACCCGATCGGCACCGGCCCGTATCTGCCGGAAAGCATGGAAGTGGGCGTCAAGGGCGTGCTGGTGCGCAACGAGAACCACACCTGGTGGAACGAAGGCAACGGCGCGTGGATGGACCGTATCGAATATGTCGATTACGGCACCGATCCGGCGGCCTGGGTTGCCGCGGCCGAGGCCGAAGAAGTGGACATGCTGTATTCGGTTGACGGTGAGTTCATCGACATCATCAGCTCGCTGGATGACTGGAACGAGAACGAAGTGGTGACAATGGCCACCATCGTGATCCGCCCCAACCAGCTTGCCGAGGTGGACGGCGTCAAGCCCTATGCCGACAAGCGCGTGCGTCAGGCCATTGCGATGGCGGTGGACAACAACATTCTGCTGGAACTGGGCTATGACAACCGCGGGGTTGTGGCACAGAACCACCATGTCGGTCCGGCGCATCCGGAATTTGCCGATATCGGCCTGCCCAAGCACGATCCCGCGGGCGCCAAGGCGCTTCTGGACGAGGCGGGCATGGGCGATTTCGAGATGGAAATCATCTCGATCGACGACGCGTGGCGCAAGAACACCACCGACGCCGTTGCCGCCCAGCTGCGCGACGCCGGGTTCAACATCAAGCGCACCGTGCTGCCCGGCAACACGTTCTGGAACGACTGGGCGAAATACCCGTTCAGCTCGACCAACTGGAACCACCGTCCGCTGGGTGTCCAGATCTGGGCACTGGCCTACCGCACCGGTGAGGCCTGGAACGAATTCGGCTATTCCAACCCCGAGTTCGACGCCAACCTGGAAATGGCGCTGGCCACGGCGGATGTCGAAAAGCGCCGCGCTCTGATGATGAAGGGCGAGATGATGCTTCAGGAGGACGGCGTCACCATTCAGCCCTACTGGCGTTCGCTTTACAACCACACCAAGACAGGTCTGGAAGGGGGCGCGCACCATATCACCTTCGAGATCCGTCCGGCGCAGCTGCGCTGGACCTGATCCAGCAAAACAAGACCCTGCGGGCCGCCTTTGGGCGGCCCGTTTTCATGAAAGGTGCCGCCAATGGATATGATCCTGCTCGCGCAAACCGTTTCGCTGGCGCTTCCGGCCCTGTGGCTGGCGCTGGGGATGCGGGACAATATCCTTCACCCCAGCGTGAATGAGACCTTCACCGCACAGGTGATGACGCTGGATCGGATGAAGACGGATTTCCCCGAGCAATACGCACGCCTGGCCCATCGCGCGGTCCCGCAGCGGTCGTACCAGCGCACGGCCTTTCGGCTGGCGATACTGGGCGAAGGTCTGGCGCTGATCCTGCTTTGGACCGGCGTCGTTCTTATGGGGCTGGCGTTGTTTGGATCCGTCCCGGTGTCCAGCGCCAGATCCGTCGCCATTCTGGGCGCCCTGACTTTCACCTGTGTCTGGGCCGGCTTTCTGATCGTCGGAGAGCATTTTGCCTATTGGTTTTGCCATGACGGCGCACAGAACACCCATTTCCAGATGGTGCTCTGGGGGTTGGGGAACATGATCTTCCTGAGTCTGTGACCGGCACGGGCGCGCGACAGCCGCCTTGTATCCACCTTTCGGCGTACTAGCCGTTCCCGGCCAGACAGGTGGCAAACTGATCCGCCATCTGCTCTATCAGCCGCAGATACAGCTGCGGGCCGGGGCCCTGATCGATGCCGGTCGGGTCCAGCGTGGCGGTGGGGATCTCCGCGCCACCCGTGACCGCCTGTGATACCTTGTCGTTGACCTGCGCTTCGGTGAACAGACATTCCACCGGCGCACGCTCCAGTTCGGCGCGCAGCGCAGCCAGCCGGGCGGCGCTGGGTTGGGTGGCGTCGCTTTCCAGCAGGGCGCCTGTTGCCCGAAGGCCAAAGCGGGTCTCGAAATACTGATAGGCGTCGTGATACACGAGGAACCGCTTGTCTTTCAGCGGCGCCAAGGTGGCCTGGGTCCGGGCGGTCAAATCGGACAGCGCCGCCTGAAGCAGCTGGGCATTCGTGTCATAGATCGTGGCATTGGCGGGATCCATCCGGGCCAGGCGGGTGGCGATGACCTGAACCCACACCTGCGCATTCACCGGATCAAGCCAGGCGTGTGGATCAAGCCCTTCGTCATGGATGCCGCCATCATGCTCGCCTTGTTCATGACCACGATCCTCTGCGCTGAACACTGCCGCATCGTCATAGTTGTAACGGACCGTATCGGGCAGGCTCAGTAGAGCGATCTGCCCGGCGTCACGGGCCAGCCGGGCGATGGTGTCGCCCAATGTCGGAGTCAGTGCCGGCCCGACCCACACGACCAGATCGGCATCTTGCAACGCGCGCGCGTCGGACGGGCGCAAGGCATAGTCATGCGGCTCGCTGCCCGGAGGGATCAGCAGGTCGGGCGTTCCGACCCCCTGCATGAGGTCGGCGACCAGTGAATGCACCGGCGCAATGTCCGTTACAACCTTGGGCATTTCGGCCAGAACGGCGTTGGGCAAACACAGCGCGATGGTCATCAATCGGGCGATCAGGGTCATGGCACGGTCCTGCGGGTGTGGCGGTGAATTTTCGCACTGGCTCTAGTCGAAATGTTATACTATATCAAGCCCCATTGACGAGGATATTCATGACCAGGATCGGCTTTGAAACCCATGATCATACCGCCTGCATCGCTGGCAGCATGGCAGCGACAGAGGCGGCCTGTATCGAACGTGGCCTGCGCCTGACCAGGGGGCGGCGGCGCGTTCTGGAAATCCTGCTGGAAGAACACCGGGCCATGGGCGCGTATGACATATTGGGGTTGATGGCCGATGAAGGTTTCGGCGCGCAGCCACCGGTTGTCTATCGTGCGCTCGACTTTCTGGTAGGCAACGGGTTTGCCCACAGGATCGAGCGGCTGAACGCCTATGTCGCCTGTACCCACCCCACCGACGATCATGCGCCGGTGTTCCTGATCTGTCGCATCTGCGGCGCCGTGGCTGAAACCGGCCTGCCGACCAGGACCAGCCTGGGCACCGCCGCGCGGGCCGCGGGCTTTGCCATCGAAAGCACGGTGATCGAGGCCGAGGGCCTGTGCCCCGCCTGTCAGGAGACCGCCCCGGAATGAGCCTGATCACCGTCAGCAAACTTGGCAAGGCCCACGGGGCGCATCAGGCGCTGGCGGAAGTCGACATGACCATCGACAAGGGCGAGATCGTTACCATTGTCGGCCCGAACGGCTCTGGCAAGACCACGCTATTACGCTGTATTATCGGGGCGTTACGCCCGGACAGCGGTAGCGTTTCCCGTGCCCCGGGCCTGCGGATCGGGTATGTGCCCCAAAGCCTGGCGATTGATCCCACCCTGCCTTTGACCGTGAACCGGTTCCTGTCTTTGCCACGCCGTCGCACCCGGCCCGCGATTGGCGCGGCTCTGGCGCGCGCCGGGGTGCCGGGGCTGGAAGAGCGGCAGATGTCGGCGCTGTCCGGTGGCCAGTTCCAGCGCGCCCTGCTGGCGCGGGCCCTGCTGGAAGAACCCGACCTGCTGATCCTGGACGAACCCACCACCGGGCTGGATCAGCCCGGCGCGGCGGACCTGTATCGCCAGATCGAACAGGTCCGTACCCAGACCGGCGCGGCGGTTCTGATGGTCAGCCATGACCTGCATGTGGTGATGAGCGCCAGCGATCGGGTGGTGTGCCTGAACGGGCATGTCTGCTGTCATGGCACGCCGGAAACGGTTGCCTCTGCGCCGGAATACCGGGCGCTGTTCGGCACCGGCACCCATGGCGCGCTGGCGCTCTACCGACATGCGCATGACCATCACCACCACCATGATCACGGCGCGTTGGATGATCCCCATGCTTGACGATTTCCTGATCCGCGCCGGGCTGGCCGGGATCGGCGTGGCGCTGGCTGCCGCGCCACTGGGCTGTTTCGTGGTCTGGCGCCGGATGGCCTATTTCGGGGATGCCACGGCCCATGCCGCGATCCTGGGCGTGGCGCTGTCGCTGGCGCTGGGAACCTCTGTTTTCACAGGGGCGCTGGCGATTGCGCTGGTGATGGCGGTGGCCGTGTCCAACCTGAGCGGGCGCGGCTATGCGATGGACACGCTGCTGGGGGTGGCGGCGCATTCCGCGCTGGCCTTCGGGCTTGTGGCGGTCTCGTTTCTGCAAGGTGTGCGGATTGATCTGATGGCCTATCTGTTCGGGGATATCCTGGCCGTTGGCAAGACCGATCTGGCGGTGATCTGGGGCGGGGCGGGGCTTGTTCTGGGCCTGATGGCCTGGCGTTGGCAGGGGCTGTTGACCGCCACGCTGAACCCCGATCTGGCCTATGCCAGCGGGATCGACCCAAGGCGCGAACAGATGGTGCTGGCGCTGTCGCTGGCGCTGGTGGTGGCGGTGGCGATCAAGGTGGTGGGGGCCTTGTTGATCGTGGCGCTGCTGATCATCCCGTCCGCCGCGGCGCGGGCGCTGGCGCGCGGCCCCGAGGCCATGGCGCTGGGTGCCGCCGGGGTCGGTGCGGCTGCGGCGATGGCGGGGCTGTGGGTGTCCTATATGTATGACACCCCGGCGGGACCATCGATTGTAAGCGCGGCGGCGGTGATCTTCGGATTGACCAATATCGCGGCGCGAATCGGGTTAACACGCTGATTTTCATGAATAACCCGTTTCGGCAACGCGTCGGTATCACGTCGGTACCGCATCGGTCCCGATTGGCGAAATCCCGGCCTTGACGCAGCGCGCGGCGCATTAGGGTCAGGACCCATCAATCCTGCACCACTGGCGCCAAATCCACGAAATATCGGGGGTTTGGCGCGCGCCGGACATAGTGGCTCTATTTCCAAGCGTGCCAAGCCGCTGGGATGAAGTGGATTTGGCGTCCTACGGATTTGACGGATTTGCCGCCTGACGTCCTTTCAATGCCTTGAAATAGAACCGCTATTCCTGCGGCATTGTGCGTAGTCAGACAGCAAATCTGTTAAACCAGTGGCGCAGGATTAATGGGTCCTGACCCTAAAGCCAGCCGGCAACCGGCGGCGCGTCGGCCAGCACCGGGCGGCGGGTTTCGAGCGCGCGGCGGGCCTCGTCCCCCCGCCCCAGTTTCAGCAGAATGTTGGCGAAGGTCAGTTCCAGGATGTCGCGCTGCGCCCGGCTGCCGCCGATACGCTGTGCCGTGGCCATGACCGGGATCAGTTCCGACAACGCCCCGGACCAGTCGCCGCGCGCGACCGCCTGCCATGTGCGCGCGACCGGCGCGATCAGGTCGCCGGCAAAACCCTTGTCGGTTTCCGCCAACACCGCCAGCCGGTCGCCTTCGCCCGCCATCGCGTGGGCCAGGGCGACATGCATGTCGGCAAAGCTTTGCCCTGGGTTGGGGAAACAGGTGGCGGCAAAATCGCTGAGCGCCGCCCAGCGCGCCGGATCCACCGCGACTCCGGCCAGTTCCGCGCGGTGGTAGATCGCGGCGGCATCCGTCACCACATTGAGCGGCAGGCCCGAGCCGGTGCCCGGCGCAATCCCGCTGTCGACAAGCTGCCACATGGTCTTGATCTCACCATCCTGCAACGCCCAGAGCGCCGCGTGCCAGTTCAGGTGACAATGCAGCAGGCCGCGCGTGTCATAGCTGGTCATCCAGTGGTCCAGAAAGGCGCGCCCGGCAGCGGTTTCGCCAGTCTCGTACTGGGCGTGGGCCTTGAAATGCACGGCGTGGGCATTGTCGGGATTCAGGGCCAGTGCCTGTTCCATCAGCGTCAGGGACGCGTCGGCTTCGCCCACTTCGCAGAGCGACAGTGCGTGCATGGACATCATCCACCAGTCGTTACCGTAATGGGGCAGCAGCGCGCTGGTATAGGCATAAAGTTCGGCCTCGCGCCCGACCTTGCCGGAGAAACCGATCAGGCCGAAGATATTGGTGCAAAGCTGCGCCAGAAGGGCGTCGCGCGGAAAGTTCCCGACATGGGCCTGAACGAGGCGGCGGGCCTCGTCGGCCCGGCCCGCCAGAAGCGCGGCCATCGCGGCAATGTGCTGGGCCTCACGCTTGTCGGTGCTGGCGAGGTCGGAGGCGGTGGCAATCGACGCCTTGGCCCCGGCCATGTCGCCCGCCATCATGCGTGCCCGCGACAGACCCGCATGACCCAGCGCAAAGCCGGGATCGGCGGCAACGCAAGCCCCGAATTCCGTGACCGGGCCGTATTGACCGGCCAGGAACAGGCGCACGCCGCGATCATAGGCATCGCGCGCCACCTCAGATGTCGTGGTGATGGAATTTCCGTAGCCGTCTGTCAGACCCATGTGCTGCCCCCCTGTTTCCGGGATCAGCCTAGAGCAGAAAATTCACCCTGTCAGCGCGGCGTGCACCAGGGCTTTGAGCTGGGGCCGCGTGGGATAGGAACTGGAGGGGGACAGCTGGGTGAAGAACACCACCGACAGCGCCTCGACCGGATCGATCCAGAAGAAGGTGGAGGCCATGCCGCCCCAGCTGAAATCGCCGATGCTGCCGGGACAGCGGGCGCGGCCCGGATCCAGCAC
>FYBJ01001767.1_pt1 | contig 13500 bp, 11 predicted proteins | sample 1134611 | NCBI WGS metagenome assembly FYBJ01 (sample SAMEA104116008, study PRJEB20421) | marine metagenome | isolation source: marine | reverse complement strand
AGCTTCTGATGGTCATAGAGATCATGATAGTCGAAGGTGTTGTTGGGGTATTCTTCGTTCACCACCGGCGCGTTGGGTTTCAGCGCGTCTTCGACGTCCAGCACATAGGGCAGCTCTTCCCAATCGACCCGGACGGCGGCAACGGCCTCGCGCGCTTGACGTTCGGTATCGGCGATGATGGCAAGGACCGGTTCCCCCTTGTATGACACCTTGTTGGCGCTCAGGAGCTGTTCGTCATCGCGTCCAAAATTTATTAATGATAATAAAGTGTTGATGTTGTGCGGCACATCCTGTGGCCAGATTACCCGGCGTACACCGGGCAGGCGTTCTGCCGCCGAAGCATCCACAGATCTGATGCGCGCATGATGGTGTGGTGAGCGCACGCAGCGTATGTGCAGCACCCCGTCAAACAAGTGATCGTCATAGAACTTCGACCGGCCTGTAACGTGGCCGATAATGTCCTGCCGTTCCACCGGTTTGCCGATCTCGTTCAGGTTGTCTTGCCGCTCGTCGGAGAACAGGTCCTTGCGAAATTCGATACTGCTCATACCGTGCCCCTCTCACGCATTTCTGCCGCGGCAGTCAGGATCGCGTTGATGATCGGCTCGTAGCCGGTGCAGCGGCAGACATTACCTGCGATTGCCTCAGCCACCTCGTCGCGGGTTGGGTTCGGGTTGGTTTGCAACAATGCCTTGGACGCCATCAGCATGCCCGGGCTGCAAAAACCACACTGTGCGGCAAACCCTTCGACAAAGGCCTTTTGCAAGGGATGCAGATCAGGGCCATTCGAAAGTGTCACGGCAGTTTCGACACGTTTGCCGGCGGTTGCTTCGGCCAGAGACAGACAGGCTAGATGCAGTTCGCCGTCGATCAAAACCGAACAGGCGCCGCATCCGCCTTGGGCGCATCCCTGTTTTGGTGTCAGGTCTCCGGCTTCTCGGCGCAGCACGTCCAGCAGGTTCGCGCCACCTTCGGCGAACACGCCCGTCTCGGTGCCGTTCAGGTTGAATTGGATCGGGGTCTTGGTCATTTCAGGCCTCCTCTCCCAGCAACAGTCGACGCAGATGTACCGGTGCGACTTCGCGGCGGTACCAGCCCGAGGCAAGGGAATCGTCCTGCGGATCAAGCCCGTTGCAGCAAATGTCGCACGCGCGCTGGACACCCTGTGCATCTAGGCTGGCCCCGTCGAGCGCAGCTTCGGCGTCCTTGGAACGCAAAGGGGTGATACCCATGGCTCCAAAGGCGATCCGCGCTCCGCTGACGCGTCCGGCCCCTGGCACATGGGCGGCCAACGTCATCACGGCCGCCCCCTTGGGTTTGGTGCGGGTGATTTTCCGATACCGAAAGGCACCGTGGGTCGGGCGGGGCACAGTCACGGCTGCAACCACGCCCCGAAGCCGGTCTCGCTGCGCATAGAAATCTTCCATTGTCAGGGATTGCCCATCCGACATTTCGACCCAGGCATCCAGCGCGAGAAGCGCGACGCCAAGATCTCCGAACGGGGAACGCACGAAGAGATTGCCGCCGACCGTTGCCATATTGCGAATGGCGGGGCCGCCGATAGATCGAGCGACAGGTTCAAGAAACTCTGCGCCGCTGGTCTGCATCAACCGGGTCATCGTGACCCCGGCCCCTATGCGCAAACCGGCGCTGTCGGGACGCACGTCTTGCAAGGCGGCGTCCGTACTGCGGATCACGCGGTTATAATCAGGTGTCGCAAAGTTCAGGCCGCGCACGACCATGGTGCCGCCTCCCAGAAACCGGCTGTCGCTTCGCATTGCCGAGGCGGCCCCGGCAACCGTGGGATAGGTTTCAACGGATATGCTCATGCGGTTTCCAGTCCCATATAGCTGCGCACGGCTTCGAACCCTGCGCTGTAGATGTTGTCACCGACCATCTCTGCCAGGACCTGTTCCTGTCCGGCGGGTGTATCAAAGCGGCTTTCCCATTCCCAAAACGTCGCATCGCCATCCGTCACCGGAAACAGGCGACAATGGGCAACGTAATTGAACAGCGGGATTGGTGTATCGAGCAGGCAATAGGTAAAGCTTTGTTCGATATCCGAAAGCGTCAGAAGTTGCTCTCGCAGTTCGGAGCCGTCTTCGAGTTTGAACCGTCGCACGCAACCAACCATATCCGAAGGGTTGCCGCGTTCGATCTGGCTGGTTGCAACGGCGGGATGCCACTGGTCATGGCCGTTAAAGTCGCGAATGACGTCCCATACGGCTTCGACCGGGGCCATCAGGATTGCGCTGCGGATCACCTTGACCATTTCAGCCCCCGAAATGTCGTTTCAAAGCATCGAACCCACCCTGGAAAACGTCGTTTCCAATTCCGTCGATCAGGTCGGCTTCAACCGTCGGATCACAGGAAAATTCGGCACTCCACTCGGCAAAACACCGCTCGCCGTCTGTCACCGGCGTCAGGCGCAAGGTCGCAATGTAGTCGGCCAACGGCATGGGGCTTTCGAGGATCGAATAGGTACAGAACATGTCATAGTCGCTCAGTCCCAGAAGCTGCTCGCGGATATTGTCGCCGTTCTGCAAATTGAAATTTCGAATGCAGCCGACCTTGTCCGCAGGCAGCGCGTCCTCGATGCGGCTGTCGCGGATACGTGGATGCCAGCGGGGCAGGTCATTGAACCCCCGAACGCGTTGCCAAACACGATCGGCGCTGGCTTCGATGACTGACGATGTAAAAACGCGGGCCATTACTTCTTCTCCCCGGATTTCGCGTCACCACCGCCAATCAGGCGTTTGGCTTCGTTGCCAGCACGGCCTAGGTCACTGGCGTCCCGTAAAACGCTCGATTTCGCGAGGTTGGATCCATCGACGCCAATATCGCTGAGCAGGCTGTCGATCATTGGAGCCTGTACGCGATAGCGCAGAGCCGAGTTGATCACCTCGTCCGTGGGGCTGCTGCCGTCGCCTCCGCCACCGCCAGAGCCACCACCACCGCCCATGCCCAGCCCGCCGGCGCCATTGCCGCCCAGTTGCATGATCTTGATCTCGTCGATCTTCTCGAGCGGTTTGACGCTGGCGGCCACGATCCCCTCGACATGCTCGAGCATCTTGCGTTTGAACAGCGAGTGGCGGGCCTCGTCGCTGAGCACGTTTTCGGCTTCGTTGATGAGTTTCTGTGCCTCGGCTTCGACAGCCGCGCGGACCTGTTCGGCCTCTGCGGCAATGCGTTTTTCCTCGGCCAGTTTCTCGGCCAGGACCACGTCGACCGATTTGCGGCGTGCGGCCTCTTCGGTTTCTTTCGTGGTCGCAACCTTTTCGGCCGCTTCGACGGCGCGGGCGCGGGCGATATCGGCCTCGGCAGCTGCCGCGCTTTCTTCAAGCGATTTCTGGTAGAGTGCGATGGCCTTCTCCATGGCGGCCTCTTCCACGGTTTGCTCGCGGGCGATCTCGCGCTGGCGACGTTCGGTCTGATGGCCGATGCGGGCCTCGTCCAGGCCCCGTTCGCTGGCGATCTGCGCGCGCTCGACTTCTTCCTTGCTTGCGATTTCGGCTTCGCGGAGCGCTTGCAAACGGGCAATCTCGAGCTGTTCCAAGGCCTTCTTGCGCCCGAGTTTTCTGGCGTCCAACTCCTGCTCGGCAAGGATCTTCTCGGCATCCACCGTCTTTTCCTTGGCGACACGGGCCGCCTCGATGGCTTCCTCGGCCGCGATCTGTGCCGCATCCACCACGCGGTTGCGCGCGGTTTTGCGTTCACGCATGTCCTGTTCATAGGCAATGCGTTCGGCGGCGAGTTTCTTTTCCTTTGCAATTCGTGCGGCTTCTGTGGCCTCGGTTCTGGCGATTTCCGCCGCCTCGACAACTTGTGCCTTGGCAACGTCACGCTCGCGTGTGCGCTCTTCGCTTTCGATTCTCCTGACGGCCAGCTTGGCCTCTTTTGCAATGCGCAACGCGTCAACGGCCTCTGATGAAGCGACTTCGGCCTCCTGCACAGCCTGATTGCGTGCGATTTCCAACTCGCGCGTGGCTTTCTCGTAAGCGATACGCTCGGCTGTGGTCGCTTTTTCCTGTGCAATACGCTTGGCTTCGGTCGCTTCCTTGGCAGCGATCTGCGCCGCGTCCAATGCCGCTGCTTTCAACACTTCGCGTTCTTCGGTTTCCTCCGCCGCGGCGATGCGATCGAATGCCAATAGTTTGTCCTGCGCGATGCGGGCCTTTTCGACCGCCTCGCGGCTGGCAATTTCGGCCTCGTCGACGGCCTGATTGCGTGCGATTTCAAGAGAGCGAATGCGCTCTTCCTGAGAAATCCGAGACTTCGAGGTTTCTTCGGCTGCCGCAATCTGAGCTTCGTCCAGGATCTTCTGGCGTTCAATCTCGCGAGAGCGTGTATCCTGTTCTGCTGCAATCCGATCAGCACTCAGTGCCTTTTCGCGGGCGATGCGTGCCGCTTCGGTCGCCTGTTGTGAGGCGATCTCGGCCTCTTCCAGAACCTTCTGGCGCTCAATCTCGAGCGCACGGGTGTCACGATCCGAGGTGATGCGCTCGGCGTTTATCGTTTTCTCCTGTGCGATCCGCAGCTTTTCCGCAGCTTCACGACTGGCGATCTCGGCTTCTTGCACGGCGAGATTACGCGCGATCTCACGTTCCTTTGTGGATTGGTCGAGCGCGATCCGTTCTTCGGTGACGATTTTTTCCTGCGCAATCCGGGCACGTTCGATCACTTCGCGGGCAGAAATATCGGCCTCGTCAACAACCCGCTGGCGTTCAATCTCCTGAGATTGCGTCTCACGCTCCTTTTCAATCCGCGCCTCGGTGATGGCCCGCTCCTGGGCCAGCCGTGCTTTTTCTACCGCCTCCTTGGCGGCGATTTCGGCAGCATCGGTTTCCTTCTGGGTTTTGATCCGTGCCTTGTCGATAGCCTCACGGGTCGAGATTTCGGCCTGATCCACGACTTTTTGGCGCTCGATCTCCTGTTGGCGTATGTCGCGTTCCGACGCGATGCGGGCCGCGGCAATCTGATGCTCGTTGGCAATTCGTGCGGTTTCAATCGCTTCACGGGAGGAGAGGGTTGCCTGTTCGGCCTCTTTTTCGCGCTCCGAGCGTTCACGCGCCAGTTCGGCACGCTGTTGCGCGCGGCGGAATTCGATGTCGCGTTCCTGCTCCAGCCTGGCTTCTTCACTGGCGCGATCAATGTCGAGCGCCTGTTTTTCGGCTTCAAGATTACGCGCGCGAATGCGGATCATCGTATCTTGTTCTATGTCGTTGCGCAGCTTGCGGCGTTCTTCGATCGACTCGATCACCTTGGTCAAGCCAACGGCGTCAAAAGTATTGGAGGGGTTGAAGTATTCAATGTCCGTCTGGTCGATATCCGTGACCGCAACGCTTTCCAGCTCGAGGCCGTTCTTGTCCAGACCTTCCTGTGCGGCTTCCAAAACGCGGGCAACATAGGCGTTCCGGTTCTCATGCAGCTCTTCCATGGTCATTTCACTGGCAACTGTGCGCAGCGCACTGATGAACTTGCCTTCCAGAAGGGCGTGCAACCGCTCGGGTTCAAGCGCCCGGCGTCCCAAAGTGGCGGCCGCAAGTCCCACGGCATCATTTGACTGGGCCACACGAATGTAGAACTCGGCATCTACATCAACACGCATCCGGTCTTTGGTGATCAACGCGTCGTCACGTTCGCGCGTCACCGCCAGGGGCATCGAGTTCATGTTCACCGGAGTAATGTCATGGATGATGGGCCAGACAAAGGCACCGCCGTCGATTACGACTTTTTCCCCCAGCAAACCGGTTCGAACAAAGGCGACCTCTTTGGTGGATCGGCGATAAAGCCAGTGCATCACCCAGTAGAGGATGAATATGGCGATCACGGCTGTGATCAGCCACAGGATAAGTTGTCCGATGAGTTGCCCGGTCATCTTTCTTTCCTCCCTTCGATCGCGCATGCGACCAAATCTTCTTGGCCCTTATCGACCGATCTTCTTGAATTTCGCCGTCTGGGCCGTCAACGCGACCTCGGTCGGCAAACGCTCCATGGACGAAGCGCCATAGAAACCATGGCAATTGCTGGTGTTTTTCAGAACAAATTCGGCATCTTCGGGCATCGCGACGGGGCCGCCATGCACCAGGACGATGGCATCCGGGTTGACCTCAAGCGCCGCCGCCGCCCAGGCGTCGGTCAATTCCGGCGCCTGCTCCAGCGTGACGCCGGTTTCGGCCCCGATACTGCCCCCTGTGGTCAGGCCCAGATGGACGACGATGATGTCTGCCCCGGCTTTGGCCATGGCTGCCGCGTTTTCCTCGGAGAACACGTAAGGCGTCGTCAACATGTCATTTTCGTGGGCCTTTGCGATCATGTCGATCTCATGATCATAGCCAATTCCGGTTTCTTCCAGATTGGCGCGAAACGAACCGTCGATCAGCCCGACAGTCGGAAAATTCTGCACCCCCGAGAACCCCGCCGCTTTCACATCATCAAGAAACTTGTCCATCAGGCGGAAGGGGTCGGTGGCACAAACGCCCGCCAGCACCGGCGTATTCTTGACCACAGGCAGGACTTCGCCTGCCATTTCCATTACCACGCCATTGGCGTCGCCATAGGGCATCAATCCTGCGAGTGACCCCCGCCCGGCCATCCGGTAACGGCCCGAGTTGTAGATCACGATCAGGTCGATTCCACCTGCTTCTTCGCACTTCGCCGAGAGTCCAGTCCCGGCGCCCCCGCCAATAATTGGCTCGCCTGCATCGCGCATGGCCCGGAACTTGGTCATCAATTCGGTACGGTCGAACATTTCTTACTCTCCTGAAGATTTGCGCCGTGCGGCGAAGTGAAAGCCGCGGAATGTCTGTACGATCAGATTGGCAAATTCCGGGTCGTTGATATTGTGAGGGACGCGGATCACTTGCCGGTTGGCGTTCTGGGAAACTGTCTCTTCCAAAGCCGTGAACAAGGCAGCAGTGGCCTCGGGGGCCCAGAACGGGTTCCCCGGCGCGTCCAGCAACGACACACCACCTTCGGGCAGGAAAAACCGCACCGGTCCGGTCATCTCGTTCAGCTTTTCACCGATCCAGTGTCCGATCTTGATGTTTTCTTCGACGGTGGTCCGCATCAAAGTGATCTGGGGATTGTGTTCATAAAGGTTACGATCCCGGTAGCGCGGGGGCACCGTGTCAGGCGCATTGAAATTCACCATATCAAGCGCACCGCAGGACCCGATAAAGGGCAGGCCCGCACGGATGGACGCCCCGAACCGGTCTTCGTTTGCCGGAAACACACCGCCCGCGATCATGTCGCAAACTTCGGTGGTGGTCAGGTCAATCACCGCCGACAACATGCCACTATCCAACAGCTTTTCCATCGACCGGCCGCCAGTACCCGTGGCGTGGAACACAAGACAGTCGAAATCGTTCTCTAACTCGGCCGTGACCATCTGGACACAAGGCGTCGTCACACCGAACATGGTCAGCCCCACAGCTGGCTTGTCATCTTGAACGGCGGGTGTTTCGCGTCTTCCCCTGACCATACCCGCCAGAGCAAACGCACCGTTGCTCAGGACTTCTCGGGTGATCGAATTGATGCCTTGAATATCCGCAACAGAGTACATCATGGATATGTCGGATGGGCCGACATATTGTTCGGTCTGGCCGCTTGCGACAGTCGAGATGATCATCTTGGGCACACCTACGGCCAGGCTGCGAAATGCCGGAGCCACCAATGCAGTTCCGCCGGAACCTCCGGCTGCAATCACGCCCGCCACGTCGCTCTGCTGGCCGATCCAACGTTCAAAGGCCAGCGTCATGCCAGACACTGCTGTGCCGCGGTCTCCGGTAAAGACGCCGCTCGCGCCGCGTGGATGGAAACCCGCCACTGCGTGGGGCGGCACCTCGGCACCGGAAGGCTTGCCAGACGTCGACAGATCGACAAGGCGAACCGCAAGCCCCTGATCTTTCAGAATATCACGCATATAGCGCAGCTCGGGTCCCTTGGTGTCCAGTGTGCCACAGACAAGGACTGAACCCGCGCCGCGCGGTCTCTGGATCAATGCGGCGGGAGTTGCCGTGTCGCGCCGGTCAGGCGTCACAGTGCGCGCCGTACCCTCGATGACGCGCACTGGTACGCTTCGTGACCAGCGTGTCGGTGCGGCTGGGTTGGACAGGTATATTCGGGTGATTGTGTTATGGAGGCTTTCGGCAGCAGGCTCGTGGCTTGGCGCGGCCTCGGGCGTTTCGTCATGAGCATGGCGCCCGACCCCCAACATGGCCTGTTGCAGGTCACGGTCTGCGGATAAGAAACTGCTGTCCATGATGCGGTTGATCTCACCGTTGACCATAATCGCGACGCTTTCGGCCACGGCACAGGCCACCCCGATATTCTGTTCTATTACAAGAACCTCGATCTCGCCTTCCTGGCCCAGGCGCACCAACATGTCTTCGACCTGCTGCACAATTACCGGCGCCAGACCTTCGGTTGGTTCGTCCATCACCAGCAGCTTGGGATTGAGAAGAAGCGCCCGCGCAATTGCCAGCATTTGCTGCTCGCCGCCTGACAGTTGCGCCCCGCCGTTGGTCTTGCGCTCTGCCAGGCGGGGAAAAGTTGAATAAATTCTCTCGACAGTCCAGGCGCCGCCACGTTTGGCCACGAGTTTCAGGTGTTCATCAACCGTCAGTGACGGCCACAACCGCCGACCCTGCGGAACATAGCCGACCCCAAGGCGGGCAATCTCGGCCGGGCTCTTTCCCACAAGCGATTGTCCGCCAAAGGAAATGTCGCCCGAAGCCACGGGTACCAGTCCCATGATGGCCTTGCAGAGGGTGGTTTTCCCCATGCCGTTGCGGCCCACAACAGAGAGGACGCCGTGGTCCAGTGTCAGGTCCACCCCCTGCAAGGCATGGCTGTGCCCGTAATATACGTTGAGTTCACGTACCTCGAGGGCAGGAGGGGCATTGCGATCACTCATCGTCGCCTCCCAGGTAAAGCGCCTGCACTTCCGGGTCTTCTTCGATCTCGGCGGGCTTGCCCTCTTTGAAAATGCGCCCGTTTTGCATCATCGTGACGCTCTCGGCGACGCGCAGAGCAACATCCATGTCGTGTTCAATGATGATGTATCCCATATGGCCGGGCAGCCCGTTCAGGATTTCGACCAGTTCGCGCCGCTCTGTCGGGGACAGCCCTGCCGCCGGTTCATCAAACAGGATAAACCGTGGAGCGCCGGCCAGCGCCATGGCTATCTCGAGCTGTCTCTGTTGGCCATAACTGAGATTTGACACCAGCGTGTCCCGGTCATCGCTGAGATGGACCATATCCACCAGATTGTCAGCTGATGCCATCAACGCGTCGTCCCGGCGGGCACGAAGGAAGGAGAACCGGCTCCGCGAAACCCCGACGCAGGACAGGTAGAGGTTGTCCCTTACGCTGAGCCCCGTGAACAACAGTGAGATCTGATAGGTGCGGCGCAGACCCCGGCGAATGCGTTCATGGGCGGGGAACTGTGAAATATCTTCACCGAAAAACCGAACGTTCCCCGTTGTCGCCTTGAAATCGCCAGTGACGCAATTGAACAGCGTGGTTTTGCCCGCTCCGTTTGACCCAAGCACCGCTCGCCGTTCGCCGGGACGTACCGTAAGGTTGATTTCCTCCAGCGCAGCCAGCGCGCCGAAGTACTTCGAGACATTGCGCAGCTCAAGGGCGTTAGCCGTACCTGTGGCGCTGAGCCGTTCCGCGACATTGGTGGGGGAATTCATGGCGTATCACCCCCACGATCCAGCAACGGGTCTTTGTTGCGGTTTTCTTTCCAGCGCTTCCATAGGCCCAGAACGCCATCTGGCGACCAGAACACAATGATAAGGAACCCCAGCCCGATCAGAAGTTGAAACCGTTCGCCGCTAAGGCCGACAGCCACCAAGGCGTCCAGTGCAAAGGTCTTGAGGATCACATAGATAAAGGCGCCGATGAAGGCGCCGATCGGATGGCGCATGCCACCTATCACGGTGATGACCAGAATATCGATTGCAGGAGATATCCCTGCCGTACCAGGTGAGATCTGCGCCGATTGCCAGGTCAGAAGAATGCCACCGACGCCAGCCAGAAGTGCCGCGAATGCATAGGCGGCGACCCGGTGTGCATTGGCGTTGTAGCCCAATGCCGACATCCGTCGCTGATTGTCGCGGATGCCTTGCAAGGCCAGCCCGAAGGGCGAGCGCGAAATATACAAGACCAGGAAATAGGCCAGTGCTGCCCAGAACAATGTCAGATAGTAGAATGCGGTCGATCCGCGCCAGTCCACGCCAAATAGCTGGGGGGGAAGAACCCCATTGAAGCCCGAGAACCCGTTGAAAATAGTATAGTTCTGGCGCACGAAGTAAAAGAATGCAGCCGCGATTGCGAGGGTGATCATAATTGTGTAGATCCCCTCGGTCCGCACGGCAAGCCAGCCCGTCAGGGTGCCGAACAGAACCGCAATGGCCAGTGCGATCGGGATCGCGACGAACCAGGGCCAGTTCATTGAGATGTCGGTGATCGCGCTTGTTCCAAATATCGCAACCATATAGCCTGCGCTGCCGGCAAAGGTCATCTGCGCGAGGCTGACCATTCCGCCATAGCCGCCCAAGAACATGAGGCTGAGCGATATGATGCCAAGGATAAAGGTCCAGCCGAAAATCTGGAAAAGGACAAAGCTGGACGCGAATGTCGGCATCACCAGCAGAATGAAGCCGACCAGCCAGTACGAGGCGGGAATACGGTCGAACCAGGATTTCCGTTCAATGGCGGAGGTGACGGAGTTGTCTTCCATGACGGCCATGCTTCAGCTCCTTCCCATCAAGCCTTGAGGCCGGAAAGCCAGCACGACGACCATGATCAGGAAGGTCAGAACAACCGCGTATGTCGGAATATAGACGGACCCGAATTGCTCGGCGAGGCCGATCAGCAAAGCGCCCAATGCGGCACCCTGGATAGACCCCATGCCGCCGACAATCACCACCACCAGTGAAGCCAGAAGAAAACGCACATCCTCGCCCGGCGCGACGGATTGGAAGGTGCCGCCCACGACTCCGGCCACCCCGGCCAATCCCGCGCCGAACGCAAAGACGGCCACAAATACCAGTTGAATGCGGGCGCCTGTCGCCGACAGCATATCCCGGTCGTCGACACCTGCGCGGATCAGCATTCCGATCCGGGTTCGGTTGAGCAGCAGCCACATGCCGACGCCGACAACTATCGATGCGGCAAAGATCACGATCCGCACCAGAGGGTATTTCAGATACACAATATCACCTGAGCGTTTGACTGTCGTTACAAAGAACGTCTGCATCGGGCCGCTCAGCCACTCTGGGGGTGAAATGTTGTAGAAATCACCGCCCCAGGTCCAGAGCATCAAGTCTGCCATCACGATGGATATCCCGATGGTGACTAGGGTTTGGCGCAGGTCTTCGCCCTCCATCCGGCGGAACACGAAGATCTGTAGCAGCACACCAAATGCTCCAACGACGACAAAGGCGACCGGGAACGCCAAAAGCCACCAACCCGTTGTATCGGCCGTGATATACCCAACGTAGCCGCCTAGAAGGTACAAGGATCCATGCGCGAGATTTACGTTGCGCATCAGGCCGAAAATCAGGGTAAACCCGCTTGCTACAAGGAAGTAGAGGCCGCCCAATGTGATGCCATTGAACAGGGCGTTCAGAAACACTTTTTTGCGGCCGATCAGGTCCTTGAGCCACTCGGGCCAGATCGCAAAAATCATCCACAGAAGAACAGCAGCCAGAATGAACAGAATTACCGACCAAACCGGATGTTTGTCGATAAAACGTCTCATGCCAACCCCGAAGATTGCCATGCATTACCGTTGGCGAAACGGCATCGTTTCATGAGTTGTTCCTCCCAAAAGACCCCAGGTCGTTTTGCCTGTTTGGTCCTTTGGAAAGGCTAGAAGAGGTTTCCCGGAATCAGCATACCTGTCAGTCTTCTCGCTTCACCACGCATCGGGAAAACTCTCAGGTGGCGTGCGCGACTCGGCGATACTCGCTTGGTGGGATACCCACATTCGAGGCAAAGAACCGGGTGAAACTTGCCTGGGACGAGAAACCCAGGTCGTGGCCGATGTCTGTGATCGTTTTCTCCGTTGTCATCAGTTCTGTGATCGCGTGTTCAGCGCGGAGCATGTTCAAATAGAGGTTCGGCGTGATACCCATCTGTTTCTTGAACAGTTTGAAGAAATGCGGACGGGACAAGCCGACTTCGCGCGCCAGATCATCCATTTGCAGTTCTTCCGAGTAATTTTCCTGCATCAAGCGCAGGCTTCGACGCACGCGGAAATCACTAAAGCGGGATTTCAATCGACCCAATGGGGATTTTCCCTTTGAGCGCGCCCAGCTTTGATCGTAGCAAATGCGTGTCATTTCAACCATGTAGCCATCCATGGCGCCGTTGTCCTGGGGCTCAAGCAGAAGGGAGGTCAACCGCAACATCCAGCGGCGAATTTCGTTGTCGATTTTGATATAAGGGCGCCCGAAATCCAGCGCTCCTTCGGCTGACTGGCAGTTCTCCAGGAACCAAAGCGGTTTGATGTACATGACCAGACACATGGTCGGCTCGCCCTCGGGCTTGACGAAATTATGTGGCTCCCACGGGCTGACCGCAGCCGCACGGGTTTCGGTTATTTCAATTGGTGTGTTTCCGACATCAACGCGGGCCGAGCCGCCATTGACATAAAAGATCAGATGCCCCTCACGGTGCGCGTGTGTTACAAAAGGGCGGTCCAACTCATAGAGCGCTGTCCTCCCAAACGCACCTTGGTGAACCGCAACGGCTTCACTCATGGTAGTTCCTCCCTATGCGCAGAGCGTTGCTCTTTTTGGTATACGCTTCCGCACGAGTAGGATTATCGGTAGGGTAGAACGCAAAAAGCAAGACTGGTGAAGCAAGAAAGAGACTGTAGGTAACGATTGCAGTCTGGGGATCATGCGCCGAGATGGATCAGGGCAGGGTGTAGGCGGTCTTTACCGTCGTGAAAAACTCGGCTGCATACCGGCCTTGTTCGCGTGCGCCGTAACTTGACCCTTTGGTGCCGCCAAAGGGCACATGATAATCCACCCCTGCGGTTGGCAAATTGACCATCACCATGCCTGCCTGCGCATTGCGTTTGAAATGCGTCGCGAATTTCAAAGAGCTTGTACAAATTCCCGAAGACAGCCCGAACTCAGTGTCATTGGCCACTTCCAGCGCCTCGTCATAGTTTTTCACCCGGATCACAGATGCCACGGGTCCAAAGACTTCTTCCTTGTTGATCCGCATGTCATTGGTTGTGTCCGTGATAAGCGCTGGCTGCAAGAAATGCCCTTCGGTATCTCGCTCGACCAGAGTTCCGCCTGCTCGCAAGTTCCCGCCTTGTGCAACACCAACTTTGAGATAGTCGAGATCTTGTGCCAGTTGCGTTTCGTTCACTACAGGTCCAATTTGCGTATCGTCCCTCAACGCGTGGCCGACGCGTAACGATCGCACCCGTTCAGACAGTTCTTCGACAAAGCGGTTGTGGATGGCTTC
>FYBJ01002080.1_pt1 | contig 13556 bp, 12 predicted proteins | sample 1134611 | NCBI WGS metagenome assembly FYBJ01 (sample SAMEA104116008, study PRJEB20421) | marine metagenome | isolation source: marine | reverse complement strand
GGCACCAAAGGCTCCGGCTCGGGTGGCACCAAAGGCTCCGGCTCGGGTGGCACCAAAGGCTCCGGCTCGGGTGGCACCAAAGGCTCCGGCTCGGGTGGCACCAAAGGCTCCGGCTCGGGTGGCACCAAAGGCTCCGGCTCGGGTGGCACCAAAGGCTCCGGCTCGGGTGGCACCAAAGGCTCCGGCTCGGGTGGCACCAAAGGCTCCGGCTCGGGTGGCACCAAAGGCTCCGGCTCGGGTGGCACCAAAGGCTCCGACTACGATCTGCCGAAGTACTCGGAGGATTACGAAGACGACGGGTATTCCGATGATGATACCGTGGTCTATGCTTCCGGCGGCACTGCAGGTGGGGCGAAGTCTGAAGACTTCATCGCTCTCATGAACAAGGGCACCGAAGACATCGACGACACCCATTCCGACGACAAATGGGATGATGAAGAGGTCGAAGTTACCGTTTGACCCTTCCCCTGAGAAACCAAAAAAGGACCGGCTTTCGCCGGTCCTTTTTCTATTTGCGAATGCCCAGTCTGGCACCGATCTGCGGTTGGGGTCGCAATCCTTTTTGATCCTCAAGCATCTGCGCCAGTCGCTTTTGTGCCCAGCCGGGATAGTCGGTGGATCGTCCCGTCTTTTGGCTGACGTTGATGATCATCCCTTCTTGCGTGGCGCACAGGGCATCGTCCTTTTCCGCGTACATCTGTCCAAAGTAGTGCAGCCGTTTGTGGTCATGATCCAAGAGGCGAAAGTGAAAGTAGAAACTTTCCCCCTCAAGCAGCTCCCGCAGGAACTGAATGTGCGATTGGATCTTGTACGGGCCTGCCCCGGCGGTTCGGACAAATTCTTCACCGATCCCAAGATGTTCGCCTACCATCTCCTCCAGCGCCTGATCGAACGCCACGCCGTAGTAGCCCACGTTCATGTGCTTGTTGTAGTCGATCCAATCCGATTTGACGGACATGCCCCGCACAACTATCGGAGCGGGATACGGCCCGTCGTGGCCACTGACAGCGGTGGTGGTGTTCATGCGCATGCCTTGTTTCTTGCAATCCAACGATCACCTTGCCTTGAATGCAGACGCCAGACAAACAGGTCCTGACGTCACATCCCTGCTGCCCCCTGCGCGTTCAGGCCGCGCAAGATCCAGGACCGAGTGTCCGCCGGATCGATCACAGCGTCGATTTCATTGTACGAGGCAACATTGATCGCTCCGCCTTCGGCATAGGCCCGTGCCACCAGACTGTCGAACATGGCTTCGCGGGTTGCCGAATCCGGCTGGGCCTCCAGTTCCTTGCGGTATCCCAAACGCACCCCCCCTTCGAGCCCCATGGCGCCGAATTCTCCGGTCGGCCACGAGATGGTGAATACTGGATTGGCAAAGCTGCCACCGGCCATGGCTTGCGCACCGATACCGTACCCTTTTCGAAGGGCAACAAAGAGGAGCGGCACAGAAAGTTCGGCGCCAGCGCCAATGAAGTCGCAGGCCGCAGCCACGCCACCCGCGCGTTCGCTATCGGGTCCAACCATGAATCCCGGCGTGTCACACAAGGACAGGATCGCAAGGCCAAACCGGTCACACAGCCGCATGAACCGGGCGCCCTTGGTCGAGGCGGCTGCATCCAGCGCACCACCCAAATGGTGTGGGTTGTTGATCATACCCCCGACCGGACGTCCCTCGACCCTGAGAAACCCGGTGATCAGCCCGCCCCCGAATTTCTCGCCAAGTTCCAGAAAGCTGCCCGTGTCGGCCAACGCATTTAGCACTTTGCGCGGGTCATAGATGCGCTTGCGGTTCTCGGGCACCAGATGGCGCAGCATCCGCTCATCCGCCACATCCCAGTCGGTGGTCGCTCCTTGAAAGTACGACAGGACCTGACGCGCGGCATCGACGGCCTGCGTGTCGTCCTCGGTCAAAATATCGATCAATCCGATTTCCGCCTGCATCGGACCAGGACCGATTTCGCGCGGGTCAAACCGGCCCAGGCCTCCGGCCTCGATCATGGCCGGGCCGCCCAAGCCGATCCAGCTGTTGCGCGCAGCGATGCGAATGTCCGCGGCCCCAAACAAAGCCGCATTCCCAGCAAAGCAAAAGCCCGAGTTCACGGCGATCTTGGGGCCCCATCCACGCAGGCCGGCATAGGCCGTGAACGTCTTGACATCCAGCGCGCAATGCATCGTTCCCGCAAAGTCGTCGTCATTTGGCCGCCCCCCGCCCCCTTCGGTCAGAAAGATGCTGGCAAGCCCCAGTTCGCTTGCCTTTTCCAGCAGGCGATCGGTCTTGCGATGTCCGTAGACACCCTGTGTGCCTGCCATCACGGTCGAATCGTAGGCAAGAATGGCAACCTGTCCCCTGGTGTCATCAAACTGTCCGGCGTTGACCGTTCCCAGGCCCGTCACGATGCCATCTGCAGGCGAGGACCTGATCAGGGCATCGACCCCGAGTTTTTTGCGCTGTGCTGCGATGACCAGCTGGCCAAATTCGTGAAACTCTCCGCCTTCGCACAGGCGGGTGACATTCTCGCGGGTCGTGGCCTGCCCCCTGGTCCGCCGACGTTCCACCGCCTTGGGCCGGGCCGCATCCAGGGTCAACGCCAGCCGGTCGTTTAGCCTTGCCAGATCCCCGCGCGGGCTGTCGGGATCACCTTCATCTTCGACCTGTTGAGCATTATGCGCATCACCATCGAATTGCAGTACACACAGCATCGCGTTCGCAAGTACGGTTTCACCCTTCGCAGTCAATATTTCTTTGATCCGCCCTGATTGAGGTGCCGCAATCGCGTGCTGCATTTTCATTGCTTCGATGATCAACAGCTCTTGTCCGGTCAGCACCCTGTCGCCGGGCGATACCAGGACATCACTTACAATGGCCTGGATCGGGGCGGTCAGCCCCGTGCAGCCGTCTGGAACCGTGGTTTGCCTTGCGGCTCGCTTAGGAGTGGCCTTTTGCACTTCGAATACGCGGCTGTGATGTTCATCTTCGCTCGAAAAGCCATCGAGGAACTGGGTATTCACGTTCCATGTCTGAACGTCAGGGGCCGTCAAAATAGAGCGCAGATGCAAGAGGTTGGTGTCGACTCCGGTGCACTCGGCTTCTGACACTGCACGCTCGGCCCGCAGCAGCAGCCCGGACAGGTCGTCCCCGCGAGTCCGAACGATGATCTTGGCCACCATGGGATCGAAACCTGGATTGGTGGCATAGCCCGCATAGCCGTGTGTCTCGACGCGAACACCATTGCCGCCGGGCATCTGGAACCGGTCAAGTGTGCCGCTGACCGGCCTGAACGTTCCATCTGGTTGCCGACTTTCCGCATTCACGCGCAGCTCGATTGCAGTCCCGCAGGGATCGGCGGGATCCATCAGCAGCGGGTCGATGCTTTCCAGCATTTCACCATTGGCCAGCCGAAGCTGTATTTCTACCAGGTCATGCCCGGTGATCGCTTCGGTAACGGGGTGCTCGACCTGAATGCGGGGATTAGTTTCGATGAACCAAAAGTCGCCGGACTGCATGTCCACCAGGAACTCGACCGTGGCTATGCCACGCAAGTTGGAGGCGCGCCCAAGGGCCAGTGACGCGGCGATCATCTGCCTGCGCATGTCATTCGGCAGCCCCGGAGCTGGCGCCAGTTCGATGACCTTCTGGTTGCGGCGCTGCAACGTGCAATCGCGGTCCCACAGATGTGTGACGGCCTGGCCATCGCCCAGCACCTGCACTTCGATATGGCGTTGATTGGTCAGGTATTTTTCGGCGTAAATCTCGGCCACACCTGAACTGGAAGCAGCTTCCGCTCGGGCCTGCTGGAAAGCAGCTGCCAATTCCCCGGATGTTTCGACCCGGCGCATCCCGCGCCCGCCGCCACCCTGCACCGCCTTGAGCATGATCGGGCCGCCGACTTGGTCCAGAAACGCCTGCGCGCCCTCTATTGTTGCAAAAGGGCCCCTGCCTTGCGGAACAGGCACTCCCAGGGACTGTGCCAATGTGCGCGCGCGCAGCTTGTCACCCATTTCGGCCAGCGTCGCGGGATCAGGGCCAATAAAGACCAAACCGGCCTCGCCGCAGGCGCGGGCGAATTCCGCGTGTTCGCTGAGCAGGCCATACCCCGGATGCACTGCATCACAGCCCGCCTTGACCGCGATCGTGACCAAGTCAGCGATGTTCATGTATCCCGCCACACCTGCCCCTGTCAGCTTGCAGACCTCGTCGCCGTGTTTGACATGCAAACAGCGCTCGTCGTCGGGGGTGTGGACCATGACAACCGAAATCCCCATCTGTGCCGCGGTGCGCGCGATGCGAATGGCGATCTCGCCCCGGTTGGCGATCAACAGTTTCTTGAACATCGGCGCTCCCCTCATTCCTTGTCCCATCAAAGGCCGGGAGAAGGGGCAAATCCAGCCAATCACCTGCTGTTGACGCAAGGTCGCGGGTCAGTACGGCAAGTCAATTCAGGTCCCGAAGCGGCTGAACAGGTTCTCTAATCCCTCGCCGATATGCTGCTTCATCCCACGTTCGAGCAGATGATCCCGCAATTCGGCGTTGAAGCCACCGGGCGTGCCCAGCGCGGCGAGCAGATCGTCCAGAACCCCCTCCTCTTCCAGCGGTGCAGCCAATAGCCCGCCCCCCACCAGAAGTCGCAAGAATCGTTCCGCCTCTCCGGCTTCACCGGTCTTCCCCGCCAGCCAATCGCGGGTCAGGGCAAGCTGCTTGACCGCAGGGGAAAGAATGGCCTGCGCGGACAGGAACGCCTCTAGATCCTCTGAAGTATTGACGGAAATTACGTGATTTCTTGCCCCGAACAGTTCCTGCATCAACCCTGATGCGGGACAGCATAGAACAGGTGATCCACCCTGCGCGATGGCCGGAAATGGGATCGCAATACCATCGACGCGCGCGGGCGAGACCAGTGGCGTCAGGAGAGGTTCCGGCACTTCGGCCATCAACGAGATGACGGTTTGACCGTCACGAAACCGCAGGTCTGGCAACAAAGCTCGCGCGACATCCGGCATCAGTCCCAGGATCACCACGTCGCTTTGATCCACAACCCCCTGGTTCGGTGCGACAGAGATCGCGTCAAACTGCTGCGACAGTGCCTGTGCGTTGGCTTGCGAGCGTTCCGAAACGACGATCTGATGACCGTCGTCCACAATCCCGCGGACAACCGCCGTTGCAATTGTGCCGGTTCCCAGTATTCCGATCCGCATCACATGTCCTTCATCAAGCGCAACGCATCATAGATCGCCGCATGGGTGTTTCTGGCAGATACCGCATCGCCAATCCGATACAGGTCGAAAGCACCGCCCGGATTGCGCAAAACCGATTGCGGACGTCCCGCGATCAACGCAGCATGATCGACTTCGCCACCGTTTCGCGACTTTGGGCGCAACTCAAAATAGAGGTCGGCGTTCGGCAACGTGCCATAGTTTACCACGATCATATCATATATCTGTTGCTCGATCAGGTCACTGTAGTCCGTCCCGATAGCAGCCCGCAGCCGGTTGCCATCCCGTTCGACACCGCACAGGCGGCGGGTGACGGTAACAGCCACGCCCTTACGCTGCAAATCACGCATGTAAGGCACCAGGTTCATCGCCATGATGTCCGGCGCAAAGGTTCGGTCCGGTGTCATCACCTCAACTTGAGCGCCCGCGTTGCTGGCCGCCATGGCGGCCTGCAGCGCCGGATGATCACCGCTTTCGTCATAGATCAACACGCGCCCAACCGGTTTCACCGCACCCGAGATGACATCCCAACTGCTGACGACAAGCGGCAGTTCGTTCCTGGTTTCAAACAGGGTGATATTTGGCAGCCCCCCGGTTGCGACGATCACCACATCCGGAGACAGGGACACAACATCATCCGCCTCAGCCCATGTGTTGAACCGGAACTGCACATCCCGGGCCGCGCATTGGGCCATGCGCCAATCGACGATTCCGATCATCTCTCGCCGGTGGGGGGTTTGTGCCGTCAGGCGCACTTGCCCGCCTGGATCGGCCGATGCCTCCAGCACCGTGACCTCATGTCCACGTTCGGCGGCCACCCGCGCGGCTTCAAGACCTCCGGGACCCGCGCCCACGACCACCACTTTTTGCCGCGTGGCGGTTGGCGTGATCACATGCGGCATCGTCTGCTCCCGCCCGGTGGCAGCATTGTGCAAACACAGAGCTTCACCCGCCTGATAGATCCGGTCCAGGCAATAGGTGGCGCCAACGCAAGGGCGAATGTCGTCCTCGCGACCCTCGGCAATCTTTTGCACCACATGAGGGTCGGCCATATGTGCGCGGGTCATACCGACCATGTCGAGCAGCCCCTCGGCCACCGCGTGGCGCGCAGTAGCCACGTCCGGTATGCGCGAGGCGTGAAAGGTCGGCATGCCAATCTCGGCCCGAACTCTTCCGGCGAAATCAAGATGCGGTGCCGCGCGCATTCCCTGCACCGGAATTACATCGGTCATCGCCGGGTCAGTGTGAATGCGCCCTCGGATAACGTTCAAGAAATCGACCTGCCCACTGCCTTGCATGACGCGCGCCATCTCAAGCCCGATCTCGTCCGTGATCCCGCCAGACGTACTTTCGTCCGCCGTATAACGCACCCCGATCAGGAACTCCGGGCCGACCCGATCCCGGATGGCCCCGATAACATCCATGCCGAATTGCATCCGGCTTTGCAGGCTGTCAGCACCATATCGTCCGTCCAGGTGGTTGGTGAGCGGCGACCAGAACTGGTCGATCAGATGGCCATAGGCTTCAAGTTCGATCCCGTCCATACCCCCGGCCTGCATCCGCTCGGCTGCATCGGCATAGTCACGAATGATCCGCTCGATATCCCAGTCTTCGACCAGTTTGGGGAAACTGCGATGCGCCGGCTCGCGATGCGGGGTGGAGGACACCGAGGGCAGCCAATCGCCCTTGTTCCACCCCGTTCTGCGACCCAGATGTGTCAGTTGGATCATCACCGCACACCCGTGTTCGTGACAGGCATCCGTCAGGTTGCGAATCCACGGCACGACCTCGTCCTTGTAGGCAAGTACGTTGTTGAACACTGGCGGCGAGTCTTTGCTGACAGCCGCAGACCCTGCGGTCATGGTCAGGGCCACCCCGGCCTTGGCCCGCTCCTCGTGATAGGCGCGATACCGATCCTTTGGCATCCCGTCCTCGGGATAAGCCGGTTCATGCGCTGTCGTCATGATCCGGTTTTTGAGGGTCAGATGCTTCAGGTGATAGGGCTGCAACAGCGGATCTTTGGACATGGCGACTGCACCTTGAATGAAAATGTTGACATGACTGTCAATTTACTAGTCGAAAGTGTCAAGGCAGTTGTGAGCCCCTGCCTGCGGTGCTAAGTCTGCATCATGAATGACCAGACCCCTCCCCGCCAGCGCGGATCAGAAACCCTTTGGCTGGATGCTGCTGCCGAACTGCTCTGCGAAGCGGGCATCGACGCCGTCAAAGTCATGCCCTTGGCCAAACGCCTTGGCCTGTCTCGCACCGGATTTTATTGGCACTTCAGGGACCGAGAAGCTCTGCTTGAGGCTCTGATTCAAAGATGGGAGGCCAAGAACACCGGCAATCTGGTGGCCCGGACCGAGGCTTTTGCCGAAAATATCTGCGAGGCGATGTTCAACCTGTGCGACTGCTGGCTGGATGACACGCTGTTTGATTCCCGCCTGGATCTGGCAATTAGAAACTGGGCGCGAAACGAAACGGCGTTGCAAGAGCGTTTGAACCGCGCCGATGAACAACGGCTAAACGCCATTCAGGGCATGTTCACCCACCATGGCTACTCAGAATCCGAGGCCGAAGTGCGCACGATGACGGTGTTGTATACCCAGATCGGATATCTTTCGATGCAAGTACAGGAGAGCCACTGGAAGCGCATCGCACGGGTGCCGGATTATGTCGAGGTCTTCACCGGTCAACGCCCCGGCGAGAGTGACGTGGGGCGCTTCATGTCCCGGCATCTGACCGAACAGGCCCAGGGTCAAGGCCGGGCTTTTTCCGCTTGAAAAGCAACCGGTCCGGATAACCGGATCGCTGCATTTCTGCGGTGGCGCGCCGCGCAAAGCGCGGCGCCCGGCCCAACGGAAGGAGGTGTTTCGCAAGAAACATCGACGACGGGCGGGAGCTTTTGGTTCCTTTCAGATGAACCGGGCCGATGCCCTCGTCTGTCTCGATCAAATCGACGCCGCTCCCTCGACCTACAACTCGCGTAACCAGAACTGCAACGGTTTTTGTGTTTCCTCAGCATCACCCAGGTCTTTCCACGAGAACTTGGCGACAACCCCGTCGAGTTTTGAATACCCTCTCGCGATCCAGAACAGATCCAGAGGCTGATAGTCAGCGGGCCGCAAGAGATGATCGGGCGGGCGCTGCACTCCGCAAAAGGCCACTTTCGGGAATCCCAACGCACGCGCATGCGCCTCGCGCAGATCAAAGAACCGATGCCCAACACCGCGCCCTCGATATGCGGGCAACAGCACGGATTCAGCGCAATAGAACACATCCGCCAAATCGTGACCGGTCCCGTCAAAGGCCGTTCTGAAATCATCCGCATGGTCTGCCAGCGGTGTACCCGTGGACGCGCCAATCAACTTGTCCCCGTCAAAGGCACCAACAAGGATCGCACCCTCGCTGTCACGATAGGTCTGCAAGTATTCGCGCTCGTAGGCCAAATCCCCATCGTAAAGATAAGGAAAGGCCCGGAAGACCTCGATCCTCAGAGCAGCAACATCATCCAGTGCTGCCTCGCGTGCCGCACCGGTCAGGACACGGACATCCGTGACCTCAGCCATTGGAGACCTGCTTTACCCAATCCGCAAGGTTGTAATAGGTGGTGACACGGGAGATCTTGCCATCGCGGAGGTCAAAGAACGATCCGGCAGGCAAACGATAGGTCTGTCCCTTTGCCTCGGGCAGGCCTGCGTCCGTTTCCAGATAGGTGCCATTGACCATGTATTCTGCCGCCGCCCGGGTGCCGCCTGCAGCTTCGAACACGACCATGTCGGTCAGTTCTTCCTTGTAGCTGCGATTCATATGCGCGCAGAAGTCTGTGAACTTCTCGCGCCCGATGCGAACCTGCCCTTCGTTTACATGATGGGCCACATCCTCGGACAGGCAGTCCAGCATGGTGTCCACATCGCCTGCGTTAAAGGCTGCGAAATAGCGTTTGACGGTGTCGTTCATGTCATCTCCGTTGGTTCGCCCCAACGATCCTTAAGATGCTGAATGATCTGATCGCGGGTCTGTCGATAGCTGTTTAGCTTGTCGTTCCGCGTCTCGCCGAGCCCGGTAGGGTCCATTATTGGCCAATATTCGACATCCAGGTGAAAATATCGCGTTAGTTCCAGCGCCCGGCGCTGACTGGCCGGCGACAGGGCAATCACCAGATCGAACGAGCTCAGGTCATCGCCCCACTGCTCCATCATGTCGAACGAGCGCGACCGGTGGCGGCTGAGCTCGACATCCAGCTCCTGACAGACAGCGATGCTGAACCCGTCGATTTCCATGTCGTTGTGCACGCCTGCGGACTGAACATAGGTGTCCATTCCGTAGTATTTTTTCATGATCCCCTCTGCCATCGGGGAGCGCACCGCATTGTGGTCGCAGCAAAACAAAACCGACTGCGGAAGCGGTAACACCACCTATCAGCCCCCGAAATGCAGCACGCAAATCAGCGTGAACAGGCGGCGGGCTGTATCGGTATCGATGTCGGCCTTCCCTTCAAGCCGTTCCTGCAAGACGCGGCTGCCTTCGTTGTGGATCCCACGCCGGGCCATGTCTATGGTTTCGATCTGGCTTGGCGGCAGGGTTTTCACCGCGGTGAAATAGCTTTCGCATATCTGAAAGTAGTCCTTGACCACCTGCCGGAACGGACCCAGCGACAGATGAAATTCTGCGGCCTTTTCCTCGGCTTCCGTGTTGACGTCGAAGACCAGCCGCTTGTCGCGGATGGACAGGTTCAAGTGATAGGGGCCGTCCGGGGTAATGCGATCGTCCCGCTTGGGCAGGGCAAAGCTGTTCTCTTCCAACAGGTCGAACATCGCCACTTTGCGCTCTTGATCGATCTCAGGTGTTGGCGGGGGCAGGTTGCGGTCGTCCAGTTCAATATGACTGATGCGGTTCATCTGTTCGAGGTCTCGGTCAGCGTAAGTTCCGGAAGGTCCTACATGAACGCGCCCGCAGGGGCAACGCCCGGTTGCCTCTGCCCGGTTTCATGGCTTGGGTTGCAGCAGCAAGGTCACGAAACCGTGTCCACGATCACCGCGCAACACAAGTCCAGATCCGCCGAATTCGGGCAATTCGGTTACAGCTTGGTTAGCGCAGTGACAAACTCGTCCGAATTCCCTGGCCCGACCCCCGCCGCCCGCTGTCCAAGTGTTACGGCGCGGCCTAGCGATTCAACGCGTCCAGCCGCACCTTTACCGACAAGCCATGAGCTTCAAGGCTCTCGGACCGAGCCAGACATTCAGCAGCAGGACCAATGGCGCGCAGAGCGTCAGGTGTCATCTTGCTGAGCGTGGTGCGCTTTAGGAAATCCATCACCGACAGGCCAGACGAAAACCGCGCCGAACGGGCTGTGGGAAGCACATGGTTTGGCCCGCCCACATAGTCGCCGATCGCCTCGGGCGTGAACTGACCCAGGAAGATTGCGCCTGCATGCACCGTCTTCTGACTCAGAGAGTCTGGATCAGCCACGCAAAGCTCCAGGTGCTCGGGCGCGATGCGATTCGACAGGGCTGCTGCCTCGTCCAAGTCGCGCGCGGTGATGACCGCACCAAAATCGCGCCAGCTCGGACCGGCGATGGAGCGGCGCTGCAGGGAAGTGAGACGTTGCTCGACGGCTTCGCCAACGGCGCGACCAAAGCCTGCGTCATCGGTAATCAGGATCGATTGTGCGCTTTCGTCATGTTCGGCCTGGCTCAGCAGGTCGAGCGCAATCCAATCCGGATCGTTGTCCTTGTCCGCAATCACCAGGATCTCGGACGGGCCAGCAATCATGTCGATGCCCACCTTGCCGAATACCCGACGCTTGGCGGCGGCCACAAACGCGTTGCCCGGACCCGTGATCTTGTCGACCGGCGCAACACTCTCGGTCCCGTAAGCCAGCGCCGCAATCGCCTGCGCCCCACCCATGCGGTAGATCTCGTCCACGCCCGACAGCCGCGCCGCCAGCAAGACCAGCGGGTTGATCTGCCCATCCGGCGTGGGCACCGCTATGGCCAGACGCTCGACCCCGGCCACTTTGGCAGGGATCGCGTTCATCAGTACGGACGACGGATACGACGCCAATCCGCCCGGAACGTAAAGCCCTGCTGCTGAAACCGCCGACCAACGCCAGCCGAGCGTCGCGCCGCTTTCATCCGTCCAACTGTCATCGGATGGCATTTGGCGTTCGTGATACGCCCGGATGCGAGCGGCCGCCAGTTCCAGCGCCTTACGTTCCTCGTCGGGAACCTGAGCAACGGCCGCTTCAACCTCGTCTGCTGAAATCGCCAGTGTGTCCGGCGTCAGTGTCAACCGGTCGAACCGTTCCGTCAATTCGATCACGGCGGCATCGCCGCGCGCCCGGACGTCCGCAATGATCCCGGCCACCACGTCATCCACATCCGGGCTGTCTTCGCGCTTGGCGCCCAACAGATCAGCAAAGGCCTGCTCGAAATCGGGCTGCGTGGTGTCGAGGAACTGGGGCATCGGTGTCTCCTTTGCCGGTCACATACCCGGCCCCTCTTGCGGCCTCAACCCGTATGAGCACCTTGCGGCAATGGGCCCTGCTCAGAGCAGCTTGGTCATGCGCAGATCATCACCACACTGCAGCCATCCGTGATGCACATAAAATTCGAGCGCCGTGGCGGTGCTTTTCAGGTTGGCCTGCGCAAACCCGGACTCTCGCAAGTGATCCTCGATCTGGGCCAACAATGCAGCCCCGACCCCGCGCCCAACGGCTGACGGATCTACATAGATAACCGAAACCTCCCCATCCGGAGAGGCCGCCCCGACACCACAGACTTGCCCATCCAGTTCGGCTACCCACAGGTCATGTGCGCCGTTCAGCCACTGCAGGACGCCATCGGGCGATTTGTTGGCAACCCATTCAACGATCTGATCGGCGTCGCCCTGATGATCTGCCGCGCAAAGTTCGGTGATCGAGCGGATCAGCACCCGACTCATGTCGAAAACGTCGAACACGGTGGCCGGGCGCACCATCAATCCCTGGGGCACCACGCGAAACGTCTGCGAAATGCCCCGCTTGTTTTGCATTATTCCGCGTGGTTGGGCGCGTGTTTGGACGGCGCAAGATAGGGCCGCGTCACGTCCTTGAGCGACACGTCGAGCGCCTCGACCTGCAACCGGATCGCGCCGTCACCCGCAAGCGTCAGCAACACATGGCCCGTGCCGTCCTCGCCCGCTTCAAATTCGACCGATAACAGGGACAGAACCATGTCCTTGTCGGACCGGTCAATGCCCTGACTCGCGACCGTCAGAACGTTGTCGATCACAAGCACAGACTGCACCCGCTCAAAGGCCCGGCCCCGTTTTCGAGCAGCGTCCTCATCTTCCCATCGGAAGCGGTTTACCAGCAAGGCGAAACGCTGTTCCGACGCGCGCCAGGACATTTCAGTGATCGGAAACACCGCGTCTTGGGCAAGTGTCGAAACCACCTTGAGGTCTTCTGCGTCGAGCGCGCCCAGATTCAGCGGCGCCTCGCGGCCATCTTCGAATGTTGCATCTGTCATCAGCTTTTGATCCGTTCGATTTTGGCGCCCACACCTTCGAGCTTGCGCACAACATGTTCATACCCACGGTCCAGATGATAGACCCGGCTGACCACGGTTTCACCCTCGGCCGCCAGACCCGCGAGAATCAGCGAAACACTTGCCCGCAAGTCAGTCGCCATCACTGGCGCGCCCTTGAGCCGTTCAACCCCCGTCACAGTCGCTGTCCCGCCGTGCACTTCGATGTTCGCGCCCATCCGCGTCAATTCCGGCGCGTGCATGAAGCGGTTCTCGAAGATCTTCTCTTCCAGTACGCTGGTGCCTTCGGCCGTACACAACAGCGCCATCATTTGCGCCTGCAGGTCCGTCGGGAAACCCGGAAACGGCTTGGTCGTCACGTCAACAGCCTGAACGCGGCCATTGCGGCGGCACACTTTCAACCCTCTCGCGGTCTCTTCAACGTCAATCCCGGCTTCGTCCAGCTTTTCGACGAACGCCCCGACCAGGTTCAACCGTCCGCCCAGCAGTTCCACCTCGCCGCCACAGATCGCAGGGACCAGCATATAGGTCCCCAACTCAATCCGATCGGTGACAACCTGATGCGTCGCGCCATGCAGGCGATCAACACCTTGGATTTCAATGGTAGACGTCCCTTCGCCCTCGATCTGCGCACCCATTTTGCGCAGGCATTCGACCAGATCGACGATCTCAGGCTCGCGGGCCGCGTTCTTGAGCACGGTCGTACCCTTGGCCAGCGTCGCAGCCATGACGATGTTCTCGGTCGCCCCGACAGAGGCGAAACGCATTTCGTGTACCGCGCCCTTGAGCCCGCCCGGGGCAACAGCATGCAAATAG
>FYBJ01001302.1_pt1 | contig 13569 bp, 14 predicted proteins | sample 1134611 | NCBI WGS metagenome assembly FYBJ01 (sample SAMEA104116008, study PRJEB20421) | marine metagenome | isolation source: marine | reverse complement strand
AGAGCCGCCTCATCGAGAGCCGCAGCAAACCCAGCCGACCCGCCGACGCTCAGAGCCGACCGACCAATACGAACACCACCCCTGACGTTCTTCACCAAGGCCCCGCCTGGAATAAGTGTTGTGGGTGACAGGAGCGCAGCGCCCATTTCGGCCAAGTATCCCATCGGCCCCGCTGCATCTAAGGCCTTCTCGTTTTCGACTTCGCGGTCAAGCTGCGCTTTCAGGGCTTCGGCCTGCTGGCTGTTGCGGATCTCCACGAACCGGTCAGAGAATTGCTCGTACACGGTTCCCTGAATGTCCTCCCATGGGCGATAGGAAGGATCGAAGGGGGTGTTCGGGTCCGGCTTGAAGCGGTTGAACCCCGAAACAAGTGGGCTTTCCCGTTCCAGCGCGGCAGTTCCCAAGTCACGGTCTGAGGTAATCTCTGGGTTTATGTCGAAGCCTGGGACAAGACCAAGAACGCTTTGGGTGTCGTCGTCATCGCGGAACGGCATCGCCACCCCCTCGCATCATTTCCATGGCCCGATCAAAGCCGTATTTCTCAACGTTGTCGTAGAATTCGGCCTGCGGGTTGCCGACCCCGGCCTCGAACTCGGACCGCTTGGCAGAGAATTGGTCACGCGCCTGCTGCTGCGCCTCTGAGGGACCGAAGTAGAACCGTTGCGGCAATCGCTCCAAACTATCACCGATCATCACATAGACCTCATAGCTTGGCTTTTCGTTGCGCTTGTACTCGGCGACGGTTTGATCATTGGAGACAAGGAAAACATCCTTGGCCTCAAGCTTCCGTTTTGGTTCTCCGGTCAAGAGCCCGCGCTGACCTTCTTCAAGCCAATGCTCGCCATCCTGAATTCGATCCAGCAACGCGCCGTCCTGATACTCGGCAAGAAAGCCCGTCACCTCTTCAATGATCTGCGGCTGCATCCAGTCGTATGATCCGTTCACCGCCGGATACACGCTTTGTGGCGGGTACTTCATGATCCGGTTTTTACCGGTGATCACGTTCGGACCATAGATCCGGCCAATGTCATCGACTGCACGCGCCCTGGCTGCTTCCCCATCACCGAGTTCAAGAAAGTGAGCGGTGAATAATTCCCGGTATTCACCCATCATAGAAGCTTCAAGATGTGCGGGCATCAGATCCTTTACATCGTGATCCCCTTTCACGCCAATGGTTTCAGTCGTGAACCACTTATCAAGAGAGCCGGTAAGGTCCGAGAATTCCAGCGTTTTCACGGCCTCTTTTAGTTCGTTCTGCACGTTCTTCGGGCGCTCTTTCCAAAGCTCCATTGCCTTCGCTGCGGCGTCCACGGGCGGCATGAATTCGGCCAGACGGCGATAGTCGGTCAGCTTGTTCAGAAAATCCTTTTGCCCCGCATATCCCTGAAATGCGTTATTGCTGGCATTGAGCATGGCGTTTCCGACTTCCAGCACGTTCGCCAGAACCTCTGGATCATCGGAGGTGACACCCGCGCGAAGTGCATCGTACATCTTGCGCGGCGCAAGGCCCGCCCTTTCGGTGATGCCCGCCGCAGTAGCGACGTGTTCCGGCTCAGACAATGGCGAGGCACCGTCAAGAGACGCCTCATATGCCTTATTCAAGCCCTCCCGCTGTTTCTTATCGAAAATATCGATGGTGGCCTCTGGGTCATTCAGATCCGACACAACCTGATTGACCTCGATCTGATCCTGTCGGATCTCACGCAGCTTCGAAACAATGGATTGCTGATCTGCATCAGAGAGATCGTGATCGTTGAATACTTCCTGTTCGGTCAGCGTGTCATCACCAGAGGCAAGGCGCTGATCATACTCAGCCGCCGCCGTTTGCTCAAACCGGCGCCGGATGTCGAACTGCTCATTCAACGCCTGGGAGGCCATCGCGCGCAACTCGGTGTCTTCGATCTGATCAATCATGACACGCTGACCGGCAATGTCGCTGGACTTCATCGTCATCTTGCGCGCGGCCCAATTTTGGATGTCCGCTACTGTCATGCCTTTGAGGAACGGATTTGCGTTGATGACCTTCTGAGGAAGCACCGCAGAAATTTCAGTCGTCGGCAGTTGAGACAGGACATCCACCGCGCCGCCAGCGCCGAGAAAGTGAGCCAGATACTCGGTCCCAGGATTGATAGGAATGCCCGCGTTGAATAGAACCTGTTGGTTTTCTTGCCGGAAATACTGGAACATCTGCGACGAGATTTGCCGATCACCGCGCCGAAGTAAGATTTCCTCGTTGGATAGCCCTTTCGCCCATGCAGGCTTGTGTCGCTTGACCAGTTCTAGCCAAGTGCCTTTGACAAATTGGTGCGGTCCATAGGCCGTGGAATTCGGGTTTTTGGCTGTGTTCTTGCCAGCGCTTTCCGCCCCGATCACGCGGCCCTCATAAGAGCCATCCGTCAGCCCATTCACCAGCCCCTTGGCCTCGATCCCTTTCAGGCGTCCTTGGGTGGCAATCTGAAGGCGAGCGCGAACAGATGGCGCAAGGTCAGGATCTTTCAGCAGCTCTTCCAGTTCTGCTTTGGCTTCGTCGGTGATTTCATCTACGCCGATCAGACCTTCCAACCGCTGGGTGATCTCAGCCGCCCGTGCTGCGCCTCGGGTGCCGCGAAGATAGGCTTCGGTTTCAGCGGGCGTTTCCGAGATATACGCCGCATCGCTTCGATACTTTGAAACCTCAAGTATCTCTTCATAGACCTTTTCGGCCCCTTCTATGTCACCGGCTTGGATCAGGTTCAGATAGTCATCAGCCAGCATGTCGCGCTGCGTCTTGGTGTTCCGGTCAGCTTCGGATTGATCCCGGCTCACCTGTTGACGATAGATCCCATTGAACCGCGCGCTGGCTTCCCGCTCCGCGCTGTCGCGCAGCTTCTCTTGCAACAGAGGCGGAACGCCTTCTTCGGCCATCAGGGAATCGACATAGAGTTTAGAGGCTTCTTTGAAACCGGCTGGGTCAAACTGATACTTGACCGCCAGTTCGGTGAAGTTCTCGCCCATATCTATCGAGCGTTGAGACAGATACTTTGCTTGAGCCGCCGAATTGTGGGCGTCAGCCAACGGGCCACCAAGCGGGCTTTTCGTCTCGGTTTGAAGCTTGCCGTTCTCATCCCGATAGACGGCGTTCAGGCCCTGCTCTTGCGCCTCTTGCATGGCGGCAGGCATAACGGTCTGCTCGCCCAGCTTGGCGAGCTCTGCAATCGCACCCCACGCGCCGTTATTCCGTTCAACCTTGGGGGCCACCTGCGAAATATTGCGACGGCGGATGATCTCGGGAACCCGTGCCATTATGCGGCCCTCCGGTAGTGTGCATATTGGCCGATAGGCACAGCCGACTTGACCAAGCCAGTCGCAAGCGACCACTTGGCACGACTGCCAGCCGATTTAGCTGCGGTTCGATAGTTGGCTGCGCGCTGGCGATCATCAGCCCGCGCAATGAGGCGATCCCGATCAGAGGCGTCACGGCGTTCCTTGAACAGCACCGCTGCATTCGGTGAGCTGCCAGACAGGCCGTTTGCACCACGGGCCGCGCGTGTGGCGCTTTCCGCCCGTTTCAGATCTTCTCGGGCCAGAGTGTCACGCTGCAATGCCTGCGTTTCTGCAAGGCGCGCATTCAACTCTTGTTGAGCCTGTTCATCCATCGCCGTTGAACGAGCCTGCGCAGCGGTGGCGACGGTCCCTGCTACTTGAAGTGCTGTTAGTGCGACTGCCATCAGATTGTCACCCTGTAACCAAGCTTGGTCAGCGTGAATTTTCCGGGCCGTTTCCGCCGGATCTCCACGCGCTCATAATCATTGCCCCCAAGGAACGCTATGCGAACCTGAGTGCTTCGTTGTGGCACGGGTTTGGTCAGATCTTCGTTGACCCGATAGCCATTGTGTCCCTTGCCATTCACCTCGAAAACACCGGTCGACAGAACCGAAACATACATTTCAATCACGCGCTTAACTGCACGGACGCCACGCTGGGTTTTCACTGATCGGCGCGCCCAGGGAACAAGGATCATTTCATAGGCCAATCCGATCTGCACATGGCCTTCGCTTCCTTCGGGATAGGTCAGAATTTCCCCGTATTCATCCTCCGGCCGCCCCGGTGAAACCACCGTGCGATCTCCCATGTCGAACCCCAAGAAATCGACTTGGCACACATGGCCGATAAGATGGGCCGCAAGAGCGCCCGTCGCATCGAGGTAGGAAAAGCCGGGTTCGCCGGTCGGATAATCAGACGACACAAACAGAGACGACATGCAGTCGACCGTGGCGCCGTACTCAAACCGCTCGCGATAAAGAGAGGTCACGGCATTGATGGTCCGCTCCACGATAGCATGCAGCTTGCCGCCTGCCTGATAGATGGCCTTGAATTCGCCAACTGTGTTCCATGGACGCCAGGACACAATGTTCTGATCCCTGTCCCACTGTGCCACAGCCGCCGTGCCATCTTCTTGAGTTGCGACAATGAACAACTCTGGACGATCTGACCCGCTGGACGTAGCCCCGAGCCGGATGGGCGTCGAGATCACATGCGGCGCATACTTCGAGATCTGCTCGACCCGCCAGCTCTTGTAGATGTCACCCGCCAGCATTGCCGCATGGATCTGCGTTCCGGTGCTGTCGACAAAGATCGCACCGTCATCCACGGCCACGGGTTGGACCTTGCTGCATCCGAAGCTTGAAAACCGCTTGGGCCTGATGGTTTCCGGGGTAATTACTGAACCGTCCCGGCTGCCTTGGTAGAACAGACCGCGCGTCGTGAAGAACAGCAAATCCTCCGCCGAAACCATAAATTTCAACTCGCCCCCTAAATCATTTCTCAGCGACTCTGCGAACCCATCCCCATCGTTTGGCCCCATAGACAGGTCTTCGATGTCCTGCGCTGCCGACGCACAAAAGCCGTTGGGCGTGTTGGGAAAGTCACAGAGATACATCCGACCGCCGTGCTGCGTTCCGGCACCGGGAAACCCCAGAGCCGAATTCCAGAACTGCATGTCCCAAAGGTAGCTGTTGGCGAGACTTGCCGCATTGGCGACGGTTGTCATGTTACTGGACGCATTCGGCCCCACGAGATCTTCGCCCGTGTTGAAACCTGAAAAGTTCGTGGTTACGAGAACAGTGAGCGTGTTCGTGGCAATCGCGGTGATAACGCCCTGGCCACCGGAAACCTTGGCCTCTACCGCGTCACCCACCTGAAACCCAGACGCACTGGCGACATCAATATCCAGCGTCGGGGGCAGTTCTTCGATCACATCAGCATTGAACACGGTAGCTGAAACCCGTGTCGTCAACTGGATTTGGCGATCGACGTACCGAATGTAGGCTCCGGCGTGTGCATCCGTCCAAATGCCGTTGGACGCCGTGACAGTGATTGTTCCTGTTTTCCCGCTCGGTTGCAGCTTCGTCGTCGGGTAGTGGCGCCAGAACGCGATGTTTTGCGCGCCATTGGCCATGCTGCTGAATTCGAAAACCCCGAACTGCCAAGCGGCCCCATCGTAGTAGAGGCTTTGCGGGGGGAAGTGTTGCGAGAGGATGATGGCCCGAACGCGGTCTGGGTCTGGCACAATGGCGAAAGACAGGTCGTCAAATGTCGGACTGCCAAAGATCCCGGTGAGAGAGGTCCATGTGATCGATTTCTCGGTCACGAGATCCCCGGTCAGATTGTACATCCGAAGCCCGCCGGAATGGATATTCAAATCAAAGACAAGGCCATCCCCCAGCGGGATTTCTGCGCCGAGTTCGCCATCCGCCGCAGACAGGTAGATCGTGCCGGGACGCCCTTCTAGCTGACCGGTGGTCAAGGTGATGGTATTGGAGCATTCCTGCACCGAGCGCCGGATCAGGTCGATGTCATCACGCTCGACAGCCTCGGGCCGAACGGACCCAAGGCCAAAGTCATGTTGCCATTCGGTTTCCTTGCGCCGTGCCATCAGTGTTGCCCGGGTGTAGAACGTGCGCGCAGGATACGACCACGTTTGAACACACGGTTCTTGGAGCGGTTTTTCGACCCCTTGATCCCGGCATTCAGGAAGAAACTACCTGCTTGTGAACTTTTGAGTTCGGCCTCGCCCTCTTCTTCGAGGAAGCTTTTGATCACGGCCTCAAGTTCCTTTTGCACACCGCGCGCAAAATTGGATGACCATGTATGTTCGAGCCCTGTTGCGACATACTCGACCTCAACCTTGCGCGTACCTGCGTTGATGACCAAGGCCCCGGAGGCCCCAACAGTGCCATCAACTTCCCAGGGTTCTTGGAGATCTGCTGCATCTTTGCCGTTCAGAAACACGTCCATCACATGGATCAGTTCGGCGGGCAGGACGTAGCTGTCCGAGTATCCGAAATTCCCCTCGGAGCGAGAGGTCAGGATTTTGCGCCTTTTCCCGAACGGAAGAGCGTCCACAGCGTTTTCGAAAGCAGACCGGACAATCTCATCATAGTTGACGTCCATCGCCTGCCAGATCTCGTTTTGATCAGGAGACCTGCCGGTGGTGTAAAGGGCTGCATTGAACAGCGTTTCTTTGGATCGCATAGCCATGACCGCAGGCTCGGCCAGACGCCCAATTCCCGCAATGCACACAAAAAAGAGGCCCGCCGAAGCGGACCTCAATTCGACCCCGAGGGACACGGGATCTAGGCAGTCAGGCCGTCCTCAAAGCCTTAGCCGTCTTCATCATCAGTGATCAACTCGGCAGCCTCGCTGCGAAGCTTCAAGATGAACTCGATGCAGGCTTTTTGCGGCATCTGTTTGCGCGGCGGCTTGCCCCAGGCGGTCATTTCCATGACCAGTTCTTCCTTGCTCATGTCGTAGGGATCTTTCGGCCCCGCCAACTGTGCCGGAATTTCACGCGCGACCGGCTTGAGTTCATAGAGACCTTTCGACAGACGAACGTTCTCCATTGCTGTGCCATAGGGCTGTTCCAGTTCACCAATCTTTTCCGCCTTTTTCCAATCTGCTTCGGTGAATTTGACATCAGCGAAAGACTTGGGTTTGGCGACGGGACGAATGAGGACCATTTTCATTTACTTGTCTCCCAGGATTGACGAGTAGCAGCCAAAGGTAATCGACGGCGACGTGCCGGAAATCACCATGCGCAGGCGAGCGTACTGGTATTTGGTCCCGTTTTTCTCGGTCGACCACAGCACTTCTGCCGTGTCCGCCGCAACGCTGTCAGGTGCGCCAGACTCGCGAACTTCGGTTGCCCCGAAATCCGTGACCGCAGCCACATCGTCGATGGTCGAGAAGTTGTCGTTCGACAGCTCGACAACCAGCTTGTACAGCTCGTCATTCGCGCTGATCTTGATTGCCTCGACGTTGACCAGAGTGCGGTACGCCGTGCGCTGCTCTGCCCGCTGGGTGATGGTGTCCAGCGTGGTTGTAGCCGTCAGAGCAGCCGAGGCAAGCGCCCGGTGTTCAAGGCGGCTGTCAAAGTGATGATACATATTCTGCATGGAACAAGCCCTCCTTATGCCACAATCGCGGCGTTGGTGATCGAGGACAGGCGGATCGCGGAATAGAAATCCTCGATCGTGATGCCGCAGTCCCATTCGAAAAGATCGCGTTTGAAGACGCCGCGATCCGTGTCCACCGGCTCGAACTCGGGCGGGGATGTTTGGATGCCGCATAGTCCATCTTCGCGGACCGAAGCCACATAAACAGAGGTTGTCACAGCAGCGCCGCCGCCATAAGCAACTTCGGTGTAGGGCAGGAAGGTCGAAGATTTGCTGACTTCGTACCCGGTCAGGATCGGCAGACCCCCGAAACGGGTGACGCGGCGGCCCAGATCCGAATCCATGTCCATTGTGATCTGGTTGTTCGAGATCGACGGATCGCGCGCTGCAGCCTGGAACTTCACCTTGAGGTTCCGCGACATCATGATGTGCGTCGGTTGATTGACCAGCGAAATCGCCACATCCAACTGCGCCAACGACAGCGGAGAGCCACCGGAGCCGGTTGCGTTTGCGAGCAGGCGAGAGTCGTCCGTGGAGCCGTCCACGTTTCCGGCGCTATCGGCCACAAGGCGCTTTTTCAGGCCGTCCCATTCCTTCGGGTCGGTGGCGTTGTCGCCATTGATAAATGTGTCGGTCCAGACACGCGCGCCGTTCTTCATCTGACCTTTCATGTAGGTCATGCGCTTGCGCTCGCCGTAGCGTTTCAGCTTGATCCGGTCGAATTCGATCAGACCAGAGATCGGCGCAACGATGTCCTGAAAGGTCTCTTCGTCGCCATAGCTGATTTCCGGCTCGCTGTTCAGAGCGCGGAACCCAACAGCAGGTTCGGCGGTTTCTCGATCAAACCGGTTCACGCCCTGGCTCACGCTTTTGAAAGCCATTGCTTCCAATACGTCAGACGAGATCGCAAACTGCTCAATCATACCGCTTGCCTTCGGGTTGTCGTGACCCTTTGCGTACTCCACAAGGTTGATAAGTGCGTCGGCCATAGATGTGCCTCCTTAGTTTTCCCGCGCGCGGGTTGTTTCTCAATCCCCAGACATGAGCCGTTCATCGATCGACAATTCGCCCCAGTTTTTGCTCTGCGGCGCCGGGGTAGTGGTCGATCCGGCTTTCTTCATGAGGGTTTCCAGCCCTCGGAGGACATCTGCGGAAGTCATCGCATCCGCCATCGCATCGGCCTGCTCTTTCGGCAGGCTTGCGTTGAGGGTGCGCGTCATCGTGTCGATACGGGCTTTGGCCTGCGGGCCTAGCGCCTCGATCTGTTTGGCGGCTTCGGCCCGGGCTTCCATCACACCGCGAAGTTCGCGGTTCACAACCATCCCGGCCAGCTTCTTCATTCCGTCCGTGTGGGACAGGTTGCCTTGGGCCAGATCGTGGAGAATGCCTTGCAGCGCCGGAATGTCGGGATCGTCGGCATTGATCATCGAGGCCGCATCGAATTCGACCTTGTTGCCGTTATCGTCAACGTGGGACAGGGCCTCGGCATTGAAGCCTTCGGGCAGCGCAAAATCTTCGGGCAGGCCGAATTCATAACCCTCCGGGCCTTCGGGCAGACCGGCCTTGGCTTCATCAGCTTGCGCCTTGAACGCGGCCAAACCGTCGACATGGGCCTTGTAGCCGTCAGTGTCCCAGGTGCCGTCATCTTGTTTGAAGTCGTCACTGATCAGTGTGCCGAGATCGAAGCCTTCACCGGTCGTATCCGTGGTATCGGCAATGTCGGTCGTATCTGTGATTTCTGTGGTATCAGCCATGAGCCACAATTCTCCTGATGTTGAGGACAAAATTTCGCACTGCGTTGGTTTCCCGCAATGCACCGTCAGAACAGCCGTTTGGCTGCGACGAAAGCAGGACTGCTTTTTCGAACAATTTCAGGCACCTAAGCCCGCTTTCCGTCGAAAACGTCTCAATAAGGTCAGCCTCAAGGGCCTCGACAATCTCGGCCCCTTCTTCCCCGGCCGAGCGCATATGGTGCAGGTAGTCATCCAGCGGAGAGTGACGGAAAACCTCTTGCTGCATTTCCCCCTTGAAGCGTTTGCCAGCGTCATTCTTGCGGGGCATCGGTGCCTCCCTGCATGGCATTGAAGATCTGCATGGCCTGCTCTTCGTCGCGGAATTCGACCAGCTTGTCTTTCAGCTTGCCCTTGATGTTCGTCATCGTTTTCGGGCCATCGACCCAAATCGCGGCCTGTTCCGGCCCCATGGATTGCTGCGCCATGTCGAGAACGGATTGAGCGACAAGCACGTCTTCGCGGGCCTGGGCGCGTTCAAGGGGCGAGATCGGGCGAACCGAAATCAGACCCTCGTCAATCATTGGCAGGTCGAAGTCTTGAAGCAGCCCGCCTTTCTGCCGTTCGAGGTATTCGAACCGCTTGAGCAGGCCGACGCCGAACTCGCCCCAGGTCTTGGCCGCGGGCCGCGCGATCCGGCGCAACTGCTTCTGCTCTTGCCCGATGAACTGCGAAGCGGAAGGCGGGGTTTTGCCGCGCTGCTCAACCTCGCGATAGAACCCGTCGCGGAGTTGGCTTTCGAGTTGCTCTTGCGAGTAGTACCCGTAGTCGAGATTGCGACCGACGCCCAACTCCCTGATGTTCTCGGAAGACCCTGGGTACGCCGGATAGCCAAGACCGCTTTCGATCCCGTCAGAGAGATCCAGCATCCCGTCATTCGGATAGATGATCGCCGGGTCCAGCTCGCGCTCCATTCCCTCTAGGGTCATGGAGGAAACCGTATCGAGAACCCGCATTGTCGGGAGCATCCGGCGGCCAGGGCCCCAGCCCCACGGGGAATTCGCAACAGCGTTGAAGCGACCAACGACAATCTCGGTCGCGCCCTCTTCACCGACATTCTTGTCAAGCCCGATGCTTTCCCCATCGACGCGGATCTGACGCTCCCAAGTTGGAGCAACCGGGTCTTTGTAATTCGGCCAGAACCCCCAGGTGACTTCGGAGCGGCCATTCTTCGCATTCTTGATCTTGTCCTTGAGTTTTTGCGGCCATTCCGCACCGGGGAACAGCGCCTCAAGATCGCGCGTGAAATACGACCGCTGACGGAACCGGTCAGCAATTCCGAACGGGCCGATCCTCAGATACAACTCTGGCAGGGGGATGGCCTCACAGGTGATCGACTTCCCGAACGCAGGACGATCGACCCACATGGCGACATTGCCGACAATGGCATCCTGAAAGATCGTGTGGCCTTCGGTGTAGTAGTTCGAGGCGCGGATGGACTTCGCCATTGTCTCTTCGAGATCGCGAACTTCGGTCTTCACCTCGTCAACGCTGTCCTCTGGGACGGCATTGCCGACCTCGTACTCGACCCACGGCGCGTTTTCCGGCGTCATGGTCGAGAACAACTCGCCCGCGAAATCCTCGCCTACCGTCGCCGGGAAGTCCGTGAAAATCTCTTCGGGTTCATAATCAGGGGACGTGGCCTTGTCCCATTCGGCCTCGCGACCATTGAAGCAGAATTTGTAGATCTCGCGCGCCGAAACCTCGAAGAGCCGACGCTGTGCCTTGGCTGCGGAAAACCGTTGCTTGAATTCATCCACGGCCTACACCATCGGCCGGGCGGCAGAACTGCGGCCGGTGGCAATGGAAACACGGGGGCTGCGGAGTTTCTGATAGAAACGGGTCTGGGCCTGCAAGCTTTCCTGCATGGCCGAGGTGTTTTCGCGCTCAGCGATGATCCGCTGCTGGCGCTGTTCCTGCGTTTCCTGTGGTTTCGAGCTTTTCATTCAGCCAAACTCCGCCTTTATCACGAAGAAGATGCCGAAAGAGGCTGTCCGGGCGCACTGCACCACACTGCAAGCCCAACAGATGTTTGACGAAACCGACGCAGGTCATAGGCCGCAGGAATTGCCGCCCGGTTGGTTGAGCGACACCGACGCGCACCACGGCATAGCTTGCCAGGAGAAACGTCAGATAGTCCTGCACCTCGTCGTATCGGTAGATCGTGGTGACGGACACGCCGAGGTTATGGAAGTCGAGGTGTATCCATGTGTCTTCTGCTTTTCCGGCGAGGGACACATGGCTGTAAACTCCGCCCCACCAGCGTTTTTCGGGATGAAAGCAAGCGTGCCAGATGACGGGCTGCTCGAAGGGATATGGCTGATAGTTGTTCATCGGCGGTTTTTCAGGCTGAATTTCTTGCGTTGCCGGGTCTTTGAACGGTTCGCGCCTTTGACCGCCCCGCCCGCGTTGAGCGCTTGAAGGCCGAGACCGGCGCCAAGGCAGGCATACTGGAACGCATCGCAATAGTCGGAGAACCGGTCCTTGTATGGAGCTTCATGGAACCGGCCCGCCTGCCCCTGGATCTTGGCATAATGATAGGCCCCGGCCATGCCTGCCTTGAGCGTCCGCAGGTGCGGGTCCAGCAGCAGCGCAGGCCCGCCATCGATCATCTTGCCCAGAAGCATGTCCACGGCCTCTAGGCGTAGCGACAGAGCGTTGTTGCCGGGTGCCGCTACGACTGCCATCCCGTTCGCGTGGAAGATCTGGAACGGCGTCTGGTCGGTGGCCTGCCCCTTTGATCCACCGGTCGGATCACCCCAGAACTGAATGCCGGGTCCGTCCTTGTTGAACGCTTGCGGGAAATTCTTCATGAGGCGCTGTTTCAGCAGCGGTGCGAATGTGCCGGCGGAAACGTTCTCCATCCCGAATTCATCGAGGACGTACATCTGCCCTCGGATAAGCTGGCAGATCACGGCGGCCGGGTTGCGCGCAAAGTCCAGGCCAACGATCAGCGGCCATTCCGGCTGATACTGCAAAGGAGCCTTCGAAACATGGGTTTCGGGGACAAAGCTTTCAAAGACCGGCTTGCCCTTCCGATACAAGCCAACCCGGTTCATCACATAGGTATCGATCCACGTCTTGGATTTGCCCTTGATCAGGTTCATGTAGGTCTCGGGAACCCAATTCATGTTCTCGGCCACGAAATCGACGTCCTCAAGACCCAGCCGCTCGCGTTCTTCCCGGCAGTTCTCGGCGTATCCCGTCAGCTTCCCGTTCTCAAAGATCTCGATCAGCCCCGGTGGCTGCACAAAGAACGACCAATCGTCGGGTTTCTCGTATTCCCGCCGCGTGTCCTCGTCCCATTCCAGCGGCAACGGCACATCGCCCCGCAGATACGGGATGAAATGCCCCTCGGGCGGCGCGTTCAAATCCGCAATCACACCCTTCCAGGTCGGCCCGCCATCCAGCAACGGCGGATACCGCCCCTGCATCGCCCGCGAATGAGCCGCGTCAAAGATCACCTTCTCGCAGAACTGCACCTCGTTGAACCAAACGCCGGTACATTCCATCGACAGCAACTTGGAAACATCGTCCTCGTTGTCCAACGACAGAAAGATCACCTCAAGCTGAACCCGCGTCCCATCCGGCATATCCCACCTGATGTTATGCTCAGGCGGGTTCGACATCTTCACGTCACCAAACGCACCAAACGCCTTCTCCACAAACCAGTATTTCCACGTCTTGAGCGTCGTCTGCTTCAACTGGTCAAACGTGTTCCGAACAATCACCCACCGAGCCTTCCGAAGACCCATCGGATCCGGTTGTTGTTCGCACGAGATCTTCCAAATCTTGTGACAACACGCCGTCGACGTCCCAGACCCCACCGGCCCCTGGATGATCGACACCGGAGACCGATCCCAAAAGAAGTCGTTCAGAACCTTCCCATCAGGCACATATTTGAAGCGCTCAATCCTGCTCATCGACCGCCCCCCGCGCCAAAGCAGCCTGCAACACAGTCAGCCCGCCAATCGCATCAAACGAGCAGCACAGCCCCGCCAGGCGCAGGCTACACACCAAATCGCTATGCACAGCCACACCGGCAAACCCAACGACCTCTCCAGCCCGTGCAGCCTCTAAAAGCCCTTCCAAACGCTCCACAACTTCGGGATCTGCCTGACCACTCGTCAAAATCGGGTCGCCACTGATCGAAATCACGTCATCAGACATCGCAAAACCTCCTAATTTCCACACCAATAGGGCGAGCACCAAAAGCCCGAACTGCTCCAAACCCCACGGCTGAGACCCCCCACAGGTTGAACAGGGGCTTTCCAGAACCAAAAAAATTCAGAACAGGGGGCAAAAAGGGGGGAAGAGAGAGAGGCAGGGCATGGATGACCCTACAC
>FYBJ01000631.1_pt1 | contig 13600 bp, 11 predicted proteins | sample 1134611 | NCBI WGS metagenome assembly FYBJ01 (sample SAMEA104116008, study PRJEB20421) | marine metagenome | isolation source: marine | reverse complement strand
GCAGCCAGCGGCGACCGCCCCCCGGGCGACGGCAGGCGCGGCGGCCGCGACCGCATCGACTGTGCGGCGGAGCACGCCCGCCGCCGCGGTTGCGACCCGGCCGCGCGTCGAGGCCCAGCCGGTGCGCCGGGCGGCGCCTGCGCTGGTGCGTCCCGTGGCCAAGCCGACACCGGCCGTGCGCAGCGTGACCGCCGCGACCACCACCGCGACCGCGGCCCGGACGTCCCCCCAGGTGGCCACCAAGCAACGCCGTGCGGCCACAACGCGCAGCGCGTGCCCGGGGATGAGCGCCCTTTCGGCGCAATACATGGGGACGAGCCGCTATGGGGTGCGCTGTGGCCCGCAGGCCGAATCTCCGCATGGCGCGGTGGGTCGTGTCGTCGCGGCACCATCCGCGCTGGCCCCGGCTGCCGCTGCTCCGCAGGCCTATGTGCCGCGCAGCTATGCGACCGGCAGGACCTATGCCCCGGCACAACCGCGCCGCTATGGTCAGGCCACACGCATTGCGCCGCGCCATGTGTATGAGAAGCAGCAGGCCGCGAATGTGGGCAACTTGCGTATCCCGGACGGGTATAAACGGGTCTGGATGGATGGTCGCCTGAACCCTCGGCGGGCGCAGCAGACGTTCCAGGGCAAGGATCAGATGGACCTGATCTGGACAAAGACGGTGCCGCGCAAGCTGATCGTGCGACGCACGGGGCGCGTGGTGACGCGTGACTATCCGGAGCTGGTCTATCCCTACACGAGCTATGAGCAGATGAATCAGGCCCAGGCGCAAGCCCCGTCGCAGGGCTATGGGATGAAGACCTATGTCTCGTCACGGGGTGCTGCGCCCGACGCGTCGACCTCGCGCAAGGCGCAGAGCCCGGTGAAATCGGCCACGGCGGCCACGCAGCGCGCAAGCCACAGCTATGTTCAGGCCGGGGTCTATGCGACCCGCGCGCAGGCGGCCACGGCCGCGCAGCGGCTGGCGCGCACCGGTGTGACGACGCGGTTGGGCACGCTCACCAAGGGCGGCAAGTCATACAGCCTCGTGCTGGCCGGGCCGTTCCGGACGCAATCGCAGTTGGACAGCGCGCTGGCCACGGCGCGGGCCGCCGGATTTGGAAACGCGCGGCTGCGCAAATAGGCGCTGGTGCCGGGAAACGGAGCGGGGCGTCCCAGGGGGCGCCCTTTTTCATTGTGCGGACATGGGCGGCGCGAGGGTCCGGGTCATGGTCGTGATCAGGCCGGTGACGGGCCGACGTCAGTTGCCACAGATGGCCTGGAGCCTGAGCCAGTCTCCATCCGAGAGCACCGGTTCGGGGGACTGGCCGCCGAAGGGGTCGGCCTCGATCAGGTCGATGGTCTCTTCGCCCGAGATGTCGAGGGCATAGGCGTAGGGAGTGGTGGGCACGGACAAGGCACGGAACCCGTCCAGCAAAAGCGTGTCCGCGACCGGCGCGGGTGGGGTCGCGAGCAGATGCTCGGCATAGCGGCGCAGCGCGCTTTCGGGCAGTTCGCCGGTGGTCAGCAGGCGTACGGAAGCCATGACGCCCGCCTGCTGCAGGAGATTGTCCAGCGCATCGGTCTGGCGCGCTCGCATGTGCTCGGCGATGATGAAGCCGGCCAGCACGTCGGGGTCGTCGTGATCTTCGACCAGCCGGCGGCTGATCAGGATGGTGCCGCCCGGCAGGCTGGCGGTGGATTGCACACCGTCGGGCATCACCACAAGCTTGGCGGGGCCGGCGCCATCGGGCAGGCGCTGAGACAGGCGGGTGAGGGCCGCAGTGCCGACCGGGTCGGCGCATGGTGCACCGGTGACGCCTTGCATATGCGCCAGGAGGGCGTCCCCGATCTCGGCCCGTTTCACGCCCGGCACGACGGACAGGGCATGGATGCGCAGCCGGTCGGGCAGCCACAACGCTCCGAGCCCGAGGATGAGCGCCGCGATGGCCAGGAAGATCACCAGCCGGAGCCGCCCGGGATGCGGGCGAGCGCGGGCGATGGCACTGCGCAGTTTCTCGATGGCGGCGATCATCTCGGCCTCGTCGCCGGAAATCTCGAGGGTTTCGCCGGGGTCGCCATCGGGGTGATAGATTGCCGGGCGTTGGCCGGGATTGGCGCGTTGCACCGCCGGGAGAGACCAGTGGGCCAGAGGCCGTTCGGCCATGTCGGTGATCACCAGAGTGGCGTCACCGATGGAAACCACGACCTCGGTGCGCTGGGCGTCGGGGGTTGCGCGCCACAGGCCGGTGGCCTCGAGCCGCAGGTATTCGCTCAGGGCTGTCATAGGTGGCCGGTCATGTCTGCGTGGTCATTTCTGTGGGCCTGCTCTGCCTCTTTGACCCACTGTAGCACCAAGGCGGCAAAGGCGGCAAATCTTTCGCGTGATCCCGGCCGCCCTGCGGAAATTTCGGGAAATCGCCGGGCAGGAGGTCGGGCAGGTGGCCGGGCGCGGCGCCGCCATGTTCCGCTGCCTCGATGTGCAAGCCCGCGCCCTTGCCGGATTTCGGCAGGCTGCTGTTCCCGTCGGCGATGCCGACGGTTTCGGCCAACGCACCGGAGCGCATTCAGGCGCGCGCCGACATGGCGGCACATGTCATGGTGATGGGCATCGGGCGGTGTCCCGGGTGTTCAGGCAAAGGCCCGGATTTCCCCGAAAACTGCCGGGCTTGTCGCATCATACGACATGTGGACGTGATGGCCAGCCCGATGGCGATGGCTCGGGTGTCTCATCCACCGCTGGCGGCCGATCCCCGTCAACGAACCCGCCTCTGACCGCCTGGCCGAAGGAAAGTGAGCCGTGGCGTCATGCAGGATTGACCGGGCCGGATCCGGGCCGGATGAGGCGTGCGTCGCAGCGGGCGGGATCGAGCGCGCTTGCCCTTGCGCCTTGCCCGCCCTAACACATGTGCCATGAGACTTCTTTTTCTTGGAGACGTGATGGGCCGGGCGGGCCGCAAGGCGCTGGCCGAGCGGCTGCCGCGGTTGCGCGCCGACTGGAAGCTCGATTTCGTGGTGGTCAACGGCGAGAACGCCACCGGCGGGATGGGGTTGAGCGGGAGCCATGCCAGGGCATTGCTGGAGGCGGGTGCGGATGTGATCACGCTGGGCGATCATGCGTTCGATCAGAAGGACATGCTGCAGTTCATCGACGGGGAGCCGAGGGTGCTGCGGCCACTGAACTTTGCCAAGGGCGCGCCGGGCGCGGGCGCGCGCGTCTTTACCGATCCGCGCGGGCGCAAGGTTCTGGTGGCGCAAGTGCTGGGGCAGGTTTTCATGAAACGGGCCTTTGACGATCCGTTCTCGGCCATTGACGCGGTGCTGACCACGCATAAGCGGGGCGGGGCAGCGCAGGCGGTGATCGTGGACATGCATTGCGAAGCCACCAGCGAGAAGATGGCGATGGGTCATTTTTGTGCGGGCCGCGCCAGTCTGGTTGTCGGCACCCATACCCATGTGCCCACGGGCGACGCGCAGATCATGCCCGGGGGGACCGCATTTCTCACGGATGCGGGCATGTGCGGCGATTACCTGAGCGTGATCGGCATGGACGCGGCCGAACCGATGCGCCGCTTTGTGACCGGCATGTCCAGGGAGCGATTTACCCCGGCGCTGGGCGAGGCCACCCTGTCGGGGGTCTATTTGGAGACCGATGACAGGACCGGCGAAGCCCTGCGGATCGAGATGGTGCGCCAGGGTGGGCGATTGCCACAGGCCGGGCCATGAGGTCGCAGCTCTGGCTTTACGGCGTTTTGCTGGCGATGGGGCTCGGCTGGGGCCTGACGATCCCGATGGCCAAGATCGCGGTGAGCACGGGCTACCTGCCCATGGGCCTGATTTTCTGGCAACTGGCTGTGGTGGTGGTCCTTCTGGGGGTGGTCACGCTGCTGCGCGGGCGGCGGTTGCGCCTTGACTGGCAATACATGCGACTGTTTGTGATGGTCGCCCTGTTTGGTGCCGTGCTGCCGGATATTTTCTACTATCTTTCAGCGATATACCTGCCCGGAGGCGTGATGGCGATCACCACCTCGACGGTTGCGATGTTTTCGCTGCCGATTGCCATAGCGCTGGGCAATGAGCGGTTCGAGGCGCGGCGATTGTTTGGCGTCGTGTTCGGGATGCTGGGGGTTTTCCTGCTGGTCGTCCCAAAGGCGAGCTTGCCCGAAGGTACGGCGATTTTCGTGCTGCTGGCGCTCTGTGCGCCGGCGCTCTATGCGACCGAGGGTAACCTGGTGATGAAATGGGGCACGCAGGGGCTCGATCCGATGCAGGTGATTTTCGGCGCGTCGGTTGTCGGGCTTGTGATCAGCGCGCCCATTGCCGTGGCCACGGGGCAGTGGATCAACCCGCTCAAGGGTGTGGGTCCGCCCGAGGCCGCGCTGGTGGCGGGGGCCGCACTACATGCGCTGGTCTATGCCTGCTATGTCTGGATGGTCGGGCGTGCGGGCTCGGTCTTTTCCGCGCAGACGAGTTATGTGGTCACGGCATTCGGCGTGCTCAGCTCGATGGTGATCCTGAGCGAGGTCTATTCGATCTGGGTCTGGCTGGCGCTGGCGGTGATGATCATGGGCATGGTCCTGGTGCAGCCGCGCGCGGCACGGGTGCTTGTGCCGGGCCGTGCCTTCGGCGACACTGAGGCCGGGTAACAACGAAAGCGGGCGCGGGTGCTGTCATTCTTCGATCTTTCCCAGACCGGTGAGGCCGTGGTGACGCTGGGTGTCGTGGCGTTGATGTTCGTGCTCTTCGTGCGCGAAATCTACCCTACCGAGGTCGTGGCGCTGGGCGGTGCGGGGCTGCTCTTGTTGCTGGGTGTGCTGCCTTACAACGATGCGCTGGCGGTGCTGTCGAACCCCGCGCCATGGACCATTGCGGTGATGTTCATCATCATGGGGGCGCTGGTGCGCACCGGCGCGCTGGAGGCCTTTACGTCACTGGCCGAGGGGCAGGCCAGGACCAATCCCAGGATGGCGATTGCGATGCTTCTGGCGCTGGTGATCGTGGGGTCGGCGGTGATGAACAACACGCCTGTCGTGGTCGTCATGATCCCGGTTTTCGTGCAGATCGCACGGACCCTGGGGATCACCGCCTCACGGTTGCTGATCCCGTTGAGCTACGCGGCCATTCTGGGGGGCACGCTGACACTGATCGGGACCTCGACCAACCTGCTGGTGGATGGTGTGGCACGGGCAGAGGGGCTGGAGCCGTTCACCATTTTCGAGGTAACGCCGCTGGCCATCGTGCTGGTGATCTGGGGGATGATCTATCTCCACTTCCTCGGACCCTATCTGCTGCCGGACCGCGAGAGCATGGCGGATATGCTGTCGGACCGCTCAAAGATGAAGTTCTTTACCGAGGCCGTGGTTCCGCCCGACAGCAATCTGATCGGCCGCGAAGTCACGGGGGTGCAGCTTTTCAAGCGCGAGGGCGTGCGGCTGATTGACGTGGTGCGGGGCGATGTCTCGCTGCGCCGGAACCTGGCGGGGGTGTCGCTTGAGGTGGGGGACCGGGTGGTGTTGCGCACGCAGATCACCGAGCTTCTGAGCCTGCAGCGCAACAAGAGCCTCAAGCGGGTGGACCAGGTGTCGGCGGTGGAAACACGCACGGTAGAGGTGCTGATCACGCCCGGCTGCAAGATGGTCGGGCGTAGCCTTGGATCGATGCGCCTGCGCCGGCGTTTCGGGGTCTATCCGCTGGCGGTGCACCGGCGAAACCAGAACATTGGCCGGCAGCTGTATGATCTGGTGGTGAAGGTCGGGGACACGCTGCTGCTGGAAGGCGCGCCGGAGGACATTCAGCGGCTGGCCGCCGAGATGGATCTGGTGGATGTGTCGCGTCCCTCGGGACGGGCGTTCCGCCGCAGCCACGCGCCGCTGGCGATAGCGGCGCTGGCGGGCATCGTGGTGCTGGCGGGCCTGGGTGTCGCGCCCATCCTGATGCTGGCGGTGATCGCCATGGCCGGTGTGCTGCTGGCGCGCTGCATTGATGCGGACGAGGCGTTTTCCTTTGTGGACGGGCGTTTGCTGGCGCTGATCTTTGCCATGCTGGCGGTGGGGGCGGCCTTGCAGGCCTCGGGCGCGGTGGAACTGATCGTGGGCGCGATCGCGCCCGCGCTGATGCTGCTGCCGGGTGTGATGGTGATCTGGGTGATCTATCTCATGACCTCGGTGCTGACCGAGATGGTGAGCAACAACGCGGTCGCCGTGGTGGTCACGCCGATTGCCATCGGGCTGGCCGAGGCGATGGGGATCGATCCGCGGCCCCTGGTGGTCGCGATCATGGTGGCGGCGAGTGCGAGTTTCGCCACGCCCATCGGGTATCAGACGAACACGCTGGTTTACGGGCCGGGCGGGTACAGGTTCACGGATTTCCTGAAGATCGGGGTGCCGCTGAACCTGAGCGTGGGTCTGCTGGCCTCGGCGCTCATTCCGTTCCTCTGGCCTTTGTGAGCACGCTGCCGGTTTCGCCCCTGCGGGGAGCGGGGGGCGCGCTTTGCGCGCCGGTCCGGTGCCTCCGGCGGGGGTATTTTCAACCAGAAAGAAGCGGGGCGAATTGCGCCGTCAGATCCTGGACAGGACCCAGTCGAGCGCGCGGGTGGGCAGGAGGCGTTTGAGCGCTCCCATGACATATGTGGGCGTGGTCACGTAGTAGCGCGGGCGCGGGCGCGGGTTTTCGACCGCGTGTATGAGCTTTTTCGTGACGGCACTTGCGGGGAGTTCGAATGTGTCCGGGCCGGAGCTTTCGTAGAGCCGGTGGCGCAGGGCGGCGTAGTCGTCGCGGCGGGCGGAGTTTTCCCAGTCGATCCAGCGTTCGAAATGCGGGATGGCGTTTTCGCGGATCTTTGCCGTGATGGGGCCCGGCTCGATGGTGATCACCTCGATGCCGGTGCCGCGCATCTCGATGCGCAGCGTATCGGTGAGCCCTTCGACCGCGTGTTTGGCCGCATTGTAGGCACCGCGCCAAGGCAGCGTGACAAAGCCCAGAACGGAGGAATTCTGGACGATCCGGCCATGGCCCTGCGCCCGCATCACCGGGATCGCCGCGCGGGCCAGCGTATGCCAGCCGAAGACGTTGGTTTCAAAAATCGCGCGGAGGGCGTCGGTGGGTAGATCCTCGACCAGGCCCGGATTGGCATAGGCGCCGTTGTTGAAGAGCACATCCAGCGTACCGCCGGTGGCCTCGAGCACCTCTTTTAGGCCCGCGGTGATCGTTGCGTCGTCGGTGTAGTCGATCCGGGGGCTTTCGAAGCCCTCTTCGATCAGGCGCCGGCAATCTGCCGCCTGTCGGCAGGAGGCGAAGACGCGCCAGCCGCGCGCCCTGAGACCGTGGGCCGCGTCATGGCCGATCCCCGAGGAGCAGCCGGTGATGAGAATGGATTTCGCGCACATGGGCCGCAGTTAGGCCGGAAAAATACGCGGTGGCAAGGGCTTAGTTCGAGGCCGTGACCAGCCAGCCGGCCATCCAGCCTTCGGTGCCGGTCTCGGCCACGCGCAGAAAGAGCCAGCCGTCGGACGAGCGGTCGATGACCTCGACGCGAGTGCCCTGGCGCAGCTGCGTGACCTTTTCGTAATAGGCGCCGGGGCCGGCGCGCATGTTCACGAGGCGTCCGGTCACGCTGCGGATGTCGGCGGGTGCTGCGTCAATGGGAGTTTCGGTGGTGATTTCAGTTGGGATTTCGGCGGCGATCTCGGGCGTGGCGAGGGCCTCAGCGGCGTCGATACGGGTCTGCACCTGTTCTTCGCCCGGCAGGGGCGCGGCGTCGGCGGACAGACCTGCGAGGCTGAAGCCCAGGCCGAGATCGGTGGCTGTGGCCAGCGTGACCTCGACCCGGTATGGCTGGGCGGTTTCGTCCTTGAGCTCGGCCAGGGTGGTGGTCGCGGTTCCGGCATCACCGGTCGCCCGGACGAGACCACCGGATTTTTCGGCGTCCAGCGCGGCCAAGAGCGCCTGGTCGATGGCGGCGGCCTGATCCGACGTCCCGGATGGCTCTGCTGTTTCGACCGTCTGGGTGTTAACCTCCCGGGGTTGGGCGGCGGCCAGGGCGCGGCGTGCCTCGGCCTCGGCCCGGCGCAGGGAGCGGTTATTGTCCCAATGGACCTGGAGGCTGTCGGCGCGCGGCGCATAGTCCGAGCCGCCGCTCAGTTCGTAGAACGACCAGCCGAGAAAAGCAAAACTCACCAGAATGAAACGCCACATGGTACCCCCCAAAGACACCGACAACCGCACTGACACCAAAGCATCATACATGATTCGCGCCTGCGGGGGACGGGAAATGGCAGAAACTTTCCCCGTTGGGCCGGAACGGCCGCCATCGCGCGGTAAAGCGCTTTACGGGCAATTGCGCCGGGGCTATCACGGCGAACATGAGTGATGTGCTGGACGATCCCGACAACCTGCCCGAGGCTGTGGCCGAGCCGCTGCGCCGCGCCATCGGCGAGCGGTACCTGACCTACGCGTTGAGCACGATCATGCACCGGGCCCTGCCGGATGCGCGGGACGGGCTGAAACCTGTGCACCGGCGCATCCTCTATGCGATGCATGAATTGCGGCTGTCCTCGACCGGGGGATTTCGCAAATCCGCCAAGATCAGCGGCGATGTGATGGGCAATTATCACCCGCACGGGGATGCCGCCATATACGATGCCATGGCGCGTCTGGCGCAGGATTTTGCCGTGCGCTATCCGCTGGTCGACGGGCAGGGGAATTTCGGCAATATCGACGGGGACAACCCTGCGGCGTCCCGGTATACCGAGGCGCGGATGACGGCCGTGGCCGAGGCGTTGCTGGAAGGTCTGACCGAGAATGCCGTTGATTTCCGCGACAATTACGACGGGACGCTGACCGAGCCGATTGTGCTGCCGGCATCGTTTCCCAACCTGCTGGCCAACGGGTCGAGCGGCATCGCGGTGGGGATGGCCACCAATATCCCGCCGCATAACATCACCGAGCTGGTTGAGGCCTGTCTGCATCTGATCAGGACGCCGGATGCGCGTGATGACACGCTCCTGAATTACGTCCCCGGCCCGGATTTTCCCACCGGGGGCGTGATCGTCGAACCGGCCGAGAACATAGCACAGGCCTATCGGACGGGGCGCGGGTCGTTCCGGCTGCGCTGTCGCTGGGAGGTCGAGGACCTGGGCCGCGGGCAGTGGCAGGCCGTGGTCACCGAAATCCCCTATCAGGTGCAGAAGAGCAAGCTGATCGAGAAGCTTGCGGAGGTCATCCAGACCAAGAAGGTGCCGATCCTGGCGGATGTGCGCGACGAGAGCGCCGATGACATCCGGGTGATCCTGGAGCCGCGCTCGAAGAACGTGGACCCCGAGGTGCTGATGGGGATGCTCTATCGCAATTCGGACCTCGAGCTGCGGTTCTCGCTGAACATGAACGTGCTGATCGACGGGGTGACGCCGAAAGTCTGCTCGATGAAGGAGGTGCTGCGCGCTTTCCTCGATTTCCGGCGCGAGGTGCTGGAGCGGCGCTCGCTGCATCGGGTGGAGAAGATCGACCACCGGCTGGAGGTGCTCGAAGGGCTGATCGTCGCGTTCCTGAACCTCGACCGGGTGATCGACATCATCCGCTATGACGAGGACCCCAAGGCGGCGCTGATGCGCGAGGATTGGGGGCAGGATTTCGTGCGCGCGCGGGACGAGGCGGATTACGCGCCGCCCGCGCCCGGAGGCGATGACGGGCTGACGGATGTGCAGGCCGAGGCGATCCTGAACATGCGGCTGCGCGCCTTGCGCAGGCTGGAAGAGCTGGCGCTGGTCAACGAGCGCGATGCGCTGATGGAGGAGCGCGCGGGTCTGGAGGACCTGCTGGAGGATGAGAGCCTGCAATGGACGGCGATCGGGGACCAGTTGCGCGAAGTGAAGAAGACCTTCGGCAAGGCGTATGAAGGCGGCGCGCGGCGCACCCTGATCGAGGAGGCCGCAGAGGTTGAAGAGGTGCCGCTGGAGGCCATGATAGACCGCGAGCCGATCACGGTGGTCTGTTCCCAGATGGGCTGGATCCGGGCGATGACAGGGCATATCGACCTTGGCCGGGAGTTGAAGTTCAAGGATGGCGACGGGCCGCGTTTCTTGTTCCATGCCGAGACCACGGACCGGCTCCTGGTCTTTGGTTCGAACGGCCGGTTCTATACGCTGAGTGCCGCGAACCTGCCGGGCGGGCGCGGGATGGGCGAGCCGCTGCGATTGATGGTCGATCTGCCGAATGAGGCGGAGATCGTCGATCTTTTCATTCACGCTCCGGGCCGCAAGCTTCTGGTGGCGTCCTCGGCGGGCGATGGGTTCGTGGTGCCCGAAGATGACGTGGTGGCCCAGACACGAGCCGGGAAACAGGTGCTGAACGTCAAGGGAGAGACCCGCGCACGGGTCTGCAAACCGGTGACGGGCGACCATGTCGCGGTTGTGGGTGAAAACCGCAAGATGTTGGTTTTTACGCTGGAAGAATTGCCGGAAATGGGGAGAGGCAAGGGCGTCAGGTTGCAAAAGTACAAGGATGGCGGGCTGTCTGACGCCACCACCTTTGCGCTGGCCGAAGGCCTGAGCTGGAGCGATCCGGCGGGACGCACACGCACCGAGTCCGAGCTGGGTGAATGGGCCGGCAAGCGGGCAAGCGCCGGGCGGATGGCGCCGAGAGGTTTTCCGCGGGACAACCGGTTTACGTAAAGCCCCGGCACGATGCCCGTTTAACGGGGGTGCTTTGGGGGCGGCGTCTGATCCTGGGTATTTTCAACCAGAAAGAAGCGGGGTCAGACCGCCTGAGATGCCGTTTTTGCGGACGGGGTGGTGCCGCTGAGCTGTTCGGCATTCAGCCAGACCCCGCCTTCGGGGCGCAGCGTCAGGATCATTACGGGTTTGGGGTCGCGGCCTTTGACAGGCGTGAAGCGGAAGCGAGAGAGGAGCGTGGCGAGGATGATCACCGTCTCCTGCAAGGCAAAGCTTGCGCCGATGCAGATCCGGGGGCCGTCGCCGAAGGGCAGGTAGGCGTAGCGGTCCACCGCCTTGCGGTCGGCGAAACGCTCGGGATCGAAGGCATCTGGGTCGTCCCAGAGCAGGTGATTGCGGTGCAGCGCGTAGATCGGGATGATACAGGTGTCCCCGGGGCGGATGTCGCGGCCGCAGAGCGTGTCCGCCTTCTGCGCGGTGCGGGAGATCATGCCCGCAGGCGGATAAAGCCGCAGCGCCTCGTCGGCGATCTGCCGGATGAAGGGCAGGTTTGCCACGTCCTCGCCGGTGGCGGCACGGCCCCGGAGCATCGATTGTGCCTGCGCGCGCGCCTTGTCCTGCACGCCCTGGTCGAAGGCGCAGAGGTACAGGGACCATGCCAGGGTGAGGGCGGTCGTCTCATGCCCCGCGACGATGAAGGTCAGCAGGTTGTCACGAAGCTCGGCTGTGTTCATTTGCCGTTTGGTTTCAGGGTCTTCGCCCGCAAGAAGGAGGTCCAGAAGATCCGGCACGCCCGCGTGGCCGCGTTTGCGGCGCTCCTCGACGGCGGCGTCGGCCACGGCTTTCATATCGCGCATCACGGGACCCGAGGCAATTCGGGCCGGGCGCGGCACCCAGTCGGGAAAGCCCAGGATGTCGAAAAGCGAGATTTTCCCCGCCGCCGATATGTAGTGATCGATGGCGCGGTGCACGCCGTCGGCATCAAAGGCGTCGCTGCCGGAAAATGTCACCTCGGAGATCACGTCGAACGTGGTGCGGACCATGTCCTCGGCCACGTCCACCGCCGCGGGGCCAGCGGCCGCGATACGGGCCGCCGAGCGTTCGGCGGCGGCCGTCATCACCGGTGCGAGGTTCATCACGTTGCGATGCGAGAATACCGGTGCGGCCGCGCGTCGCTGCCAGCGCCAATGCGCGCCTTCTGCAATGAAGAGCGATTCGCCCACCGCCGGGCGCAGCAGGTTCTTGGTCACAACCGATTTGGGATAGTTGTCCAGCTCTTCCAGCAGAATGCGGCGGATCGCGCCGGGGTCCATCACCATGTGCCAGCGTTTGCCGGTGCGGCCCGTGACCATCGGTTGTCGCGTGGCGATTTCGGGGATGATGGCGAGAATGTTTTCACGCGCGACGCGAAGTGAGGCGAGGATGCCCATCGGTTCGGTCACCAGTGGAACTTTGACGGGAAGGGAAGTGGCCATGGATTTGCCCAGTCTGCGATTTGCCCAGTCTGCGATTTGCCCGGTCTGCGATTTGCCCGGTCGGTTTCCCTCCTGATATAGGGCTCTGCCCGGACCGGGGCAAATCGTTGCGGTTGCGGGCGGGCTGGGGTATCGGGGTCGTATCTGCTGAATGGGGGTTTCATGCTGTTTCGCGTTTTGTCGCTGCTGGCTGTGGTCGGGCTTGCCGCCTGCACCAATCCCAATGACCTGGACCGCGCACCGGTCGACCTGGGCAATTTCGAATTGGGCCATAACGTGGTGGTCGCGCCGAACCTGACCAAGGGGCCCGTCTCACGGGAGGCGAGCAAGGACGAGTGGATCGCGGCGATGAAGCTGGCGATCGACGAGCGGTTCGGTCGGTACGACGGCACCCGGTTCTATCATTTCGGCATTTCGGTCGAAGGCTATGTCCTGGCCATTCCGGGTGTGCCACTGGTGGCGTCGCCCAAGTCCGCCCTGATCCTGAAGATCACAGTCTGGGACGACAAGTCGGGCAAGAAGCTGAACGACGAGCCGGAGATGATCACGGTCTTGGAGAGCATTTCGGGCAATACCATCATCAGCTCCGGTCTGACCCAGTCCAAGGAAAAGCAGATGGAGAACCTGACGCGCAACGCCGCGAAACTGATCCAGAACTGGCTGGTTCGACAGCGGGCGAACGAGGGGTGGTTCGGGCCCGGGGAAGCCTCTGCGGATGAGGTCGAAACGCAGGCGGCGTCCGGGTCTCCGGATGCCGAGGAGCAAGACAGTTGATCGGGCTCGGCCGCCGCCTGCCGGTTATGCATCGAAGGCGACGCGCCGTGTTGGCCAAAGCTGTCGCCCTTATCCCGACAGGGTATGCCGAGCCGGCCCCGCTAATGGGGTAGACTGGCTTCCCGGGGTTTTTCCGTTCACCAGGTCAGGATCGATACACGGGCCCCGGTCTCGGGGGTCGAAGGGCGCAAGAGCGCCTATACGCCGCGCCATGTGGAGGGTGATCCGGGCGAGGCGTCCGATTTTGTCTTTGCCAACCGGCGTCGCGGTGCGCGCAAGAACGATTTTTTTGAGGGCTGCACGTTCAGCCTGTCGTCGCGGGCCGATGCGGCGCTGTCGACCGGGCCAAGCCATCTTTCCGCCCGGATCACCTTTCAGGACGCAGGGACCGGCGGGCGGATGCTGGAACCGGTCATGTATGCGGGGCATTCGGAATATGACGTGTCGCAGCCGAAGAGCCTCATTTCGACACTGACCAGACTGTTGGTGGAACCGGATTACGAAGACAAGATCGGGGGCTTTGCCGGGCAGGTCAACGAGGGTTTGTTCGGCCTGGTCGGCACGCGGTCGTTTGCGCCGCCCGGTGCCGAGGACGACGAGAAAAGCCGAGCCGTGTCGCATGGCGCAGGTAGCGCTTGATTTTCAGGGCGGCCTTGCGTAAACGGCGCGCCAAATACGCCTAAAGGGATGCCGGGCTGA
>FYBJ01001589.1_pt1 | contig 13610 bp, 11 predicted proteins | sample 1134611 | NCBI WGS metagenome assembly FYBJ01 (sample SAMEA104116008, study PRJEB20421) | marine metagenome | isolation source: marine | reverse complement strand
TCTCGTGGGCTCGGAGATGTGTATAAGAGACAGACCGGACAAGCGGTCGAGGAGCGCATTTTCTCGCGCGACTATCTTCTGGAAAGACCCCTGCTTGCCGCGATTTCACTACCCGTCGCGCCCGTCCTGTTGATAGATGAAATTGATCGTGCGGACGAAGAATTCGAGGCATTTCTATTGGAAATCCTTGCAGACTATCAGGTGACTGTGCCTGAACTGGGAACAATTACAGCCACGACGACACCGCATGTCATACTGACGTCCAATGGCACCCGGGATCTTTCGGACGCACTGCGCCGCCGGTGCCTGTATGCCTATGTCGACTATCCCGACCGAGACACCGAGCTGGCGATCCTGAACACCCGCTGCGCCGGGATTGAAACCCGATTGGCGCAGCAGATCATTGGGTTTGTGCAAACGCTGCGCAAGGAAGAACTGGAGAAGGTGCCGGGAATCGCCGAAACGCTGGATTTCGCCGCAGCATTGATGGGGCTGGGCATTGCAGACCTGACCGATGATCCGGCCGCCTTGCAGGCCAGCCTGACAACGCTGCTGAAGACACAATCCGACCGCGCTCATATCACGACTGAAGTGGCGCAGCGCATCGCGGGGAAAGCCGCATGAGCCAGGTCACGCGATTTGCAGGTCGTGATCCGGGCCCCACGGCCCGAATGGCCGGGTTTCTAGCCCACCTTCGGCACAACGGGTTGCGCCTGGGTGTGCAAGAAGCCGCAACCGCAATGTCCGCATTGACCTATGTCGACGCCGCACACCCCCAAGAGGCTCGCCGCGCTCTCAAGGCTGTGTGCGCCGGCTGCAAGGAAGATACGAAGAGATTTGACGATCTGTTCAACAGCTTCTGGATGGACGGCGGTCGTGTGCATCAGAAAATCGTGTCAAAACCCGTGACCCAAACCGGCAACGACGCAGTGCACTCGTCTCGCGAAGCGACAGGCCAAGACGGATCTGGTGCGGGTCAATCCACCGCGCCGGACGGCGGCGACGGAGACGCTGAAAGCGATGGCGAAGGCAAGCTGATCGCAAGCGAAGTACGCAATCTGACCCGCAAGGACCTGCGCGATCTGGTGCGACCTGAAGACATTGCACAGGCCGAAATCGTTGCCCGCCGCCTTGGCGTGGCGCTGCGCGACAAGCGCTCAAGGCGGCGGGTTGCGGCGCGCAGGGGCGACCGTTTGCATTTCCGCAAGATCATCCGCCGCAGCCTGGCGACCGGAGGAGAGCCGGTGCGTCTGTTTCGCAAATCGCGACCTGATCGCGATCGCAAGATCGTAGCGTTGTGTGACGTGTCCGGATCCATGAGTGTTTACGCTCAGGTGTTTCTGGCGTTTTTGGCCGGGTTGATGCGCGGTGATCCAAACGCCGATGCCTACCTGTTTCACACCCGTCTTGTCCGCATCACCGATGCCCTGAGGGATCGGGACTCCATGCGCGCCATCGGACGCATGTCGCTGATGGCGGACGGTTTCGGTGGAGGATCCAAGATCGGCGAAAGCCTGGATCGGTTCGCCGGGACCTATGCCAGACGCTTCGTCGATGGGCGGTCCGTCGTGATGATCCTGTCGGATGGCTATGACACGTCTGATCCATCGCGGCTGGACATTGCCCTGGCCAAACTACGCAAACGGGGATGCCGCATCATCTGGCTCAATCCTCTCAAGGGCTGGCGCGACTATGAGCCTGTGGCCGCCGGAATGGCAGCGGCCCTGCCGCATGTCGATCTGTTTGCATCGGCTAATACGCTGGATGATCTTGCGTCCCTGGAGCAGGAGGTCGTCAATCTATGACCCCGGCCGAGATTCTTTCAACCGAGTTGGCCGAAGTCGCTCAGGCTTTGCGCGCCCGCGAAGAACCGTTTGCCTTTGCGACGATCGTTCGTACCGCAGGCGTGACAGCCGCAAAACCCGGAGCGAAGGCGCTGATCGGGTCCGACGGCGCCATCCTGCACGGCTTCCTTGGCGGTGGCTGTACCCGTGGTGCCGTCAGGAAGGCGGCGCTTGAATCGATTGCGACCGGGGCGCCCACCCTGATCTCGGTCGCGCCCGAAGAGTTGTTGTCCGAGTTGGGTGTCTCTCCCGGAGCCGAGGCCGATGGGGTGACATACGCCCGCAACGGCTGCCCCTCTCGCGGGACCGTCGACATCTTTATCGAACCTTTCCTGCCGATGCCTGAACTGATCGTCCTTGGGGCATCCCCCGTGGCCGAAGCCCTGGCAGAGCTTGCCCCGCAATTTCACTGGTCGGTCTCACGGGACCTGGGGGACAGCGCACGCGCACCTCGCACGCGCGCGATTGTCGTCGCCACGCAGGGACAGGGCGATCTGGCTGAATTGAAATCGGCGCTTGAAATCGATGCCGCGCATCTGGCCTTTGTGGGCAGCAAACGAAAGTTTGCCTCACTGGCCACCAAGCTTGAAGGTACGGCCACTCGAGAGCAGATCGACAGGATATCAGCCCCCGCAGGCCTGGATATCGGGGCCGTCACACCAGAAGAAATTGCTCTGTCGATCCTGGCCGAACTCATCCGGGTGCGCCGAAGCACGATCACGCGAGGGATCGAAGATGAGCTTTGATCCCCTTCACCGATGCATGCAGGCTTTGGGTCGGCCTTTTGCACGATTGAAACGGTGTTTGGCTCTGAGCCCGGAACAGGCCGAACAATTGGCCCGCATAAAATTTCCCTGTTGCTAAAGACTAGAAAGGAATCCAATGGAACTCTCTGACGAGATCAGGATCAGTGCGCCCAAGGACGTGGTTTATGCCGCTCTGAACAACCCGGACATATTGCAAAAGTGCATCCCCGGTTGTGAAGAATTGATAAAACATTCGGACACCGAACTGGAGGCCAAGGTCGTTCTCAAGGTCGGGCCGGTCAAGGCGCGGTTCAAGGGCGACGTGCAACTGGACACTGCGGGTGCCCCCGATCAGTTTTCGCTCACGGGGCAAGGCAACGGCGGAGCGGCCGGTCACGCCAAGGGCGGCGCCGACGTCACGTTGACGGCGGATGGTGACGAGACGATCTTGCGGTATGAAGCCAAGGCACAGATCGGCGGCAAATTGGCACAACTGGGCAGCCGTTTGGTCCAGAGCACAACCAAGAAGCTGGCGGCGAAGTTTTTCAAATCTTTTGCCGATGTAATGGCCGAAGACGAGGTCGCCTGACACCCTGATGCAAGACGTCTGGCTCTTTGGCCGTCACTCGACCTCGGGCCAGACGATGCGGAATCCGTGATGTGTCGTGGCGCTGTCCGGCGATGACCCCGACCGCGCCGCCACTCGATATCGATAGCAATAGGAGCGGTGACACAAGTACGAGCCGCCTTTGGAGAGCTTGTAGCCCTTCATCCCTGCGACCCTTTGGCGGACATGCTTTTTAAGAGACCTGATGCGGAACGGTTCGGACGTCCACTCCCAGACATTGCCCACAACGTTGAAGAGACCAAAGCCATTGGGTTCAAAACTGCGCGCAGGCGCGGTGGCCAGATATCCATCTGCTCCGGTATTGGTCTTCGGGAATTGGCCCTGCCAGATGTTGCACGGCAAGAAGCCAGTGTCGTTGGGCTCTTGATCACCCCAAGGGAACATTACCTCTCCCAGACCACCGCGCGCGGCATGTTCCCATTCCGCTTCTGTTGGAAGGCGCCCGCCCACCCACGCGGCGTATGCCTGTGCATCGTTCCATGATACCTGCACGACCGGATGATCGGGGAACCAGGCGCTTCGTCGGGGGCGCGGGCCATTCTTTCGGGTGCCAGGGCCATTGATATCTCGCCAGTTCGCCCCATCCTCGCGCCGCCACCATTCTGCACCTGGAACTGCTTGTTTTGGACCAACCCCATCAGGGCGCAGATTCTCGTCCCCGATGGAAATGCCGATACGCTCGGCTTCGGTCACGTATCCGGTGGCATCTACAAAGGCGTGGAATTGCGCATTCGTCACGACCGTGGCCGCCATGCGGAACGGTTTGACTTTGGACCTGCGCAGAGGGTCTTCGCCATCGTCGTGGATGATTGGCGTGTTGGTTCCAACCAGAGCTGTTCCTCCGGGGATTGATACCGCATCTTCGACACGAAGCTGGCCCTTGATCGGACGGCTTTTGGGTTTCAGGACTTGTCGCGGTTCCGGCACCGACGGACAACACCCCGTTTTTGCGCTCTCTTGGGTCATAGCAAACAATTATGGGCACGAACCGCCTCGGTCCAGCCCGTTTTCGTGTGATCCCGTGTCGCAACAGAACCTATGGCTTGGACAGAATGACGCGTGGCGTTCTCGGCGGAACATGTTGCGAAACTGAAAGGCCACGATGATACTTGTCACGACACCTCGAATTGAAACGGGCAAGGCGGATGACAGAATTCAACGTGCTGGATGGCGAATACGACTACGTCATCGTTGGGGCCGGGACAGCGGGGTGTGTGCTGGCCAACCGCCTGAGCGAGGATTCCGGCACTCGGGTTTTGCTGCTTGAGGCAGGAAAATCCGACAATTACCACTGGGTGCATATTCCTGTTGGGTATCTTTATTGCATTGGCAACCCGCGCACCGATTGGATGATGAAAACAGCCTCTGAACCGGGCCTGAACGGGCGGTCGTTGGTCTATCCGCGTGGCAAGGTTCTGGGCGGCTGCACCTCGGTCAATGGCATGATCTACATGCGCGGACAGGCGGCGGATTATGACGGCTGGCGGCAGATGGGAAATCCGGGCTGGGGCTGGGACAATGTGCTGCCCTATTTCCTAAAGTCCGAAGACCACCATGCAGGCGACAGCGAGATGCACCGGTCTGGCGGCGCCTGGAAAGTGGGCAAACAACGGCTGGATTGGGAGATCCTGCGCGCCGTGCAAGAGGGTGCCAAGGAGTTCGGCATCGAGCCGCGCACAGATTTCAACGATGGCAACAACGAGGGGTCAGGTTTTTTTGAGGTCAACCAAAAGGACGGCGTTCGCTGGAACACGGCCAAAGGGTTCCTGCGCCCCGCGATGAAGCGACCGAACCTGCGCGTCCTGACCGAAGCGCACACCGACCATTTGATCCTGGAGGGCAAAACCGTGCGCGGTGTTCGGTTTCGCCACAAGGGGCAAGCCCTGGACGCGATGGCCAATGCCGAGGTTCTGTTGGCTGCGGGGGCCATCAACTCTCCGAAAATCCTGGAGCTGTCGGGTATTGGCAACCCTGACATCCTGTCGGGTCAGGGCATTGAAACACAACACGCCAAGACAGAGGTGGGCGAAAACCTGCAGGACCATTTGCAGATCCGCACCGTATTCAAGGTCGAGAATGCCAAGACGCTGAACACGATGGCAAACAGCGTGTGGGGCAAAGCCAGGATTGCGCTTGAATACGGGTTGAAGCAATCGGGCCCGATGTCGATGGCGCCCAGCCAGTTCGGCATTTTCACAAAATCCGATCCCTCGATGGCGACGCCTGACCTGGAGTACCATGTGCAACCTTTGTCGACAGACAAACTGGGCGATCCTTTGCATTCCTTTCCAGCCATCACCGTTTCGGTCTGCAATCTGCGTCCGGAAAGCACTGGATCCTGCCACATCCAGACGACGGATCGCGATGCGCAGCCGGACATCCGGCTAAACTACCTGTCTTCCGAAAAGGACAAGCTGGTTGCCGTGAAGTCCGTCCAGCAAGCCCGTATGCTCATGACCGCGAAGGCACTAGGAAAATACAACCCTCAAGAGGTGCTTCCCGGTCCAGCCCTGGCGGATGATACCGCCCTGTTGAAAGAAATAGGGAACATCGCCACCACGATTTTCCACCCCGTGGGAACCTGTCGCATGGGGCCGGACGCCGATTCAGTTGTAGATCCCGAGCTAAGAGTGCGCGGGATAGAGAGGTTGCGTATCGTAGACGCGTCGATCATGCCCAAAATCACCTCTGGCAACACAGCTTCACCCGTGGTGATGATTGCGGAAAAGGCAGCGGATCTCATTCGTGGCAGGGGCTCGGCTGCATGATCACAGGATGCTCGAAGGCAAGCTAGCCTTCTGGGTTCGGCCCAACTGCTCTTTGTTGAACCTGCGAACGGACCTGATCGTCGGCGTCGATCTTCTGGAGCACCTGCTTCACGTTCGCTTCAATCTTTGACCCGGCACTTGGTTGGCCGACCCAGCAAAAGGTCAATTTCTCCGATACATTCAACACAGGAGTAATTTTCACTCTCCGTTTCCGTCTTTTTGTCCGTTCAGTCACGCAATGCTGGTCAAAACACCGGGATTGAAGGAACAGTGCAAAAATGCTGATCTTGCGCAAGATGTATGGCGGGCGATGATTGCGAAAGAGCGCAGCCAGCGCCAGGAAAAAGCTGTGATGAGGGCGATGTAGCACGCGACGTCCCAGGCGCCACATTCGAAAACATGTTCGCCGCCAACTGAACCGATCGGTGGATGAGAAGGCCCGGCCCCATTGAGATGGCGATTGGCTGCAACCCGCACGGCGACGTGTTGAGCGACCTGAGGGCAGTCTACGCAGGTTCTCTGGGAATGATTTTCACTTGCGGCTTTGGTCTGTCCGGGATCGAAACGCCTATCATGGCGCATTTCGTCGGGATCAGGCCCCGATTTCTTCGAAAGAAATCGGACCGGAAACTTTGAAAGTTTCCGGCGCCCCAAAGACCGGGGAACCCTTCGCATGAGCGATGTCCGAACCTTTCAATTCTGCGCCAACGATGGGCGGCACACTCCGATCGAGGTTGGCTGTTTCGATAGCGTGAACCCCATCACTGGTAAAATCTGGGCTCGCGTACCGGATTGCCGGGAAGCCGACATTGCCCCCGTCGGTCCCAAGGCAAACCAACCGCAGTGCGGACGCGTTCTGGCGCGTACCCCCGTCGGTCGAAGCCGGCAGGTCACGACATCGGCCCGACTGGGACTACAGCAAGCCGGGACGACGAGGCCGCACTGCGCGAAGACGCTGTTTTGTGCTAGCCGTAGACGGGGAATGTTGCGCAGATATCTGCGACCCGGGCCTTGCAGCGGGTCACGGTTTGTGTGCTGTCACTGGCGGCCTCGGCCTCGACCAGGTCTGCGATCATTTCTCCCAAGGTTTCGAACTCGACCTCTTTCATGCCGCGCGTGGTGGCCGCACCTGTCCCCAGGCGCAGGCCAACCCATTCGGGCGGGCGCGGGTTGTCGTTGGGGATGGCGTTCTTGTTGGCGGTGATGTTGGCGCGCTCCAGAATCGCCTCGGCCTGTTTGCCGGTCAACCCCTTGGAGCTAAGGTCGAGCAGCACCATATGCGTGTCCGTCCCGCCCGACACGACACGAATACCTCGGGCTTGCAAGGTCTGGGCCAGAGTGCGGGCATTGGCTGTGACTTGGGCGGCATAGTCCTTGAACTCATCCGTCAGAGCCTCGCCCAGGCAGATCGCCTTGGCCGCCAGCACCTGGGTGTGGATTGAACCCTGAACGCCGGGGAAGACGGCCGATTGTAGCCGTTTGAACCAGGCCTCGTTGTCGGTCAGGATCAGCCCACCGCGCGGGCCGCGCAGGGTTTTGGTTGTGGTACAGGTGACGATATCGGCATGCGGAAACGGGCTGTCATGCACGCCGCCCGCCACCAGTCCGGCAATATGGGCCATGTCGACATGAAGCCAGGCGTCGACCTTCCTGGCGATCTGACCCATACGCTCAAAGTCGATCGCGCGCGGATAGGCCGACCCGCCAGCGATGATCAGCTTGGGCCGGATTTCTTCTGCCTGCATTTCCAGATCGTCATAATCGATGACTTCGGTCGCAGCATCGACGCCGTAATGATGCGGCTCGAACCAGCGCCCCGACAGGTTGGCCTTGAGCCCGTGGCTCAAGTGGCCTCCGGCGGCCAGATCCAGCGAAAGTACCCGGTCGCCGGGTTTCAGCAGCAAGAAGAACACCGCCAGATTGGCTTGACTGCCGGAATGCGGCTGCACGTTGGCATAATCGCAACCAAAGAGCTGCCTGGCGCGGTCGATCGCGGTCTGCTCGACGATGTCGACAAATGTTCCGCCACCATGGAACCGATTGCCAGGGTAGCCTTCGAGCGTTTTGTTGGTCATCTCATGCCCCAGGGCATCCAGAACTGCGCGGCTGACGATGTTTTCGGACGCGATCAGTTCAATCTGATCCTGCTGGCGATGTTTTTCGTCCTGCAGCGCCTCCGCGATCATCGGATCGGCAATGGCGACAGGGGTGTCGAAATGGCCCGTCATGGCGGTGTTCCTTTTGGTGATAGAGCATCTGTGTACTGCCGAACCAGGATCGGCTTGGGCCCATTGTCGGATGAATGCCGTGGACAAGACAAATCAGTTCTACTAATTTTTAACCGTAGGAAAACTCAACCTAAGGCACGGATGTCCGTTTCTCCCCCTCGCCCCAAAGGTCCCCATTTGAACGCTCTGCGCGCATTCGAAAGCGCCGCACGACTCAAAAGTTTTGCAGCGGCCGCCAACGAACTCAGCGTCACCCCAGGCGCCATCACTCAGCACATCAAAGCCCTAGAGGCCTGGGCTGAAAACGATCTGTTCATACGCCGAACCAGAGGGGTTGAGCTTACGCCATTGGGCGAGGAGCTGCTGCCCGAGTTCACGGCTGCGTTCGACATGTTGGGCAGTGCGGTACAATCGCTGCGTACAAAGAGCACACCCAACAAGATCAGGATCGCGACACTGCCGTCGATCGCACAATTGTGGTTGTCCGAAAAGCTGGGAGCGCTTCGCCGCATCGCCCCGGACATCCTAGTGTCTGTCGTCGCTGTCGAAACACCGCCAAATCTGGCTCGCGAACCTTATGATGTATCGATATTTTTCAAAAGCGGTGATCTGCTCACCACCGAGACCGCCCTTTTTCAAGACCGGATATTTCCAGTCTGCACACCTGAGATTGCGGCACGATTGAACTCTGTTGCCGATCTCCAGAATGAGACGCTGATCCACGATTCCACTTGGGCCGGGGATTGGGGGCATTGGCTGGGTCATGTCCCCGACAGCGCCCGAGGTGGCAAACGAGGTCCTGCACATTCATTGTTCAGCGTCGCGCTCGAAGAGGCCTGCAACGGTGCCGGTGTCCTGATGGCACACGAGGCTCTGGTGTTGGCCAAACTGCGTTCGGGTGCGTTGGTTGCCCCGTTTCCGGACAAGGTTGCTCTTGACCGCAGCCTGGTCATGGATGTGGCAACACGGTTTCAGAACTCCCTTGCAAGGCAAAAACTGCTGCAAGCAATGGGCTGAGAAACCGGCATGGCACGTCCCGGCCTTCTCTCCTGATCATGCAGAACACTCAACAACGGCGCTTCGATCGTAGACCAAAGCGCCGCCAATTGAATTCTTCGTCGAAAAGTGGACCGGCGTCAGCCGCCAAAGTCGTCCAGCATGATGTCTTCGCGATCAACGCCCAACTCGAGCAGCATGTTGATCACGGATTGGTTCATGATTGGCGGGCCACACATGTAGTATTCGCAATCCTCAGGCGCCGGGTGGTTCTTGAGATATTCATCGAACAATACGTTGTGAATGAAGCCGGTATAGCCGCCCCAATCATCTTCGGGCAGCGCGTCGGACAGGGCCACGTGCCATGTGAAATTCGGGAACTCCTTGGCCAGCTCGTCAAAGTCCTCGACAAAGAACATCTCGCGCTTGGACCGGGCACCATACCAGAAAGTGATCTTGCGATCCTTGTTCTTCAGGCGCTTGAGCTGGTCAAAGATGTGGCTGCGCATGGGCGCCATGCCGGCACCACCGCCGATGAAGACCATCTCTTTTTCCGTCTCACGCGCAAAGAATTCGCCAAATGGACCCGAGATCGTGACCTTGTCACCCGGTTTCAGGTTGAAGATGTACGACGACATCTGACCCGGTGGGATACCTTGCGAGCCCGGAGGCGGCGACGCCACGCGGACATTGAGCATGATCATGCCCTTCTCGTCCGGGTAGTTGGCCATGGAATAGGCACGCTCGATCGGCTCGGCGACCACGGATTCATACTGCCAAAGATTGAACTTGTCCCAATCCTCGCGGTACTCCTCTTCGACGTCGAATTCGGTGTACTTGAGCTGATGCGCGGGCGCTTCGATCTGGATGTAGCCACCAGCGCGGAAATTCACGTCCTCGCCTTCGGGCAGGTCCAGTGTCAGCGCCTTGATGAAGGTTGCGACGTTCTCGTTGGAACGCACTGTGCACTCCCACTTCTTGACGCCGAACACTTCTTCTGGGACTTCCACTTCCATGTCCTGTTTGACGGCCACCTGACAGGACAGGCGGTCGCCACAGGCGGCTTCACGCTTGGTGATGTGGCTTTCTTCGGTTGGCAGGATCGACCCGCCACCCGAATGGATTTTCACACGGCATTGCGCGCAGGTGCCACCACCGCCGCAGGCAGACGGCACGAACAGTTTCTGCTCGGCCAGCGTTTGCAGCAGCTTGCCGCCCGCCGGAACCGAGATCGTCTTTTCACCGTTGATCACGATGTTGACGTTGCCGGTCGACACCAGCCGCGAACGTGCAGCCAGAATGATCGTGACAAGCGCCAGAACGATCAGGGTAAAGAGGATGATACCAAGGCCAAAAGTTTCCATCTTACCAGCCTCCCTTACAGTTTCACGCCAGAGAATAACATGAAGGCCATCGCCATCAGACCTGCGGTGATGAATGTGATCCCCAGACCCTGCAGACCATCGGGAATGTCCGAATACTTCAGCTTTTCTCGTACACCCGCCATCGCAGTGATCGCCAGTGCCCAGCCAAAGCCAGACGACAGACCGTACGTCACCGATTCCGAGAAGTCGTAGCCACGTTCCACCATGAACAGCGAACCACCCAGAATGGCGCAGTTTACCGTGATCAGCGGCAGGAAGACGCCAAGCGCGTTGTAAAGCGGCGGAAAGTACTTATCGAGCACCATCTCCAGGATCTGAACCAGGGCCGCGATCACACCAATGTAGGAAATCAGACCAAGGAAGGTCAGGTCCACATCCGGGAAGCCGGCCCAAGCAAGTGCGCCAGGCGCCAGCAAATACGTGAGGATCAGGTTGTTGGCCGGCACAGTGACCGCCTGAACGACCATGACCGAAATGCCCAGACCAATCGCCGTCGAGATCTTTTTCGACACGGCAATAAAGGTACACATACCCAGGAAGAACGACAGGGCCAGGTTTTCGACAAAGATCGCCTTGACCGCGAGAGAGATGAGACCTTCCATCAGTGCGCCTCGACCACTTGAATTTTGTATTCACGCTCTTCGGCCTGTTCCGGCTTCCATGCGCGGAACGCCCAGATGAGCAGGCCAATGATGAAGAACGCCGACGGGGGCAACAGCAGCAGGCCGTTTGGCACATACCAGCCACCGTTGTTGACGGTTTCCACGATGGTGATCCCAAACAAGCTGCCCGAACCAAAGAGCTCGCGGATGACACCCACCAGCATCAGGATCAGGCCATAACCCAGACCGTTGCCAATGCCGTCGATGAAACTGTCGATGGGCGGGTTCTTCATCGCAAATGCTTCGGCACGGCCCATCACGATACAGTTGGTGATGATCAGGCCCACAAAAACCGATAGAGTTTTCGAAATCTCGAAAGCATATGCCTTGAGCAATTGATCCACCAGGATCACCAGCGACGCGATGATGACCATCTGTACGATGATCCGGATCGAACTGGGGATCTGGTTGCGGATCATCGAGATGAACATCGACGAAAAGCCCGTCACAAAGGTCACCGCAACCGTCATCACAAAGGCAACCTGCAGCGATGATGTCACCGCCAAGGCCGAGCAAAGGCCCAGAACTTGCAGGGTGATTGGGTTGTTGTCGACCAAAGGGTCAATCAGCATGTCTCTGCGTGTCTGTGCCATTACAGGTTCCCCTCTTTGAGGTTGTCCAGGAACGGTTTGTAGCCGCTTTCGCCCATCCAGAAGTTCACAAGGTTATGAACACCCACCGTGGTCAGCGTCGCACCTGACAGGGCATCGATGTGATACTCAGCTCCGGCCGCCGGGGCCGCCTTGCTCACGCTGATTTGCAGATCACCGTTCTCGTCTGCCAGCTTCTTGCCGTTCCACAAGGCTTTCCAGCGCGGGTTGTCCACCTCGGCACCCAGACCCGGCGTCTCGCCATGTTCGTAGAATTGCAGGCCAAAGATGTCGTTGCCGTTCTCTTCCAGCGCGATAAAGCCATAGAGCGTCGACCACAGCCCATAGCCATTGATCGGCAGGATCACCTTGTCGATGTCGCCCGCGTCATCGCGCAGCAAATAGACAGTGGCGTATTTACCCTGACGGGCAATACCGGCTGGATCGTCAGTCAAAGCAACTGACAGCTCGGGATCACTGGCGGCGGCACGATCATCGAACGTCGCCGCGTCGAATTTGTCCGTGAATGTACCCGTTGCCAATTCAAGCACTTGCGGCTCAAACGCGGCAAAAGCCTCGACCACGTTTTCGCTTGGGTCATAGATGCCGGCGACCTGCAGAATGTTGATCTGCTTGTCTTTCAGCGCGTTGACCTCTTGCAGGGGACGCAGCGCCACGGCGGCGGCCGACACGATCATCGACGCCACAAGGCACAGCGTTACAGCAACAAAAACCGTCTTGGGCACGGAATCCGGGGACAGGGCCAGAAAACGGCCAATGGGGCCCTTAGCGGGGGTTTGGTTCTGGTTTTCCTCAGGCATTTCGCTTTGCCCTACGTTTGATATTGGCCTGAACAACGAAGTAGTCGATCAGCGGTGCAAATACATTTCCGAACAGGATGGCAAGCATCATGCCTTCGGGGAATGCCGGGTTAATCACACGGATCATCACGACCATGAAACCGATGAGCGCGCCATAGATGTAGCGACCCATATTGGTGTGCGCTCCCGACACGGGCTCTGTCACCATGAACACCAGGCCAAAGGCATAACCGCCCAGAACCAGGTGCCAATACCAGGGCATGGCAAACATCGGGTTGCTGTCGGATCCGATCCAGTTCAGCAGCAGCGAGAAGCCGATCATGCCCGCCAGACAACCCACGACCATTCGATAGTTGGCGATTTTGGTAAACAACAGGAAGCCAAGGCCGATAAGGCTCGCCAATGCCGACGTTTCACCCATCGAACCCGGAATAAAGCCATAGAAGCTGTCCCACCAAGACATACCGCGTGCGGCCAGTTCCTGGAACCCGTCAGCAGCCGATATGGCCAGTGCGGTCGCGCCAGTGAACCCGTCAACCGGAACCCAGACACTGTCGCCTGACAACTGCGCCGGATAGGCAAAATACAGAAACGCCCGACCCGTCAGAGCGGGGTTGAGGAAGTTCTTGCCAGTACCACCGAAAACTTCCTTGCCGATTACCACCCCAAAGATGATGCCAAGGGCGACCTGCCACAACGGCGTGGTCGCCGGAACGATCAGCGCATAAAGCATCGACGAGACCAAAAAGCCCTCGTTCACTTCGTGCTTTCGCACAGTGGCAAAGATCACTTCGAAAATGCCACCCGCAACCAGCGTTACGATGTAGATCGGCAAAAAGTACAACAGGCCGTGCATCATATTCGCGAAAGGATTGGCGGCGTTGAAGCCGATACCAAGCATCTCGATGATCGACGCGCGCCAGCCCGAAACCCCGAACTCGG
>FYBJ01001623.1_pt1 | contig 13665 bp, 8 predicted proteins | sample 1134611 | NCBI WGS metagenome assembly FYBJ01 (sample SAMEA104116008, study PRJEB20421) | marine metagenome | isolation source: marine | reverse complement strand
GATCTCGGACAGGAACGCCTCGGACGCTTCATCACCGTGCGCGAGGCAGTTTTCACCACCCTCTTCATAGTTGAGGACAATCTGAACGGCGATCTTGGCCCCATTCGGCCACTCAGCCGTGGGAGGCGTTGCACCATAGCCGATCATGTTTCGAGGATAACGTGGGGCAGACATGGGGAAGTTCCGGTGTTGTTTCTGTAGCGCTCAACCCTGAATAGCGCAGAAACGCGCTGTCGTTTATCAAATGCTGATTGATAGTGTTTCAGCATTTTCGCGAGCCACAGAAAGGTTTTCCCGGTTAACCTTCAAAAAGAACGAAAAGCACTGTCACCCAGACGGCATTTGGAATGCAGCGTTGGCTGCGGCACACGCCGGGGCGCAACAATGGAGACACATTAATGAGCGGCTATCTGACAACACATGTCCTGGACACGGCCAAGGGCTGCCCTGCAGCGGGGTTGAAAATCGCCCTCTTCCGGATTGACGGGGATACACGGCAGCACCTCGTCGACATGATTACCAATGACGATGGCCGCACAGACAGCCCAATCCTGCCAACGGCAGTGTTCGAGACCGGGACATACGAGTTGATCTTTCACGCAGGCGATTACTTGCGCGCAAGCGGCCAAGCGGCGGAAGACCCCATGTTTCTGGACCAGGTACCGATCCGCTTTGGCATGTCCGATGGTAAAGCGCACTATCACGTACCGCTCCTGCTTTCGCCGTTTGGTTTTTCAACCTACCGAGGCAGCTGACGCCAAAAGACAGAGGTGCTCCCGCCCGTCGNNGATGCCCCTTGCGGGACACCTCCTCCCGTTGGGCCGGGCCTCGCTGCGCTCGGCGGTTGGCGCGGGTGGCAAACCGGAAACCCCAATCGGAACCGCGCCGGGCTTTGCCCGGCGCTCGGCCCAAAGCCGTTGGCGATGCTGGCGAAGCCAGGATCGCTCGGGTGCGGGAGCTTCCCCGATCCCTTAGACCACTTTCGATTCTGCGGATCGGACCGCCTTACCGACGCGTTCGGTCATGAAATCCATGAACAATCGCGTCTTTGGATCCTGATGACGTCGGTGGGTATAAAGGCATGCCATCTGCACCGGTGTCGGTGGTGTGCTTTCTCCAACCCGCACCAGGCGACCTGATACCAGATGATCAGCCACTTCGAACACTGGCTTCATTGCGATTCCCTCGCCTGCCAATGCCCAGTCGGTCAGAACGTCCCCGTCATCGCATTCGTAGCGGCCTGACACAGCAAACCGCTTGGGTCCATCGGGTGTTTCCAACAACCACTGGAACTCGGTCGCGCCTGGAAATCGCAGGTTCAGGCACTCATGTCCATTCGACAACAGGTCCTGACCCGAAGTGGGATGGCCGCGACGATCCACATACGCGGGCGCGGCGCACAGCACTCTTTGGCAATCTGCGATCTTTCGAATACGCAGGTTGCTGTCCTCAGGCTGGCCAAGAAAGAACGCCAGGTCCAACCCTTCTGTCGTCAAGTCCACAGAGCGATCCGTCAATCGCAATCGCACATCAATTTCGGGATAACCCTTTAGGAACTCCGGCACCTCGGGCGCCAACAACCGGCGTCCCATCCCCAAAGGCGCGGCCACAAACAAGGACCCGCGCGGGTTGTCGGTCAGGTTCATCACCGTTGCTTCCGCCGCTTCGACGCTGTCCAGTACCGTTACAGCCCCGGAATAGAACGCCTTGCCGTGTTCCGTCGGCGTCAGGTTGCGGGTGGTGCGCTGGAACAGCCGGACGTTCAGGTGATCCTCCAACTGCGAGATCCGCGCTGATGTCACCGCTGGTGAAATACGCAGGTCGCGGCCTGCAGCCGACATGCTGCCCAGTTCATAAACCCGGACGAACGTGCGAATGTTGTCGAGATAGGACATTTTCTCAGATTTTTTGATACAGCTTGATACTATATGGGAATACCGAATAAACGCCGCTTTGCCTAGTCTACCTGAAAAAGACCGGAGTGACCCTTCATGTATGATTTTGCTGCCTTCTGGGACTGGGCCGCCTTTGCCGTGCGCTGGCTGCACGTGATCACCGCGATGGCCTGGATTGGCTCGTCGTTTTACTTCATCGCCCTCGATCTGGGTTTACGCAAGGCGCCTGACCTGCCCTCCGGAGCCCACGGTGAGGAATGGCAAGTGCATGGCGGCGGGTTCTATCACATCCGCAAATACCTGGTGGCCCCCGAACAGATGCCCGAGCATCTGACCTGGTTCAAATGGGAGAGCTATACGACCTGGCTCAGCGGCGCGGCGCTGTTGATGATCGTCTATTGGGTTGGCGGTGAGCTCTATCTGATCGACGCCAACAAGGCGGATCTGGCCCTATGGCAGGGTATCGCGATCTCGGCTGCTTCGCTGACCATCGGTTGGCTGATCTATGATTTCCTGTGCAAATCGGGGCTCGGCGAGCGTCCTACCCTGCTGATGGTGCTGCTCTTTGGTCTGTTGGTGGTCATGGGCTGGGGATACAACCAGATCTTCACCGGCCGGGCAATGATGCTGCACCTGGGCGCCTTCACCGCGACGATCATGACAGCCAACGTGTTCTTCATCATCATGCCGAACCAGCGCATTGTGGTGGATGACCTGAAAAACGGCCGCACACCGGATCCCAAGTACGGCAAGATCGCCAAGCTGCGCTCGACCCACAACAACTACCTGACGTTGCCGGTCGTGTTCCTGATGCTCAGCAACCACTATCCGCTGGCCTTTGCGACCGAATACAACTGGATCATCGCCAGCCTGGTGTTCCTGATGGGCGTGACGATCCGGCACTATTTCAACTCGATGCACGCTGGCACCGGGAAGCCAAATTGGACCTGGATGGTGACTGCGCTGCTGTTCATTGCGATCATCTGGCTCTCGACCGCCCCTATGCACCAAACTGTCGAGGAAGCCGAGGCCAAGCCACTGACCCCATATGAACAGAAATTCGCGAACGCAGAGGGGTTTGAGGATGCACAGGAGATCGTATTGGGCCGATGCTCGATGTGTCATTCCCGAGAGCCGTTTTGGGATGGCATCTTATGGGCTCCCAAGGGGGTTCTGCTGGAAACTCAGGCAGATATCGCACGCAACGCCCAGGCGATTTACCTGCAGGCCGGGATTACCCAAGCAATGCCGCCAGCGAACATCACCTATATGGAAGACGAGGATCGGCTAGCCATCGTGACGTGGTTCAAGAGCGTCAACTGAAGACTGTCAGTTTTTGCATTGCCTACAAATCTTGCAAACCACAATCTATAGAGGATTCGGGGCGCAATTTCCCCCTCCTAACCCCGCATCTTGTGTGCTATTCAAAATATTGAAGGCAATGTCGGAAACCGTCTTGCCGGTGCGAGTTCGGGCAGTCTGGAGCCACAGGGATGAGATCAAGGGGCCGTTTCGGCGCCGTGTTGCGCGGCATGACACTTGCATGTGGGCTTTGCCTGCCATCCGCGGCGATGGCAGTCGAGACGGCCCTTGTTGCACCGGGAGCCTCTGATGATCTGACCGATCGCCTGACCAGCAGCTCTCTGGCATTGGGCGCCGAACGCCACGGCCTGACCGAACCGCTTGAAGTGCTGTCGGCCGCTTTGTCGGACTATCGTACTTTGGTACAAGTGCTCTATGACGAAGGTTTTTTCAGCCCGGTCATCAGCATCAAACTGGACGGAAGAGAGGCGGCAAAAATAGACCCGCTGCGCATCCCAAGCCAGATCAATCGGATCGAAATCACCGTTGAAACCGGCCAGCAGTTCAAATTCGGCCAGGCCGAGATCTCTCCGATCACCCCCGAAACCGAACTGCCCGAAAGCTATGCACCAGGCCAGACTGCCACCACCGGGGCGATCCGCGATGCGGCGTCGGCCGGGATTGTGGGCTGGCGCGACGCAGGGTACGCCAAGGCCAAGGTCGGTGATCAACGCATCACCGCCCGCCACCGCGATGCCCAGCTTGATTCGGACATCGACCTGTTGCCCGGACCCAAGTTGAAGTTCGGTAAAATGCATATTTCAGGCACCTCCGACGTGCACCAAGAAGCGTTGCGACGGATTGCGGGGTTTCCTACCGGCGAGGTGTACAGCCCCGCGAGCGTGCAAAAGGTGGGCACCCGGCTGCGCCGCACCGGCACGTTCAATTCGGTCACGTTGAAGGAACGCGAACAGCCAAACCCCGATGGTACGCTGGATTTTGACGCCGAATTCGAGGATCTGCCCAAGCGCCGCCTGACTTTCGGAGTCGAGGTATCGTCCACGGCGGGTCTGGACCTGACCGCGACTTGGATGCACCGCAATGTGTTCAACAACGCCAACCGCTTCCGGTTCGAGGCCAACATCCGCAACATCGGCGGGCAAGAAGACATCGACGGCCGTATCGGATTTCGTCTGGATCAGCCCGACAAACTGGGGCCCGACGACAGCATCTTTTACATCGGCAACCTCGAGCGCCGCAATCGCACACACTACAAGGTCACAAGCGCCCAGTTGGGCGTCGGTGCCCGGCGCACCTTCTCGGAACAGCTTTATGCCGAGGCCTGGCTTGGGTTCAACTATGCCTCCTCTGACGACGCGTTTGGCACGGATCGCAGATTCCGCTATCTGATCCTGCCCGTGCGGTCGGAATGGGACAAGCGCGACAACCCGGTCAGCGCGACCAAAGGGTTTTATTTGGACGCGCGGTTCACCCCCTACGCCGGGTTGAGCGGAACCGAAAGCGGCGCACGGTTTTTTGCGGATGGGCGCGGATATTGGGACGTGACATCCAACGGTGGCGTTGTCTTGGCTGGACGGTTGCAGTTGGGATCTGTTGTCGGGTCGTCCCAAGCCGGGACATCGCCGGAACTTCTGTTCTATTCGGGGGGTGCCGGAACAGTTCGCGGGCAACCCTATGAATCGCTCGGGACACCTGTAGGCACTGGTGTTGCCGGTGGTCGCTCGTTCTTGGGCGTCTCAGCCGAAATTCGCGGTCGTGTGACCGAAAAGATCTCGCTGGTGGGGTTTTACGACATCGGCCTGATCGACGCCAAATCCTTCGTCACCTCAGCCTCTTCCCGACACGCCGGTGCTGGCTTGGGTGTGCGCTATGACCTGGGCGGATTTGGCCCGCTGCGCGTGGATCTGGCCCTGCCGGTTGAAGGCTCGACCGGTGACGGTTTGCAATTCTACATTGGTATCGGGCAGGCATTCTGATGAGACGTTTTTCCAATCGGATCCTGATCGCCTCGACTTGCGTCACGCTGGCTGTGGCCCCCCCCGGCTGGGCGCAGGAGGACGAGGAATCAGGCGGTATGCTGGTCGATTTCCTCGAAGACACGCTGTCGGGCGAGGGGCGCCAGATAAAAGTGCGAGGCGTTGAAGGTGCGCTGAGCGCCAAGGCCACCATCGAGCAGATTGTGGTGTCTGATGACGATGGTCCCTGGCTGACGATCAACGATGCGGTGCTGGACTGGAACCGGTTGGCCCTGATCCGCGGTCGATTTTCGGTCAATGAACTAACGGCACGCGAAATCCGCGTGGACCGAGCCCCAGCCCCCGCGACGCAGGCCGAACCCCTGCCAGACGCGGGCACGCAGCCGTTCCAACTGCCGGAACTGCCCGTGGCCATCGAGATCGGCGAAATCCGCGTGGACACCCTGGGTTTGGGCGAGCCTCTGATCGGGCTGGCAGCCGAGCTAAAGGTGCAAGGGGACATGACCCTGGCCGACGGAACGCTGGACACCAACCTGGCGATCACCCGGCTGGACCGACCTGGTGACGGCATCAAACTCAAGGCCGGGTTCCAGAACGAAACCAGCCAGATCGCCCTGGACCTACAGGTCATCGAGGATGCGGGCGGGTTGATTTCAACCGCGCTCAAGATGCCGGGTCAGCCGCCCCTGTTGCTGACTGCCAAGGGCGAAGGGCCTGTCACTGATTTTACTGCCGACTTGTCACTGGCCAGCGACGACGCCGAGCGCGTGGCAGGCCAGGTGCGTCTGCGCGGCGTGCCCTTTGGCGCAGACGAAACGCAAAACAGCATTGCCTTCAGCGCTGATCTGGGCGGTGATGTGACCCCGTTCCTGGAAGAAGAGTTCGACACCTTCTTTGGCACCGACACACAGCTGCAAGTCGAAGGTGTCAGCGACCCGGACGGGCACCTTGCAATCTCGCAGCTCGACGTGTCGTCCGATGCGCTCAAGCTCAAGGGTGAGTTGGACATGGCTGCGGGCGGGATGCTGAACAAGGTCGCTCTGCAGGGTCGCATTACTCCGCCCACCGGCGACAAGGTTGTGCTTCCAGTCGCAGATCCGCGTATCACGCTTGAGGCGGCGCAGTTTTCTGCACTGCTGAATCGCGAGTCGGGGAATCATTGGGACCTGAGCCTGACGGCGAACACGCTGGAAACTCCTGACATTGTGGTGAAACAGGCCCGCATCACTGGCCAAGGCACGTTGGATCAGGGTGAAGCGATGGACCTGCGCGGTGATGTGCAGGCGCTGCTGAACGGGCTGGCCTTTACCGATCCCGCACTCAATCAGGCGGTTGGCCGGTCGATCACGCTGGATGGGTTTTTTGACCTTGTCAGCGGCAACAACCTGAACCTCGGCGACGTTGTCATCAGCGGATCGGATTACACCGCGACGGCAAACGCCGAAATCAGCGGCCTGCAAAGCGGGTTCGAAGTGGACGGCACCGTTGATGTCCAAGCCAGTGACCTGTCGCGCTTTTCCGGAGTGGCGCAGCGTGATCTGGCCGGAACCGTGACCGCCCGATTGTCCGGCAAGGGCGCGCCTCTGGGGGGCAGCTTTGACGTCCGACTTGACGTTGAGGGCGACGGGCTGAAAACCGGCATGGCCGAAATTGACCCGATCATCGCTGGACCCACGACCATCGCCCTGGACACCGTGCGCGACCAGCAAGGGCTGGAGGTGCGCAGCCTTACGGTCGAGGGGCAGACCCTGCGGGCCGAGGCTGCTGCCAAACTCACCGGAACGGATGGGGCATTTGCGCTGGATGGCTCGGCCGAGGTTGAGGCAGAGGATCTGTCAGTCTTTTCTGCTCTGGCAGGGCGTGAATTGGCGGGCCAGGTGCAAGCAAGCGTTACCGGCAAGGGCGACATGGCCAGCCAGCATTTCGATGTGAAACTGAACGCCAATGCGCAGGACCTGAAGAGCAGTATGCCCGAGATCGACCCGCTGATCACCGGCCGCACCACCATCGTCCTGGACGCCAAGCGGGATGACGCAGGGCTGGACGTGCGCCAGTTCTCGTTGGACGGCACAGCGGTCAGCGCCGAGGCTGTTGCCAAACTGACCGGCACCGAAGGCGCCTATGCCCTCAGCGGGAATGCTTCGGTCAATGCACCTGACCTGTCGTTGTTCTCGGCGCTTGCGGGGCAGAACCTGACCGGCAACCTGCAGGCCAAGGCCGCAGGTATGGGCGATCTGGGCAGCCGGCTGTTTGACGTGCAATTGAATGCCACCGCCCGTGATGTCACAAGCGGCATTCCCCAGGTGGATGAATTGATCCAGGGGCAAACCACGCTGGATCTGGATGCGGCCAATTCCGATCTGGGCCTGAATATCCGCGCCTTTGAACTGGTGGGTACGGCACTCAGCGCAGAGGCCAGCGGCAATTTACAGGATGCCGACGGCTCCATCCGTTTCCGGGCCGCGCTTGATGAACTCAAGCGCGTGATCCCCACGCTGTCCGGCCCGCTGACGCTGGCCGGGGACGTCAAACCCACGGGCGATGGCCTGACCGGCAACGTCAAGATCGATGGCCCGGAATCATCGACCGTGGCACTGAATGGAACCGTGGGAACTGACGGCTCTGCCGATGTGGATTTTGATGCAAGCCTGCCAAGGTTGCAGCGTCTGATCCCCGAGCTGGTGGGCGCGCTCAGCGCCAAGGGCAATGCCACGCGCAACAATGGCGTGTGGGCAATCGAGGCTGATGCCAACGGACCATCCGGGTTGACCAGCAAGGTGTCGGGCAGCTTCGACGAAAGCTCGGGGCAAGCGGATGTCACCGCCAATGGCACCATTGGCCTGGGTATCGCCAATCTGTTCATATCGCCCAATTCCATAGACGGCGCCGCGCAATACGATCTGACCTTGAAAGGCACGCCAAGCGTCGAAGCCGTCACCGGAACGATCACCGCCTCAGGCACCACCGTGGCCATTCCTTCAGCAGGCCAGACCCTGACCGACATCGGCGGGCGCATTGCTCTGGCGAACGGCAGCGCCACCATCGCGATCACCGGCGGGTTACGGTCTGGCGGCACATTCGATGTCAGCGGGCCGGTGGAATTGTCCCCGCCCTTCAACGGGCGCATTGCGGTCAACCTCAACGAACTTGTTTTGACCGACAACGTATTTTTTGAAACCTCGGCCAATGGGCAGATCACCATGGCCGGTCCCCTGGCAGGCAACAGCGCGATCACGGGGCAGATCGTCTTTGGCGAGACGAACATCGACTTGTCCGCAGCTTCAGGCGCGGTCGGAGCAGCCCCCATTCCCGATATTCGCCATGTGGGCGAGACCAGTTCGGGGTTCACCACCCGCAAATGGGCCAAATTGGTAGAGACCTCGAGCGGCAGTTCCGGGCCAGTGATTTCGCTGGACGTCAGCCTGCTGGCCCCAAACAAGGTCTATGCACGAGGCCGCGGTTTGCAGTCCGAACTGGGTGGCCGAATTCATGTGGGGGGCACCACTGCCGCCGTGGCCCCATCAGGACAGATAGAGCTGATCCGGGGAAATTTCGATATCCTGGGCCGCCGCTTGAAACTGACCAAGGGGATTGTCACGCTCCAGGGCAACCTGACGCCCTACCTGGAGTTTGCATCTACAACGACGACGTCGGACGGCACTGCAACATTAGAGATCTCGGGCCCGTTGGATGGCCCCGAGATCAAGGTCTATGCCGACCCCGAACGCCCCAGCGAAGAGGCGCTGGCGATGTTGCTCTTTGGCAACCGCTTTTCGGAACTGTCGCCCTTTGTGATCGCCCAAATGGCGGCATCGCTTGCACAGCTAAGCGGCGCTGGAGGGGATTCCACCAAGGGGATCCGCGAGGCCACAGGGGCCGACACCATCGACGTTGGCACCGATGATAGCGGCGCGGGCCAGTTCGGTGCCGGGGCCTATCTGGCCGACGGGCTATATACCGACTTTACGGTCAACACCAAGGGTGAGACCGAGTTGAACCTGAACCTGGACGTGACTGAAAGTTTCACGCTCAAGGGGACGGTGGACAACCAGGGAGAAACGTCTGTTGGTGTCTTCTTCGAGCGCGATTACTGAGGTGCGAAAACCCGACGGTTGACCTCTGCCAAGCGTCGTGGCCTGATCCTGTTCGAGCAATTCGGAGGGCCCAATGACATTCACAACCCGCCCCGAAATCGCGGGCACCTTTGGCGTTGCGACTTCGACGCACTGGATCGCTTCGACCGTTGGCATGCGGCTGCTGGAACAGGGTGGAAATGCCTTTGACGCGGCGGCTGCGATGGGATTCGTCTTGCATGTGGTTGAGCCGCACCTGAACGGTCCGCTTGGCGACATGCCGATGCTGATCAAACCGGCGGGGCACACTGCCCCCACGATGGTCTGCGGTCAGGGGGTGGCCCCGGCGGGCGCAACCATTGACCATTTCAAGGATCTCGGGCTTGAAATGATCCCCGGCTCTGGCTTGCTGGCCACGGTGGTTCCGGGGGCCTTTGATGCCTGGATGATCACCCTGCGCGATCACGGATCCCTCCCCCTGCGTGACATTCTGGAACCGGCCATTCACTATGCCCGATCGGGCCATCCATTGCTGCCACGAGTTGCCAACACGATTGCCGGTTTGGCCGATTTCTTTGCCCTGGAATGGCCGACCTCTCATGCGACCTGGGTTCCGGGTGGTGCCCTGCCCCAGGCCGGTGCGCTGTTTCGCAACCCGCAGTTGGCAGACACATGGGAGCATCTGCTGTCTGAAGCGGAAACCATCCAAGGGCGTCAGGCGCAGATCGACGCGGCACGCAAGGTGTTCTACTCCGGCTTCATCGCCGAAGCGATCGACAACTTCGTCTCGGAGGCCTGCCTCATGGATGCCAGCGGCACCGCCCACAAGGGAGTCCTTACTGGGCAAGACATGGCCGACTGGCAGGCCAGCTACGAGGCCCCCTTGCATGTGGGCTACCACGGCTGGACCGTCTGGAAGGGCGGCCCATGGACACAGGGACCTGCGTTGCTGCAATCGCTCAAGCTGCTCGAGGGGCTGCCGCTCGACCAGGTGGATCTCAACGGGGCAGATTTTGTCCACCACGTCACCGAAGCCATGAAACTCGCTTTTGCGGATCGCGAAACGTATTATGGCGACCCGGACTTCACCGAGATACCGATGGCTCAGCTCTTGTCCGACAGCCACGCTGCCGAACGCCGAACGATGATCGCGGACCTGGCCTCGATGGAACAGCGACCGGGTCGCTTGCCGGGGTATGCTGCCTGGGTCGAGGCAATGCTGGCCCATGCCGCCTTGTCGCACCAACCCGGTCATGCCGTTGGCGCGGGTGAGCCGACCATGTCACACCTGACGGAAAAGCGCGGGGACACGGTGCATCTGGATGTAATCGACCGCTGGGGCAACATGGTGTCGGCCACGCCGTCAGGCGGGTGGCTGCAATCCTCGCCGGTCGTGCCAGGACTGGGTATGCCGCTCAATTCCCGAGCGCAGATGTTCTGGTTGGACGAAGGGCTGCCAACGTCCCTGGCGCCGGGTCGACGTCCGCGCACAACCCTGTCGCCGTCAATGGCACGCGCGCCTGATGGAACAGAACTGGCCTTTGGTACTCCAGGGGGCGATCAACAGGACCAATGGCAACTGATCTACCTTCTGCGTCTGATACACGGTGGCTTGAACCTGCAAGAAGCGATTGATGCTCCCTTGTTCCACACCAGCCATTTCCAAAGCTCATTCTACCCGCGCGAGGTACACCCCGGCCATTTGATGGTCGAACCCGGTTTCGGTCCAGAAGTAATCGAAAACCTGCGCGCCAAGGGGCATGCGATTGAGGTGGCAGACCCCTGGACCGTGGGCCGCTTGACCGCAGCCAGCCGGACGCCAGATGGATTGCTGCACGCCGCGGCCACGCCACGGCTGATGCAAGCCTACGCTGTGGGACGCTGACCACCTGCGCGGCCTATCGGCCTTGCGTCCTGCGGACGGCAGGGGGGCCAGGCTCACGCGGGCTTTGCCCGCGTGAGCCTGGCCCAACGGGAGGAGATGTCCTGCATAGGGCATCGACGACGGGCGGGAGCGCTTCGGGATCAAGAAGAGCTCTGACCTGTGCCTGAAAGACCCGCCGCATAGATCTGGTCGATTATCTCTTGCACCTGGCGGGACAAGGACAAGGGCACGACACCTGCGCCCCCCCCACCGCAGGCCCGCACAAAAGCGTCCACTTGCAACTCGTACTGACGAGCCCCCGTGAACCGGAACATCTGCCGCTGGATGTTGGCTTGATCGTAGACGACAACCTCAGCCTCGCCATATTCGCCGGCGTTGAACGGTGTACGCACATCAATCCAGCCGGTCTCTCCCAGAAACCGCATGGATTGATGCAAAGCCATCTGGGTCGAGACATGAAAATTCAGATTGAACCCCTCGAACCTGACAGTCGCCCGCGCGTAGATGTCCGTCTTGAATTCTGGCGAGAACTCTACCTGCGCCTCGACCCTCAACGGCTCGGCGCCGGTGCTCATCAATGTGGTAATCACCGGATAGACCCCGATATCCGGCAATGCACCGCCCCCTGCCTCCAGCTGGTTGCGGGTGTTGGCGGGATCAACGTTGTGAAACGAAAACCCGCCCGTCACCTGCCTCAAACGCCCGATGGTTCCGTCCTGGATCAACGCGCGAACCTTGTGCCATTGCGGATGATACCAGACCATGTAGGCCTCAGAGATCACCACGTTGTTGTCCCGCCCCGCTGCTGCGATCCGGTCGATGTCCGAAGCTTTCAAGGCAATCGGCTTTTCACACAGCACATGTTTGCCAGCCTCAGCTGCGCGAACGGACCATTCGGTGTGATGCGATGTGGGCAGTGGGATATAGACGCCATCAACATCCGGGTCCGACAGCAAGGCCTCGTGGCTGTCATACCACCGCGCCGCGCCAAACCGGCGGGCGGCCACTTGGGCTCGCCCTGCGTCACGGCTGGAAATTGCATGCAGAACACCCGTTTCGGACCGTGCGATCGCTGGCAAAACCTGCTCTCGCGCGATCTTGGCGGTGGACAAGCATCCCCAACGGAAGGGCCTACCCATGATCTATCCCCTTTCAAAAAAAGCCGCGGCCCCGATCAACGCCGCCTGGTCGTCCGAGATCACATGCACCGGAACCTGGGCAACCTGATCGTGAAACGGGCCATTGTTCAGAAACGCCGCGACAAAGGCATCCCGCGCGTCTGAGCCGAGAACACCGCGCGCAGCCCCGCCGGCAAAGTGGAGGCCGCCAAAAGGCAGATACTGAAACACCAGCTCGCGCGAGAAACAGCCAAGCAGGCGGGCCATAAGCATCACGGCTTCGCGGGCAGGCTGGCAGCCCCCGGCTTCCGCCGCGGCTATGATCCGCGCGCCCGTAAGCACCTGACCCGTCATCGCCTGATAGAGCCGCGACAGGCCCCGCCCGGACAGAACGGCTTCGTTGGTGGAGAAATGCGCGGCCGCATCTCCCAAAGTGTCCCGCAAAACCGACGTGACGCTGGTCGGCAGGCTGGCGTGGCCCAGTTCGGCCTCCATGACCGCACCATCGCGCAGCAGGCAGACGTTGAAGCCTGTGCCAACCCCGGCCACCACCTTTTGCGAATTCAGCGGTTGGATCGCGCCGGGCAGCAGGGTCGATTGCTGCCCCTCTGCCAGATATGGCAGAGCATGGCCAAGCGCCACCAGATCGTTGATCAAACAAACCTTGGGGGCGCCCGGCAGGCCAGCCGCAAGCTGCAAGCTGTCAAAGGACCAATCGCGGTTCGTCAGCTTGGCTTTGGTCGATGTCACCGGACCCGCCACCGCGATTACGGCACCGGACAGTGCGACCTCTCCTACGAGCGACAGATACCCCTTGAGCACCGCGTCGAACGATGGGTGGGTGTCATTCTCATACCGACTGATGCGCGTCACCGCACCTGCGTCGGACAGGCCGATCCGCGTGTTCGTTCCGCCCACATCTGCCACCAGTATGGTCATGACAGGCCCCTCATTCCGCCTCGCTGGAACCGGGTTGTTTGCCCAGGATGATCATGCCCAACAAGTCATCATCAGAGACATCATCAACATCAACCGTGCCCACCAGCTTGCCATTTTTCATAACGCTCGCCCGGTCGCAGAGCTCCATGACGTCGTGGATGTCGTGGCTGATCAGGAAGATGCCGATGCCTTCGGCCTTGAGTTGCTGGATCAGCTCCGACACCATCTGCGTCTCATGCGGACCAAGGGCGGCCGTGGGTTCGTCCATGATCAGAATGCGGGCATCGAAATAGACCGCGCGGGCAATGGCAACCGATTGGCGCTGACCACCCGAAAGCGCCGAGACGGGTTCCGCGAACTTTTTGAAGTTCGGGTTGAGCCGCCCCATGATCTTGCGGCATTCGGATTCCATGGCGTCGTCATCGACCAATCCGAACGCAGTGACCAATTCACGCC
>FYBJ01000508.1_pt1 | contig 13704 bp, 15 predicted proteins | sample 1134611 | NCBI WGS metagenome assembly FYBJ01 (sample SAMEA104116008, study PRJEB20421) | marine metagenome | isolation source: marine | reverse complement strand
TCATTAAACTTAGATCAAGTAGTTAAAATTGATGCTACAGGAATGGGTGCTATTAATGATTTAGTAGAACTGGTAATTAAAGAAAATAAATCATTTAAAGTTTCAGGATGGGGCCGAGAGGATATCGTAGAATTCTTTTTTCTAACAGATGTCGCTTAATTCGTAATTAATTTATTTAATAACAATCTTGTTCCTAAGGTTGCTTTTTCGGAAATCACTTGAATAAAACTTGGGAAACCTACCGTATTTGGGTTTGGATCGATATAATATATGTTATCTGTAGATGCATATTGAAATAAACTTGCCGCCGGATACATCTGCATTGACGTTCCAATAATTATAATGATTTCGGCGTCTTGAACAATTTCAACGGCTTTAGAAAACATAGGTACGTCCTCGCCGAACCAAACGACATGTGGCCTTAGTTGATATTTTTCTGGACATAAATCACCCAAATTAAGAGCTGTTTTCCATTCTAATATATAATTCGGATTAGCAGTGCTTCTTACCTTGAATAATTCGCCATGAAGATGAACTACGTTAGAACTATCTGCACGTTCGTGTAAATCATCCACATTCTGAGTGACAATTGTAATATCAAAATAGTTCTCTAACTCGACAATATTTCTGTGGGCTTCATTAGGTTGAACGTCTAAAAGTTGTTTGCGTCTTTGGTTGTAAAATTCTAAAACCAACTCTGGATTTTTAGCAAATCCAATAGGAGAGGCTACTTCCATGACATCATGACCTTCCCATAATCCATCGGCTTCCTGAAATGTTTTTAGCCCACTTTCTCGAGAAACACCCGCACCTGTTAAAACCACTAATTTTTTCATTATTTACTTCGATATGAAGTAAAAATACTATTTTTAAAATGCAATGAAAGATGATTTATTACGCTATTTAGAGTCCTATCTTACCGAAAACCGTAAAGAACTATTTCAAAAGGTTTTAGATGAACGAACCAAGCATTTTACGGTTGTTTTGGAAGATATTTATCAACCCCACAATACTAGTGCTGTCATACGTTCATGCGATATTTTTGGGGTTCAGGATGTGTACACAATCGAAAATGAATTTACCAATAAAATATCTAGACATGTTGCTCGTGGGTCTCATAAATGGGTGGATATACATCGTTTTAAAAAGGATATTGACAATACCATTCCATGTTTAGATCATGTTCACAAACAAGGCTATCAGCTTATTGCAACCACACCACATATTGATTCAACTTATTTACCTGATTTCGATATCACCAAGAAAACCGCATTTATTTTCGGTCGTGAAAAGGAAGGTATTTCGGATATCATTAAAGAGCGTGCCGATGGTTTCTTGAAAATACCGATGTACGGATTTACAGAGAGTTTGAATATCTCTGTAGCCGTGGCTATTATATTACAGCATGTGACAAATAAGTTAAAAGTGTCCGATGTTGATTGGCAATTACAATCATCAGAAAAAAGAGAAATTTATGAACGTTGGGTGCGGAAAACCATCAAAAATGTGGATATGATCGTAGATCATTATTTAGAGCGAAATTAAACCCTCAATTTATGCTCATAATGCACAGTTTGTAGATGATAGAAGGTTACAAACGATTAAAAATGGAATCGGGTTGAATGATAAATACCGTAAGTGTTAATCGGCATTGAATATGACCTTTTCAATAGTTGCAGTCGAATCGCATCTAGACACATAAAGACTTTTATCTTTTAATTGATCTTTTCCCGTTAATAAGTATTCTGCACAAGGTTTTTGTCTTGGTTTACTTTGATTAAAATCAACATCAGAAAATTTTAATAGTAAGGAGATTTCAGACGTATCAATCTTCTTATCATTGATCAAACCCTGAACAGCATCAGAATACAGGATAGTTTTGGTTCGAATCGATTTTAGAGTTCGAGCGTCCATCCCATAATCAAAAGAAACATCTTTTTCTTTCCACATAAACTGTACAAAGTAAACACCAATAGTTACACCGATAAGATAAAATCCAATTCGTTTAAGTAATTTCATAGAATTATAAAATCAGCAAATTTACATCTCTAAACGGTAAATCGAACCATTCTGCCACAGTTTTATTTGTTAAAATTCCGTGGTAGAAATACATTCCATTTCGCAAGGTCTTTTCGTAACGCAATGCGTTTTCAAATCCGCCTTCCTCAGCAATATTTAATAGGTAAGGAGTGAAGATGTTACTTATTGAAACGGAGGCTGTTCTGGCGTATCTCGCCGGAATATTAGGGACACAATAATGGATTACTCCATGTTTTACAAAAGTTGGTTTGCTATGTGTGGTCAATTTGGAAGTTTCGAAACATCCGCCCATATCGATACTAACATCCACTATTACAGCTCCTTCTTTCATGTTCTCAATCATTGCTTCTGTAGCAACAATCGGAGACCTGTTTTTACCACGAATGGCTCCAATAGCTACATCACATCGCATCAATGCTTTTGCAACTGATTTAGGTTGAACTGTAGAAGTGTAAATTGGTGAATTTAAATTATGCTGTAAGCGTCTAAGTTTGGTAATTGAATTGTCAAATACTTTTACTCTTGATCCTAATCCGATAGCGGTTCTAGCCGCATATTCTCCAACAGTTCCAGCTCCAAAAATCACAACGCTGGTTGGTGGAACCCCACCGATATTTCCCAATAGAAGTCCGTTACCTGCATTTAAAACGCTCATTAACTCCGCAGCAATAAGAACAGATGCTGTACCTGCAATTTCTCTGAGTGATTTGACAATCGGATAGGTATTATGTTCATCTCGAATATAATCGAATGCAAGTGCCGTAATTCGCTTTTTTGCAAGAGCCTCAAAATAGGATTTGGTTTGAGTTTTTAGCTGCAGCGATGAGATTAATATTGCCTGTGGATTGATATATTCAATTTCCTGCTCAGTAGGAGGAGCAACTTTCAATACAATGTTACATTGAAAGGCTTCTTTCACGTCATAAGATATTTTTGCGCCCACTTCTGAATATTCATTATCAGTATAACTCGCGCCTTCTCCTGCACCTGTTTCAACAACAATTTTATGTCCGTGAGCAGTTAGTGCCGCAACGGCATCAGGGGTTAAACAAACTCGTTTTTCTTCTAAATAAGATTCTTTTGGAAGCCCAATGAATAATTCGCCTTTTCTTTTCTTTACTTCTAAGCGCTCGGTTTGTGGTAGTAATTCCTCTTTACTGAAAGGAGAATATTGACTCATTAGTTTTGTATTAGTTGAATTGACCGTTTTCCTTCGGCTGCATGAGATAAATGAATCTCGACAGCACCTAAAGGTAATAAATTTTCAATATTATTTGGCCATTCAATCAAACACCAGTCACCACTATAAAAATAATCTTCTACGCCAATATCTAATGCTTCTTCTTCGGAATCGATGCGATAAAAATCAAAATGATAAATAGGCTCATCATACTGAGTCCGATACTCGTTTACCAGGGAAAAGGTAGGAGAGGAAATAACATCATCGGAATGTAATGATTTACAGATTTCTTTGATTAAAGTGGTTTTACCAACACCCATTTCACCAAAAAATAAGAGTACTCTATTGGAAGCATTTGCAATGATATAATCTACAATTTGATCAACTTCAGAAAGAGAATAAATTCTATCCACTTTTATAAATTATTTAGGCAAATATACTGCACACGGAATAATCATTTCTTCTAGGGAAACTCCACCATGCTGATAGGTGTTTTTATAATATTTTACAAAGTGATTGAAATTATTTGGGTATGCGAAAAACAAATCCTCTTTTGCGAAAATGAATGGACTGTTCATTGCCAGTGTAGGAAGATAAATATCGGCAGGATTCTTTACTGCATACACATCTTTATCATTGTAGGTAAGGCTTCGTCCAGTTTTGTATCGAAGGTTTGAGCTGATGTTTTTATTACCGATAACCTTGGTAGGTTGCTTACAATTAATAGTACCGTGATCTGTGGTGATGATTAATTTCATTCCCAAATCTTTGGCTTTATTAATCATTTCTAACAAAGGTGAATTCTTAAACCAACTAAGAGTTAATGACCTGTATGCTTTATCATCGGCAGCAAGTTCTTTGATAACCTCCATTTCGGTTTTCGCGTGCGAAAGCATGTCTACAAAATTGTAAACAACGGTAGTTAAATCATTTGATTTTAATCCGTTGAAATTATCGACCAAATCCCGCCCAGCTTTTAAACTAGATATTTTGAAATAATCATGCTTAATATTCAATCCAAGTCGTTGAACTTGAGCATCAAGAAATTCTTTTTCAAACAAATTCATTCCACCTTCATCAGTATCATTCTTCCAGTACTGCGGATATCTTTTTTCCATTTCTGAAGGAAGCAACCCAGAAAAGATTGAATTACGCGCATATTGAGTTGCTGTTGGAAGAATAGAGTAGTAGCTGAATTCTTCCTGCTTTTTATAATAATCATTGATTACAGGTTCTAATATTCGATATTGATCGTAACGTAAATTATCAATCACAACCCATAACACACCTTGATTGGAACTCAAATTCGGAACAACATAGTCTTTAAACAATGTATGAGAGAATGTTGGTTTATCTTCTGAGGTGAGTAAATCCTGATAATTATTCTTTATGAATTTGAAGAATAAATTATTTGCTTCAGCTTTTTGACTTTCCAGTATTTCTAGCATTCCAGTATCATTGATGTTTTCAAGTGCTAGTTCCCAATGGATTAATTTTTTATACAAGGAAATCCAATCTTCAAATGAATTAACCATGGCTAAATCCATTGCAATTTTTCGAAATTCCTGCTGATAACTAGATGTCGTTTTTTCTGTAACTAATCTAGAATTATCCAATATTTTCTTCAGTGATAATAAAATCTGATTCGGATTTACTGGCTTAATTAAGTAATCGGCTATTTTAGAACCAATCGCCTCTTCCATGATGTATTCCTCCTCACTTTTAGTAATCATTACTATAGGTAGATTTGGATGAATTTGCTTAATCTCTGTTAATGCTTCCAAACCTGAAATCCCAGGCATATTTTCATCTAAAAAGATTACATCAAAAGAATCTTCGGTAACCATATCAATGGCGTCGGTACCATTGGTGGCTGTAGTAACTTCGTATCCCTTGTTTGTTAAAAATATAATGTGCGCTTGTAACAGATCTACTTCATCATCAACCCATAAAATTTTCGAATTCGTCATATTTTTGTAGTAACGTGTAAAGAATTTTAAAAGTATGTAAATGCTATCATTTGTCAAGTTTTAAAATGATAAAATATTGTCAAAAAAAATATTGTTTGTATTTTGCAAATACTTTTAGACACTTCATTGAAAAAGCGAAAACCCAACAAATTAAAGATCATTAATGACCCAATATACGGGTTTATTCAAATTACAAATCCGTTAGTATTCGATATCCTTGAACACCCATATTTTCAACGATTACGGCGAATAACACAAATGGGATTTTCAAACTTGGTTTATCCGGGTGCCAATCATACCCGTTTTCATCATGCCATCGGATGTTTATATCTCATGCAAAAGGTGGTACGTGTATTACGATTCAAACACATCGAAATATCAAACGAAGAAGAGAATGGATTGTATTTAGCAATTTTACTTCATGATATTGGCCATGGAGCTTTTTCACATGCGCTAGAGCACAGTATACATGATGGAATTACCCATGAGGAAATTTCATTGCTATTTATGAAAAAGCTTAATGAAGAATTCGATGGAAAATTATCATTAGCAATTTCAATTTTCGAAGGAAAATATCATCGGAATTTCATGAATCAATTGATTTCCAGCCAATTGGATATTGATCGATTGGATTATTTAAATCGTGATAGTTTTTACACAGGAGTTACGGAAGGAAACATCGCCTCAGACCGATTAATCACCATGATGAATGTCAAAAATGATGCATTGGTTATTGAGCAAAAGGGAATTTATTCGGTAGAGAAGTTTTTGATTTCAAGAAGGCTGATGTACTGGCAGGTTTATCTTCATAAAACTGGGTTGGTTGCTGAGCACATTCTAATGAATATTTTGAAGAGAGCCAAAGAATTGGTTCAGGAAGGAAAACCCCTATTTGCCAATTCTGCTTTAAGTTTCTTTTTAAAGAATAACATCAATAAGAAAGATTTCAATTCGCATACACTTCACAAATTTGCTCAACTGGATGATTTCGATGTATTGGGAGCAATTAAGGAGTGGCAATATCACTCAGATCCAGTTTTATCGAATTTATCAGAGAAAATCATCAACAGGAAATTGTTCAGAATTGAGATTTTTAAAAATCCAATTTCCATGCAGAAAGTTGAGAAAAAGCAGAAGGAGTTTTTAGATAATCATGAGATCGATAAATCTCATTTAGATTACTTTGTGTTTACAGGAAAGATTACGAATCAGGCTTATAATTATTCAAATCCGATTCACATCCTCAATAAGCGAGGTAAATTAATGGATATTACCGAGGCTTCAGACCAATTTAATTTGAAAGCACTACAAAAACCGGTGGTTAAACATTTCATTTGTTATCCGAAGTAATATAGAAGCCAATCTCTATAATTTTTATATTTTTGCCGATAATGAAATTTACAGCGCAGCAAATAGCGGAAATACTTGAGGGAGATGTTGTTGGGAATCCGGAAGAAGAAGTATTTAAACTTTCGAAAATAGAAGAGGGAGAAAAAGGTTCCTTAACCTTTTTATCTAACCCAAAATACGCACCTTATATTTACACTACTCAAGCCTCTGTTGTTATTGTCAATAATAGTTTAGAGCTCGATAAGGAAATCAATACAACCTTGATCAAGGTTGAGAATGCCTACGAATCCTTTTCCAAATTACTGGAATTTTATAACGAGGTTAAAAACAATAAAAATGGAATTGAGACTCCTTCATTTATCTCAGACTCTGCAAAATTAGGTTCTGGAGTTTATGTTGGTTCTTTCACTTACATTGGTAAAAATGTTTCCATTGGAAATAATGTGAAAATTCATCCGCAGGTTTATATTGGAGACAATGTTTGCCTTGGAGATAATGTAGTTATTTTTCCAGGTGTAAAAATCTACTCTGAATCCAATATTGGTTCCAACTGCAAAATTCATTCAGGAACCATCATTGGTGCCGACGGGTTTGGATTTGCGCCAAATGAAAATGGAGAGTACAAGGCCATCCCTCAAATTGGGAATGTGATTATTGAAGATAATGTGGATATTGGTTCTGGATGTACGATTGACAGGGCGACACTTGGTTCAACGATTATCAGAAGAGGAGTGAAGTTGGATAATCAGATTCAGGTGGCACATAATGTTGAAATTAAGAAAAACACGGTAATTGCAGCTCAAACTGGAATTGCAGGATCAACAAAAATTGGCGAGGGATGTATGATTGGTGGCCAAGTAGGAATTGTTGGTCATTTAACAATTGGAAATAATGTGAAGATCCAGGCACAGTCTGGAATCACTAAAAATATTAAGGATGGAGAAGCCGTGCAGGGAACCCCAGCATTTGGTTATTCGGACTTCAATAAAAGTTATGTCTATTTTAGAAATTTACCTAAAATAGTATTAGATGTTAATGAATTAAAGAAAAAATAATACTTGTTGTAAAATGAGTAACAAACAAAAAACAATAAAGAGTCCAATGACCTTAACAGGTGTAGGATTACACACTGGGAATAAAGTTACAATGACTTTAAAACCAGCACCAATTAATCACGGATTTACATTCGTTAGAGTTGATTTGGAAGGATCTCCCATTATTGAGGCTAAAGCTGAGTATGTTGTAAATACTCAAAGAGGTACAAACCTCGAAAAAAATGGAGTTCAAATTCAAACTTCAGAGCATATTTTGGCTGCGGCAGTCGGTTTAGATATCGACAATTTACTTATTGAAATTGATGCGTCAGAACCTCCAATTATGGATGGTTCGTCAAAATATTTTGTTGAGGCAATTGAAAATGCGGGAATAGAAGTCCTAGATGCAGATATTGAAGAGTATGTTGTGAAAGAAATCATCTCTTACAAAGACGAAACTACAGGTAGTGAAATCATTCTAATGCCTTCGGACAAATATGAGGTGACTACGATGGTTGATTTTGGAACAAAAATTTTAGGGACCCAAAATGCGACTTTAGAGAATATCTCTGACTTTAAAAAAGAAATAGCTGCTGCAAGAACATTTAGTTTCCTTCACGAAATTGAAATGTTGTTAGAAAACGATTTGATCAAAGGAGGTGACTTAAATAATGCCATTGTTTACGTTGATAAAGAATTATCTGATTCAACTATGGAACGATTAAAAAAGGCATTTAATAAGGATAATATTACGGTGAAACCGAATGGTATTCTTGATAATTTAACCCTACACTGGGCAAATGAAGCAGCTCGTCACAAGTTATTAGATGTCATTGGTGATTTGGCTTTAGTCGGAACAAGAATTAGAGGTAAAGTTATTGCGAATAAACCAGGACATCTTGTAAATACGCAGTTTGCCAAGAAGCTTGCTAAACTAATTAAAGCTGAAAAGCGAAATAATGTACCTCAGTTTGACCTGAGCGAACCTCCATTATTAGATATTCATCAAATTATGGATATTCTTCCGCATAGACCACCGTTCTTATTAGTTGATCGTATTATTGAATTATCTGATAAGCATGTAATAGGGATGAAAAACGTAACGATGAATGAAGATTACTTCGTTGGACATTTCCCTGGAGCACCAGTAATGCCTGGAGTATTACAGGTTGAAGCAATGGCGCAATGTGGGGGGATTTTAGTTTTAAGCACTGTTCCTGATCCAGAAAACTACTTGACGTACTTCATGAAAATTGATAATGTGAAATTCAAACAAAAGGTACTTCCTGGAGATACATTAATCTTTAAATGTGAACTGTTAACACCTATCCGTAGAGGAATTGCGCATATGCAAGCTTACGGATATGCAAATAATAAATTAGTCGTTGAGGCAGAATTAATGGCTCAAATATCTAAAAGAAAATAATTATGAACCAGCCACTAGCTTACGTTCACCCCCAAGCCAAAATTGCAAGAAATGTTGTTGTAGAACCATTTACAACCATCAGTAATAATGTTACAATCGGCTCTGGGAGTTGGATTGGTTCTAACGTCACCATTATGGAAGGTGCTGTAATTGGAAAGAATTGTAGAATTTTTCCAGGATCAGTGATTTCGGCGATTCCACAGGATTTAAAATTCAATGATGAAGAAACTACCGTGGTGATTGGAAATAATGTTACGCTTAGAGAATGTGTTACCATAAACCGTGGTACTAGCGATCGAATGCGTACAGAAATTGGAGACAATTGTTTGATTATGGCTTACAGCCATATTGCTCATGATTGCCATGTTGGAAACAACTGTATTTTTTCTAACAACTCAACATTAGCAGGTCACGTAACTGTGGGTGATAACGTGGTTTTAGCAGGGATGGTGGCAGTACATCAATTCGCATCGGTTGGAAGTCATGCTTTTGTTACTGGAGGTTCTTTAGTCCGTAAAGATGTTCCTCCTTTCGTAAAAGCGGCGCGTGAACCACTATCGTATGTAGGTATTAATTCTATCGGCTTAAGACGAAGAGGATTTACCAGTGAAAAAATTAGAGAGATTCAGAATATCTACAGAATCTTATTTCAAAAGAACTATAATAATTCCCAAGCAATTCAGATAATTGAAGCTGAAATGGAAGCAACTCCAGAAAGAGATGAAATCATTCAGTTTATTAAGAATTCTCATAGAGGAATTATGAAAGGATATAATAATTCAAATTAAAATTTAAATGGCTACTACTTCTGATATTAGAAATGGACTATGTATTCGTTATAACAACGATATTTATAAAATTATTGAGTTTTTACATGTAAAACCTGGAAAAGGACCAGCTTTTGTGCGTACCAAATTAAAAAGTGTTACAACTGGAAAAGTAATTGACAATACGTTCCCTTCTGGTCGCAAAATTGATGACGTACGTGTTGAAACTCACAAATTTCAATATTTATACAATGATGGTGATACATATCACTTTATGAATCAGAATGATTATACGCAGATTCAACTACAAAAAAGTGCCTTAGATACACCAGAATTAATGAAAGAGGGTGAAGTAGTAACGATTATTATTAACTCCGAAGATAATATGCCCTTATCTGTTGAAATGCCGGCAAGTGTTATTCTAGAAGTTACACATACAGAACCTGGAGTAAAAGGAAACACGGCGACTAATGCTACCAAACCAGCTACGGTTGAAACTGGTGCTACTGTGAACGTTCCTTTATTCATCAATGAAGGAGACAAAATCAAAGTAGAGACGACCAAAGGAACCTATCAAGAACGTATTAAGGAATAATCTTCCGATTACTTAATCTATGAAGTTTACTACTCCACAGACACTCAAAGGAATCGCAGCACTTTTGAATGTGAATTTTGTTGGAAATCCTGATTTTCCAGTACTTGGAATGAATGAAATCCATGTGGTAGAAGAAGGAGATATTGTTTTTGTAGATCATCCTAAATACTACGACAAAGCCCTTCAATCCAAGGCTACTACGGTATTAATCAATAAAGAAGTCGAATGTCCAGAGGGTAAATCGCTTCTAATTTCAGATGATCCTTTTAGAGATTTCAATACGCTCACTAAACATTTTAATCCATTTATCGCAGCAGCCGCATCAATTTCAAATTCAGCAATAATTGGAGAGAATACGATTATTCAGCCAAATGTATTTATTGGAAATAATGTCAAGATTGGGAAAAACTGTTTAATTCATTCTAATGTTTCGATCTATGATAATTGCGTTATTGGTGATAATGTAACCATTCATGCTAATTCGGTTTTGGGTTCTGACGGATTCTATTATAAGAATAGACCCGTAGGATTTGATAAATTAATCTCAGGCGGAAGAGTCGTACTTGAAAACAATGTTGATTTAGGTGCTTCTTGCACCATTGATAAAGGAGTAACTGGTGATACCACCATCGGAGAAGGTAGTAAACTCGATAACCAAGTTCATGTCGGTCATGATACCATAATTGGAAAAAAATGTTTGATTGCTGCTCAAACCGGTATTGCAGGTTGCACAGTTATCGAAAATGAAGTAACGATTTGGGGGCAAGTTGGCATCATCAGTGGACTTCATATTGAAAAAGGTACGGTAATCATGGCTCAAACGGGAGTTACTAAGTCGCTTAAAAAAGGAATTTATTACGGTACACCAGTCAAAGAATACAGACAAACATTGCGAGAATCGGTGTATTTAAGTCAAGTTACACGTCCATCAAAAAAGTAGTATAAAATAGTTGTTATAGGAGTACTAATGAACTATTTTTGCATCACGAAATAAATATCATTCATGAGTGTTTTAGTAAATAAAAATTCAAAAATTATTGTTCAAGGTTTTACTGGAAGTGAAGGAACTTTCCACGCTGGTCAAATGATCGATTACGGAACTAACGTAGTTGGAGGAGTTACACCAGGTAAAGGTGGAATGGAACATTTAGGAAAACCTGTTTTTAACAATGTTCAAGAAGCAGTAGATAAAGTAGGAGCTGATACTTCTATCATTTTTGTACCACCAGCGTTTGCTGCTGATGCAATTATGGAAGCTGCCGATGCAGGAATCAAAGTAATCATTTGTATTACAGAAGGAATTCCAGTTGCCGATATGGTGAAAGTAAAAGCATACATCGAAAATAAAGACACAAGATTGGTTGGACCTAACTGTCCAGGAGTAATTACTCCGGAAGAAGCGAAAGTTGGAATTATGCCAGGATTTATCTTTAAAAAAGGAAATATTGGTATTGTTTCTAAATCTGGAACCTTAACTTATGAAGCTGCTGATCAGGTGGTGAAGAAAGGTTTCGGAATTACTACTGCAATTGGTATTGGAGGTGATCCAATTATCGGAACTACAACAAAAGAAGCTGTTGAGATGTTAATGAATGATGAAGAAACTGATGCAATCGTAATGATTGGTGAGATCGGTGGAAATCTTGAAGCTGAAGCTGCAAAATGGATTAAAGCAGATGGTAATAGAAAACCAGTTGTAGGATTTATCGCAGGTCAAACGGCTCCTGTCGGAAGAACAATGGGACATGCTGGTGCTATTGTTGGTGGTGCTGATGATACTGCTCAAGCGAAAATGAAGATATTAGCAGAAAATGGTATCCACGTGGTAAGCTCTCCAGCAAAAATAGGAGAGATGGTAGCGTCCGTTTTAAGCTAAATTTAAATCAATAAAAATATAGAACTCGTGCTTTAAGGTGCGAGTTTTTTCTTTTTTGTACATTTGATCAAATCGACTATAAAAATGAAGTTATTAGAAAATAAAAGCGCAATTATAACTGGAGCCACAAGAGGTATCGGTAAAGGGATTGCCATAGAATTTGCAAAGCAAGGTGCTAATGTTGCATTCACCTATAATTCTTCTGTTCAGGCAGCTGAAGAACTGGTATCTGAATTGGAAAGTTTTGGAGTAAAAGCAAAAGGATTTCAATCTAATGCAGCAGATTTTGATGCTGCACAGGAATTGGCGAAAAATGTGTTAGAAGAATTCGGAAATATCGATATTCTTGTGAATAATGCCGGAATCACAAAAGATAACCTGTTAATGCGAATCTCTGAGGAGGATTTCGATAAAGTAATCGAAGTGAATCTGAAGTCCGTTTTTAATTTAACAAAAGCAGTTATTCGCCCCATGATGAAACAAAGAGGAGGATCAATAATTAATATGAGTTCGGTTGTCGGATTAAAGGGTAATGCCGGACAAGCAAATTATGCTGCTTCTAAGGCAGGGATTGTAGGTTTTTCAAAATCTGTGGCACTGGAATTAGGATCAAGAAATATTCGTAGCAACGTGATTGCTCCTGGTTTTATTGAAACTGAGATGACTGGAAAATTAGATGAAGCTGTTGTTCAATCATGGAGAGATGCGATTCCATTAAAACGTGGAGGACAACCAAAAGATATTGCGGATGCTTGTGTTTTCTTAGGATCTGATATGAGTTCTTACATCACAGGACAAACGCTTTCTGTTGATGGTGGCATGCTCACTTAACGGAATATAACCTTAATAAAAGACCCACAATTTTTAACGTTGTGGGTTTTTTGTTTATTCAAGGTTTACTTATCTTTCTTAAAAATAAAAGTGGTGGAAACAGATACAATTTTTTGGTTGATTTTATTTATCATAATTGGTGTATCTGTTGCTTATTTTCAATACTATTTTAAACAAAAGAATCAAGGAAGATATGTCCTGGTTCTATTTTGTTTAAAAGCCATAAGCATGTTCTTATTACTACTGATGCTTTTAAATCCGGAAATCACTTCCAATACTACCAAAAACAAAAAACCTAAACTATTTCTCCTATCAGATCAATCTAAATCAATTGCCTACTTCAAAGAAAACGAGGCGTTAGATAAGGATATATCTTATTTATTATCAAATAATAAATTAAATGAGAAATTTGACATTTCACATTTCACCTTTGGTAACGGAATTGAAAAGGTAGATTCATTATCATATTCTAGAAAGCACCAATATTTATAAGGCATTAACACAAACTCAGAGTTTTGCCAAAGAAGAACAAAATACTATTGTTTTATTGACAGATGGAAATCAAACAAATGGCAATTCACTGGAGTATATTCGTTCTAAAACTCCTGTTTATCCAGTTATTTATGGGGATACCA